>FWPU01008225.1_pt1 | contig 13425 bp, 11 predicted proteins | sample 2228361 | NCBI WGS metagenome assembly FWPU01 (sample SAMEA103939777, study PRJEB20133) | metagenome | reverse complement strand
AAGATGAGTTTTTGCCGATTCTTACTCCCGAGAGATTTGACCAAAATTCTTGCGTTACCCACCAGAGGGACGATTGTAGCGGTAGCTAGAGGCTGCCAGAGGCAGTCTCTCTATCCTTTTATTTGACAAAATAATATCTTAATTTATAATATCAATCGAGATTAAAAATGGCTGTAAATACTCCACATAATAATTTCTTTATAAACTATTTTTCTAACACTGATAATCTAAAAGAGTTAATAAAATTTCTTCTTCCAGAAGAGTTAAGAAAGAAATTAGATTTTAACTCTCTTGATATTATAAAAGATAGCTTTGTTAATACTGACTTAAAGGAGTATTATTCAGACTTAATTGCGAATTGTAAACTTAATGGTAAGGATATATATGTATACATACTTTTTGAGCACAAGAGTAGTCCGGAGAAGTATATTGAGTTACAGCTATTAAAATATATGTTAAGTTTATGGGAGAAGGATATAGAGGGTGGTTTAGAATTAAGACCGATAATACCGATAGTATTTTATCATGGGCAAAGTGAGTGGAAGGTATTTAGCATTGAGGGGTATGTAAGTAGAGTTGATGATAAACTTATTGACTATGTGCCAAAGTTTAGGTATATTTTAGGTGACATAGGCAGGATAGAGGATGAGAAGGTTATAGATAGTGTAATAGAGAGTAAGGCTGTTCAGAGTGCTATTTTACTGATGAAGCATATATTTGATGGTGAGGTAGATTTAGAGGGGGCGTTAAGGGAGATATTTTATAATGTTAAAGAGTTGTTTAAGACGAAGGAAGGGGTTGAGATAATAAAGACATTTTTAATATATTTGTTTAATTCTACAGAAGTTAAGCCAGAGAGGCTAAAGTTAACATTAAAAGAAGTTGAAAGAGGTGAGGAGGTGTTTATGTCCACTGCTGATGTGTTGATAAAACAGGGTATTGAAAAAGGTGTACAACAGGGATTGAAGATGGGAAAACATGAAAAAGCAATTGAAACAGCTAAGAGGATGATTGAAGAAGGTTTTGATAATAATGTAATAGTAAGGATTACTGGCTTAAGTATGGAAGAGGTAGAAAGGTTAAGAGAAGAATTGGGATAGGTTACAGGTATAAAGCATATTCAACAAGAAAAACCCCACCGTTGGATTTTGATTCCAACCCACTGAAAAAATCATACCCTAATATTTTACAAAAGAAAACAGGATGTTTTCTGTCCCGAGCACGTTGAGACAGGATGTCGAATGTGCGAGGGTGGATTTTTTCAAGTCTAACTCTTGAAAAATCCACAAGGTGGTGGCGTTTTTCTTTGCTTCTTTCTTTTACAGCTTCCGACAAAAGAAAGAAGATAAAACTTTCGGTCACTTTTTTCCAAAAAGTGAAAACTTTTAGTAAAAAGCCCGTTAGGCCAGAACACTGTTCTGCCCTAACAACGTATGGTTATAATGCTTAGTTAAAACAAAACTTTTTTGTTTAACCCAGGTTTTTTATTTTTTTTCTTTCATTCAGTCCCTCTGGGTTTACTTTCCTTAAGCAAGAATTTTTGATAAAATCTGGCAAAAGCCTTGCCGAGGGACACAGGAGGTGTCCCGCTGAGGCAAATTGTTGCCTATACTTATAAGTGAGGCTGGATTTTATCAGTGGGTACCCAGCGATTTTACTTTAAATTTTACATATGAGCTGGGCTGATAAAATCCAGCCGAACGATTTTGACTACCGAAGAGAGGAGCTCGAGTTTTTGCCGATTATACTTCTGCCAGATTTTATCAAAAATTCTTGCGTTACCCACCAGAGGGACGATTGTAGCGGTAGCGGAGAGGCTGACAGAGGCAGCCTCTCTATACCATTATTTGACAAAATAATATTTTCTCTTATAATTAATATTTACTGGCTTTTGAATTTAAAATTTCATTAAAGTAATAAAATAATACTTAGAGTCTGGCAGCTAAATTATAAAAATTTTTTTTAAGAAAGCTGGGGGTGTTTATGAAATTTTTCCTATTTATAGCAGTTTTACTCTGTTTCAATTTTTCCTTTGCTGAAGAAAATGTAACAAATAAAGCAGAAAAGATATTTGAGGCTGTGCATGAAAAAATAATGTCAAAGCTTCCCTCTTCATTTTATGGAAGGCTTAAAGGTAAAAATATCGAAAAAAACCTGAAGAATATTCCAAAAAGTTCATATATTGATAAAAAAAAGGATGTTTTTGTAGAAGTCGTCTACTCAAAAAAAGACGGGGTAAATTTTATAGTTAAAAATGTGGATGAGCTTTATAAAGATATGTACAAAAATCTATCCCGGCAGATTTTTGCTTTTGATTTACTTTTGTCTAAAACCAATGCTGATTTGCTAAAAAAATACGAGATAATTCTTGATTATGAAAGTGAATCTACCACAGTTTTAAAGCTTAGAATCAAAAATTCGGAAAACAAAATTGCTATTTATATTGATAATAAAACAGTCCAGATTTTGAGAGTGGATTATGAAATGGGTAACGATTTAATAAACTCTACAATTATTATGTATGCTGAGATAGACAAATATTCAATTCCTTTTAAATTTATAACAAAGTCTTTTAACAAGGGAACTTCTACGGTTCCCGATATTTATGAGATTGGTAATATTCAAATAAAGTAGCCCATCTTTCAAACTCAATTTCTTCAGGTCTGAAGTCAGATTTTACTCCACATTTTAAAATTTCCTCTTCCGTAAAGCCAAGGTTTTTTAGATTGTTTCCAATGGTTTTTCTCCTTTTTGAAAAGGCTTTTTTTAGAAAGTCAGAAAAGGCATTCTGAGGGTAGTTACATTTCTTTTTCGATAGCTTTACCACTATTGAATCAACTTCAGGTATGGGGAAAAAACAGGTTTTGCTCACATTGAAAAGCTTTTCAGTTTCAAGATAAAAAAAAGAAAGAAGTGAAAGAACACCATAATTTTCACTTTGAGGTTTTGCAAGCATTCTATCCACAAATTCTTTCTGTAACATTACAATGCCACTTTTGAAACATTTTTCCTCAATAAACTTTTTTATCGCTTCACCCGAAATGGAATAAGGAAGATTGGAAACAAAAAAAACTTCTTTTTCTTTAATCTTTTCCATAATATTAAATCTTAAAAAATCTTCATTGAAAAGATATAAATTATCATATTCCTCAAATAAACCCTTTAAAACCTCAAAAATTTTTCTGTCAATTTCAATGGCATATACTTTTCTAGCTTTTTTTAAGATAAATATGGTTAATGCGCCAAGTCCCGGACCAACCTCAAAAACAATTGAATTTTCAGGTATGTTTTTTATGATATTTTGGGAGATATTTCTGTCAATCAAAAAATTTTGCCCTCTACTCTTGGAAAGAAAAATTCCATTTTTTTTCAAAATTTCTTTAACTGAAGATATTGAGAATGGATTGAATTCCATTATTTTGAACCGGATAAAATTTTTTCTATCTGCGACACTCTTTTTAGAAGTTCTGGAAGTCTTGAAAGAGCAGCAAAAATTCTTTTTTCTTCCATTGCTGGTCTTGCAGGTGTCCCAAACATTATTGCCCCAGAATCTATTTTTTTCTGTGATTCTATGCCTGATTGCGCAAGAACTATAACATTGTCACCAATTTCGACATGGTCAGCAATTCCAACCTGTCCTGCAAGAATGCAGTTTTTACCAATTTGTGAACTTCCCGCAATTCCAACCTGTGCAACAATAATAGAATTTTCCCCAATTTTTACATTATGAGCTATATGTACAAGGTTATCAATTTTAACTCCGTCCCCAATAATTGTTGCACCGATTGTTGCCCTATCAATCGTTACTCCAGCCCCGATTTCTACATCGTTTCCGATTTTTATGCTGCCTATCTGAGGGATTTTATAGCTTTTGCCATTTTCCTGATAGTATCCAAAACCATCTCCTCCAATCACAGCATTGTGGTGGATTATAACATTATCTCCAATTTCAATATTACAATCAATTTTTACTCCCGATTTTATGATGCAGTTTTTACCTATTTTTACATTTCTTCCTATAAAGCAATTGGAGTAAATTATTGTGTTTTCTCCAATTTCAGTGTCTTTGAGAATAGTTGTAAATGGGTAAATAAATACGCCTTTTTTTATTACAACTCCATCTTCAAACAATACTCCCATAAAATTTGATTCTTTTAAAACAGGTTTTAAATCTTTAAAATTATTAAAAGCATTCAAAAGTTTAGCAAAAGCCTCTTTTGGCTTTTCGACTGAGAGATATGGTTTTTTCTGTGAGATTAAATCAGAGGGGAGAAGTAAAGCTGAAACATCTGAGTTTTCAAAAAGAGAAAGATAATTTTTATTTTCTACGTATGCTATGGTGTTTTTCTTCTGATTTTCAAGGTCTGAGACTCCAGTTATTTCGACATCTTCTCCAAATAATTTACCTCCAGTTAATATTGCCAGTTCAGAAAGTTTCATATTTTTTCTCCATAATTAAAAGAAAATTTCAAGGCTGCCCATATTTACATAAATATTAATTTCAAGAAAATTAGTTTCTTGATTGAGATAGTAAAAATAATCATTTGAAAACACAAATTCTTCTGGTAAAGAAAGCATGGATGCCATCGAGGATAACTTTAATTTTACAGGAATATTTTTGTTTATTTTTATTTTTACATCTCCAAGATTATTACTTATAGCAAGCATTTTTAAAGTATCCCCTGCTTCAAATTCAAGCCCACCACCATTTAATTCACACCAGAATTTTTCAAGATTCAGTTTCTGAGAATAAACCTTTAGATTGCCACCCGTAACATTTGCGTCAATATAAAGCTTTTTGTTTTTGTTTATGAATAATTTTGTTTCGCCAGAAAAACTCCTTAAAGATAAAGTAAAGCTTGATTTCTCAGTATTGGTGATTATTTCACCTAAAAGGCTAACTTTCTTTATCTCGTAAAGGTATTTTTTATCTGGAAGTATGGTTAGATCACCAATCAAGTTTTCCACTTTCAGGTTGAGATTTTCTACTTTTTGTTTTTTACTTTCTAAAAGCCTGAACCTTTTTTCGCAGGAGTAAATAAGAATTAATACAAAAGAAATTAAGAGGAGAATTTTTGACAAAAACCTCATTTTCTCTCCCTATAAAAAGTTATCTTAAGTAGAAAATTCCCCTTCATGGGATAAAAAAATAACTTTTTTTATCCAAATTTTAGTCAGACAAAAATTTCAAGAAATTCAGGTTCAGTTTAATTTTTTCAATATTTCATTAAGTTTTTCGGTGACCTCTTTCCCACCGGGGGAACATTTATTAGAAGAACTTTCCCTTTTATATAATGCCTCTGCATACTGTTCACATCCAGCAAAACCACACGCTCCGCAATTATATGCAGGTAATGCTGCAATGATTTCTTCAAGTAAGGGGTCTTTCTTGATTTCAAAAACTTTACTGAAAATGGCTATCATCGTTCCAAGAACCAGACTGATAGAAAACATTACAATTACAGAATTCAAAATTAACATAATCCACATCTCCAAAAATTATGTATGATATTAAAGTATAGAATTTTTTTGTCAGAAATTCAAATTATTTTAATTTTTTATTTAATTGTAAAATTACTTTTTTTAGTGTTAAATTATTTTTAGAGTGAAATTTTATCAGGAGGAAAAAATGAGGATGAAATTCTGGATAGTTCTTTCAATTTTAATTCACATAGGTATTATGGTGATTCTTTCTTTGAAATAAGCCAAATCTTTTTTAAATTAAACATTTATTGCTTACATTCAAGTAATAAAAAACCTCTCCCACAACTGGCGGGGAGAGGTTCGGTTATGTTTTTTACCCTTTCAAGTGGAGGTCTATATGACAAAAGTTGTTTTTTATTCAGCTTGAAGGTTTTTATTTTTGCATATATTTTTACATTTTTTTTCTTTTGTGTCGACCGAACGGATAGGATTGGACCTGATAGTCTCATAAATAAAGATAGCCCCTGACATCAATGCCAGAGACATTGATGTCAGGGGCTATCTTTATTCCACTTTAATTTTTTTATCCTATAAACCATGCTTTTTCAAAAACCACATCTTTTTTCTTTCTTTCTTCAAGTTTTGAAAGTCTTGTTAATTCACTTTCAATCATAACGTTTGAAAACTCTTTCTTTGATAGTATGTAAAGTTCTTCAAACCTCAGAGCCTCTTCTAAGGCATCCTCCTTAAAGAGCATCTGCTTTTTATTAAGAATAACTTTTCTGGTCTCGATAGAATTTACATACTCATAGAGATTGGGATTTTCTTTAAATTTTTCTATGGTTTTGTTACTTATACTTCCACCCACTGTAAAACCAAAGCCGTTTAAGTAACATTTTCTACTGACTTCTTCGATTAATTGCATTATAAAATCTGAATCTGGCTTTATGTTTTCATCCATATAAGAAGCACTTAAGTCTGTCCTTCCAAGAGTTATGCTATCAATCTGATTCTTTGAATATTCAAGTATTTCATCAAGTTCTTCTATTGCATTTCTTGTTTCAATGTTGATTGAGAGCTTTATTCTGTAATCTTTGTATATGGATTTATAAGCTGAAATAAATTTTTTTACTCCAAATGCAGTTTCAACCATTGGGGCAACCAGACCATCAACTCCAAGCTCAAGAGAGTCCTTTATATCTCTTACTGCTTCAACTCCTCCAATTTTTAAAATTAACTTCACTCCAGCCTTCTCTGTCAGTCTTCTTAATCTTACTAAATCATTGAATGTTGCTCCCTCAGCCTCAAACTCCGCTTTTATACCCTCTACATGATATACATCCTTAAGAATTAAAAGCTGCTCGAAGAGTTGTTTTTCTATTCCAAACATTTTTTGCCTCCCACCTTAATTTTCGAAAAATATTTATTTTTGTTTAATAAAAAAATGAATTTTTTCTGATTTTAATTTATAATTTATGGCTATCTAATTTGGGTGATTCTTATAATGTTGAATAGGATAACAACCTGATTACACCGAAAAAAATCTGCTCTTGGGTTGCTATCCACATGCTTTTTAAATAATAAAAAAGATAACTCAAATTAGAAAAAATAGACATACAGCATCACTAATTTTTTGTTTTATATTTAATTGCTTGAACTTTCCGGAGTGTTTATATGCCCAAAAGAACAGACATTAGAAAAATTTTGATTATAGGATCAGGACCAATTGTCATAGGACAGGCATGTGAATTTGATTACTCTGGTACACAGGCCTGTAAGGCATTGAGGGAAGAAGGTTTTGAAGTAGTTTTAATAAATTCCAATCCGGCCACCATTATGACGGATCCTGAAATTGCTGATCATACATATATAGAACCTCTTACGCTTGAGTATTTAGAAAAAATTATAGAGATAGAAAGGCCTGATGCTCTTTTACCCACACTTGGTGGACAGACAGCTTTAAATCTTGCTACGCAGGCATATGAGGCAAAAATTCTTGAGAAATACAATGTGGAAATGATAGGTGCCAGTTATGAAGCAATAAAAAAGGGTGAGGATAGGGCAGAATTCAATAAGGCAATGCAAAAGATTGGACTTAAAGTTCCAGAAAGCAGAGTGGTACACTCACTTGAAGAAGCAATGAGTGTAATTGGTGAGATTGGTTTTCCTGCCATTATAAGACCCGCTTATACCTTAGGTGGTACAGGGGGTGGAATAGCTTATAATATCGAAGAGTTTGAGAATATAGTAAAGAAAGGCCTTGCTCTCTCAATAAAAAACGAAGTACAAATTGATAAATCACTTCTTGGATGGAAGGAATATGAACTTGAAGTAATGAGAGATAAAAAGGACAATGTGGTAATAATCTGCTCTATAGAAAACTTTGACCCTATGGGTATTCATACCGGAGATTCTATAACGGTAGCTCCTGTTCAAACATTGACTGATAAAGAATATCAAAGGTTAAGGGATTATGCTATTGCCATTATCAGGGAAGTGGGAGTTGACACTGGAGGTTCAAACATACAGTTTGCTGTAAATCCTGAAAACGGAGAGGTTATAGTAATAGAAATGAACCCAAGGGTATCAAGAAGCTCAGCTCTTGCCTCAAAAGCGACAGGTTTTCCCATTGCAAAGATTGCTGCAAAGTTATCAATCGGTTATACTCTTGACGAAATTCCTAATGATATTACAAAGGAAACTCCAGCGTCTTTTGAACCCACACTTGATTATTGTGTTGTAAAAATACCCAAGTTTAACTTTGAGAAATTTAAGGAGACAGACCCTGTTCTTGGCACACAGATGAAATCTGTTGGTGAAGTAATGGCAATAGGAAGAACATTCAAAGAGGCATTGCAAAAAGGGTTAAGGTCTCTTGAAAGCAAATATACCGGCTTTAACGAAATTGAGAACACTGAAAATCTTTCTCATGATGAATGGTTAGATTTAATCAGGGAAAAATTAAAAATTCCTAATCCTGATAGGATTTTCTATATAAAGAGTGCAATAAAAAATAATTTTTCTCTTGATGAAATTTATGAATTAACCAAGATTGACAGATGGTTTCTCGCCAATCTGATAGATATATGTGAAAAGGAGGATGAGTACAGGGGTAGAGAATTATATTCTCTTGCAATGGAAGAAATGAAAGAACTAAAGCAGTATGGTTTTTCAGATAGACAGATTGCTTCTTTATGTAAGGCTACGGAACTTGAAGTCAGGGAATATAGGAAGAAACTGGGGGTTATTCCCACTTATAAGCTTGTTGATACCTGTGCGGCTGAATTCCAGGCAAAAACTCCCTATTATTATTCTACCTATGAGGATGAAAACGAAGCAATTTCATCTGCCAGGAAAAAGGTAATGATCCTCGGTAGTGGACCAAACAGGATAGGACAGGGAATTGAGTTTGACTATGCCTGTGTACATTCATGTTTTGCTCTTGAAGAGGAAGGGTACGAAACCATAATGGTGAATTCCAACCCGGAAACTGTCTCGACAGATTATGATACTTCAGACAAGCTTTATTTTGAACCACTAACATTTGAAGATGTAATGAATATTTATGAAAATGAAAAGCCTCTTGGTGTTATACTTCAGTTTGGAGGTCAGACTCCTTTAAAGCTTGCCACCTCACTTTACAAAGCTGGTGTTCCAATTCTTGGAACTTCTTCTGAATCAATAGACATAGCAGAAGACAGGGAAAGATTTAAAAATTTTATTGAAACTCTTGGTTTTTTGCAGCCACCTTCAGGTATAGCCTACAGGATGGAAGATGTAAAAAATATGGCTTCTGAAATTGGCTATCCTGTTCTTGTAAGACCTTCTTATGTTCTTGGTGGAAGGGCTATGCTTGTAGTTTATTCGGAAAATGAGCTTGAAAAATATCTGAAAGAGGAAGCGGATGCTTTTTCAAGTGGACCTGTACTTATTGATAAATTTCTGGAAAATGCACAGGAAATAGATGTTGATGCGATTGGCGATGGAGATAATATTGTTGTTGCAGGAATAATGCAACATATTGAAGAGGCTGGTATACATTCTGGAGATAGTGCTATGGTATTGCCCCCTATAAATATTTCAAAGAAAATGATAGAAAGGATAATTACTCAGACAGAAGCTGTTGGTAAAGCATTAAAAGTTGTAGGACTTATGAATATACAATTTGCAATTAAGGATGAAGAATTATATTTCATAGAGGTAAATCCGAGAGCTTCAAGGACAGTACCATTTGTAAGCAAAGCGACGGGAATACCATGGGCAAAAATAGCAACGAAGGTGATGATGGGGCATAAACTGAAAGATTTCGGAATAACATCTTACAAAGAACCAGATTTTATTTCTGTAAAAGAGGTAGTTATACCTTTTAATAAATTTCCTAATGTTGATGCCACTCTTGGTCCGGAGATGAAATCGACCGGCGAGGTTATGGGTATTGATGTTAACTTTGGAAAAGCTTTTCTGAAATCTCAGGTAGCGGCTGGTATGAATCTTTCAGGAGAAGGCAAAATACTTGTAACTGTTAATGATCGCGACAAGCCAAAAATTATTAAACCCTTGAGAGATATAAAAAAGCTTGGCTATAAAATTGTTGCTACTCATGGCACAGCCAATTTCCTTAAATCAAATGGAATTGAATGTGAAATGATTTATAAATTGAATGAAGGCAGACCAAACATTATTGATGAAATGAAAAACGGAAATATTAAGTTTATTTTTAATACACCTCTTGGTAAAAAAGCCTTTTCTGACGATACATATATTAGAAAAAATGCAATTTTACTTCAGATACCTCTTTTTACAACAGTTGCTGCTATGTATGCACTGGCTGAAGCGTTATATTCTTTAAAAAATGAAAGTAATAGTGTAAATAGTATTCAAAGATATTATAATTTAAAAATAAAGGAGAAATAAAAATGAAGTATGAGACTTTGAAGAATGAAAAATCCGTGCCTGATCTGGATGTTTTAAAGCTAATGTTGAGAAAAAGTATTTTTTTGAAGTGTTCTACTTCGATTGAATTGTTGGGATATGTTTATAATTCTATTTCTAATGTAAGAAAACTTATAAAAAATTATGAAAAAACGGATGCAGTAGAGAAGCTCTTTTTTCTATCTTCCCGATTAAAAAATTTTAGAAAATTCAGTTGAATCTATTATATACCTAAATTGAAAGATGCTTTTTCTTACTTTATTATAGGAAATAGATATGGTCTCAAAAAAATTAAAGTCCTTTGTGCTGTCTCTTTTGGGATTATCTATTATCCTCAAAAAATTGCACAACTTAGGATATAATTTGTCTGAAACTAAATTTTTCTATTCTATTTGAAAAGGAATTTTTTTTTATGAAAGATGAAATTTTAATTCTTGACTTTGGTTCTCAATATACCCAGCTTATTGCCAGAAGAGTAAGGGAAAATAAGGTTTATTCTGAAATTTACCCTTATAACACTTCGCTGGATAAGATAAAGGAATTAAATCCAAAAGGAATAATACTTTCTGGTGGACCTGCCAGCGTACTTTCAAAAGATGCCCCGGTTATTTCAAGAGAAATATTTGAACTTGGAATACCTATTCTTGGTATATGCTATGGGATGCAACTAACTGTAAAGTTATTTGGCGGAGTTGTAGAAAAGTCTACCTCGAGAGAGTATGGAAGATCTGTAATGAAGGTTATAAAAGATTCTCCGCTTTTTATGAATGTAAAGAGAGAAAGCGTAGTATGGATGAGTCACGGAGACTCTGTAATAAAGCTTCCAGAGGGTTTTGAGAAAATTTCAGCCTCGGAAGGATGTGAATTTGTTTCAGTTCAGAATATTAAAAGAAAAATATTTCTGGTGCAGTTTCACCCAGAGGTTGTTCATACTGAAGAGGGAAATAAAATTTTAAAAAATTTTATTTTTGAGATATGTAATGCCAGGCCTGAATGGGACATGGGAAATTTTCTTGAAGAGCAAATAAAATTTCTTAAGGAAAAATGTAGTGGAAAGAAAGTTGTGCTTGGCGTTTCAGGTGGAGTGGATTCGACAACACTTGCGGTACTTGTAAAGAAAGCATTGGGTGACAATGTCACTGCTATTTTTGTAAATAATGGGCTCTTAAGACTAAATGAGGAAAAAGAGGTTTTGTTCAATCTTAAAGATAGACTTGGGTTAAGCGTAAAATATATTGATGCAAGCAAGATCTTTTTGAAGAAGCTTAAAGGTGTAACTTCTCCAGAAGGTAAAAGAATAATTATTGGTGAGACTTTTATAAAGGTTTTTTATAAAGGGCTGAAAAATTTTGATTATCTCATTCAGGGTACTTTGTATCCGGACGTTATAGAATCGAGTTCTGTAAAGGGTCCCTCTGATACAATAAAAACCCATCATAACAGGGTAAAAGATATACTTAAGATGGAGAAAGAGGGTCGTATAATAGAGCCGTTTAAATTTCTTTTTAAAGATGAGGTAAGAGAAATTGCCCATTTGCTTGAAATTCCAAAAGATATTTTAGAGAGACATCCATTTCCAGGGCCCGGGCTTGCTGTAAGGATAATTGGAGAAGTTACAAAAGAAAGACTAAAAATCTTAAGAGAGGCTGATTACATTTTTATAGAAGAGTTAAAAAAGGGTGGGTATTACGAACAAGTCTGGCAGGCATTCTGTGTATTTCTTGCTATAAAAAGCGTGGGGGTGATGGGTGACGAGAGGGCCTATGGGAATGTGATAGCTCTAAGAGCTATAACGTCTGTAGATGGTATGACAGCAAATTGGGCAAAGTTGCCTTATGAGTTACTTGATATTGTTGCGAACAGGATTGTGAGAGAGGTTAAAGGGGTTAATAGAGTTGTTTATGATGTTACATCAAAACCACCTGCAACCATAGAGTGGGAATAAAATGAATTTTATCGGGATTGATGGTTCTAAAGGAGGCTGGGTAGCCTGCTGTGTAGATGAAAATTTGCAATTAAATTTTATAAGAGTCGGAGTATGGGAGATAGATAAAATTTTTCAGTTTGGTAAAGATGGATATTATCTCATTGACATTCCTATAGGTTTGCCAGATATAGACAAAAAAGAAAGACGATGCGATATAGAAGCAAGAAAAATTCTTGGATTTCCTGCAAGCTCAAGTATATTTAATCCTCCTGCATGGGAGATATTGAAATTTAAAGATTATTTTGAAGCCAGCATGGAAAATTTTAAGTTATTCGGTAGAGGATTATCAAAGCAGTCATTTTTCATAAAAGAAAAAGTTAAGGCTGTAAACTATTTTTTAAGGGATAAAACCTCATATCAGAGTATCCTTAAAGAGTTTCATCCTGAGCTTTCGTTTTACTTCCTAAACAAAGAAAAAAGACTTTCCTCCGGTAAACACACCATAGAAGGTATAAAAGAAAGAATAAAAATACTTTCTTTCTATATTCCTGAGTTAGAAAGCAAATTGGTGTTTTCGTCAGTAAAAATGCATGATATTTTAGATGCAATATGTGGAGCCATTACTGCCTATCTTGCAAAAGGAAAATATGAAAGGATTCCTTCCCTGACAGAGTTTGATCGTTATGGTCTATCAATGGAAATAAACTTTGTCAGGCAAAAATAAATAAAATATCTATTGCACAATTAAGTGCTATTCGATTTTGACCTGTAATTGAAATGATTTTTAAGACTATTTAAAGATACTTTAAAAATTATAGAAAATGAGGAATTTTACATTAAAATTGACACCTTCTTTCTCTTCTCACCATAGACAAAAGAAAGAAGATACCCACTTTTTCACAAAAAGTAAAAACTTTTGGTAAAAAGACCGTTAGGGCAGAACACTGTTCTGCCCTAACAACGTATGGTTATAATGCTTAGTTAAAACAAAACTTTTTTGTTTAACCAAAGTTTTTTATTTTATTTTTTCTTTCATTTAGTCCCTCTGGTTTACTTTCCTTAAGCAAGAATTTTTGATAAAATCTGGCAAATGCCTTACTAAGGGACACAGGATGTGTCCCGCTGAGGCAAATTGTTGCCTA
>FWPU01010685.1_pt1 | contig 13426 bp, 4 predicted proteins | sample 2228361 | NCBI WGS metagenome assembly FWPU01 (sample SAMEA103939777, study PRJEB20133) | metagenome | reverse complement strand
CGGAGATCAACCTCAAAAAATCGATCTAATCCTAAAAGCCCTTGAGGACAGACCCTTAATAGACTCAGTAATGCTTATTCAGACCTTTACAGATTCTGCAGGAAATGTACAAACTGACACATCATACTTAAGCGAAAATAAAGTTGATACAATAATTACAAGTTTTGAAAATCTAAGAATAGAAGGTAAAATAAAAAGAAGTTATTTTCTTGCCCAATCAGCCCTTAAAATATGTGTTAAGGGGGTTCCAGCCGGAAAATTGAATTACCCCCAAAATTTGGGTTATGAAGGAAGAAAATTCTTCATAGATTCAACTTATTTGAAATACATAGGAGCAGGTTATAACAAGGTAAAAATTTTCTCAAAGAATATTTTAAATCAAGAATTTACAAGGAATTATACTCTCTGGATGGTCCCATCAGGCTGGTTCTGCATGCAAGAAAACCCCCATTACAGACAAGTATTACCATATTTAAATGAAAATGACACCTTTAAAATTCGCTTAATTAAACTTGGTCTTTCTGATTCTCTGCAAACAATTGCCTGGGACACACTAAAAATAAATTTTGTTAGACTCATCCAAGATACAAATGGATGGTTTATACCAAATCCAAAAGATACTGAATATGTTTTAATCCCGAACAATTTATATTTCTATGAAGATGTTGAAGGTGAATTTAATGACACTAATTATCTTTTATGCCCAGGAAAAAGATTAAATCTGCCTTTTATAAATTTAAAAGATATTTTAATTGACAGTTTAAATCCTGATACTTTTGAGGGAATTTATAATTTTTATTATGCGATTGATGATTCTTTTAAAACAGTTCGTAGTTTTCATCAATTTTATATAGATAAAACACCGCCTTTAATAGAAATTATAGGTCCTGAAGGAGTTTATTCAATAAATCAGAGGGGTGGTCAATCTGATAGCATTGCAATAATTTTTAAAGCAAAGGATAATTTTGAAACTGAAAATCAAACACCTAAGAATCTTATCTGGACCTTAAAAAATTCTCAAGGAGACTCAATATTTTCCAAACACTATTCAGAACCAGGATTTTATTATTATGAAGATTTATTTGTAGATTTCATACCCAATGAAGTTCTTAAAAACCTTGAAGATGGAAAATACTATGTTGAATTAAAAGTGCGTGACAGAGCAGAGAATGAAACTCTCAAGACTAAGTATTTTAAAATAGACAATAATCCTCCTGAAATTTATATAGTTCAAAAGATGGATTCTGTTTTAACAAGGGATAAAGAATATCTTGAGTTTAAATTCAGGGTAAATGAGTGGGCACACCTTAGATTATTTTTAAAAAATAAAAATGATACAATGATTAAATACATAAAAGAAATATCCGCCTTACCTGATATTTTTTATGATACCCTTTTAATTAAAGGAATAGCAGGCAATAAACTTATAATTTTAAATGATGAAATTGAAGATGGAATTTATTTAATTTATGCAGAACTTTCTGATTCTGCTGGAAATTTTAAGGAAATTTCAGGTGATGAAATCTGCAGAAATAATACTTTAAGAGTTGATAAAACACCAATTTCCTTAAAAGATATCTTTATTCAACCCCTTGTAGGCGAAGATTTTATAAACCTCTCATTTAAGGCAGACCAGTTAAATGATAAAGAAGAGAACAAAAAGGGCGGAATATTAAAAATTTTTATTGACAGTTTATTCATAAAAGATTTTGAATTTCCTCCTGATTCTGATACAATAAAAATCTATCATCAATTTGATATTGAAAATCTATCTTATGGAAAGCACATACTCAAAATTAAAGCAAAAGACCCATTTGGAAATGAAATTATAAAAGAAAATGCATTTTTCAAAAATACCTATGGAACAGATATTATATTTCCTAATGGAGATACCCTTGATAAAGGAATAATTGTGATAAAGGGGAGTGCATGTGACCCTGATATTTATGATAATTTCCCTTTTAAAGATTTTGAAATATACTGGAGTAATTCAAAAAATCCACCTGTAAATCCTGATAGTATTGATAAAAACATATGGTATTCAGAATTTATTAAAGTAAGAGAAGACTTAAGAAAAGAGAATGAGCCACTCAATTTTGGATTTAAAGAAGTGATAAGTGAAAATATAATTGCCCTTTTTAATGCCTCAAAGGTTTCTCCTGGTAAGATAACACTTCTTTTGATTTCAAGAGACGAAATTAACTATTTATGGGACACAACATCATTTTATTTAACTTCTGATTTTACTTTAAATCCTGATATTAATATTTATTTAAGTATAAAAAAATTGAAACCAGATACTTATTCAATTATTGAGAAAGCCGATACACTCATTCTTGATGTTACCAAAGGAGACAGGCTTATTGCAAAATATTTTCTTAAAAAAGTTCCATCAGAGGTTAAATTTCAGATTTTATCAATGAACAATGAGATTTTATTTGAAGAAACTGACCTTGAAGTTTTTCCTGCTGCCGGTGCGCCTTCTGAATTCGATTCCACAGGATTTTATATTTATTCTGATAATGACTCTTCTTTATATGTTGTTTTTAAAAGCAATGATTCTGTAATCGCAAATTTAACTATCTCTGCAGAGGAAATTTTTAAAGTTGATTCAATTTATGTTGATTCAGGATTTAATATTTTCCTTTATGAAAATAATTTAAATATATTTACAATGGGTAAATTTGAAGATTTATGTAAAATTTATGTAAAAGGCAATTTACCATTTAAAGTAAAAAGAGGATTTACAAAAGTATTTCTTGGTCAAAATAAATATTTTTCTGAAAAAGATTCTTTTTACATTGTAGGAAAAACTCACAAGTGGGATGGAAAAGTTTATCCTGCTGGAAATATTTTGCCACCAGGAAATTACAGGGTGAAATTCCTGGCTTATGGTAAAAACGGGAATGGTTATGTGGAAAAGGAAAGTATTATTAAACTGAAATCAAGGTTTAAAATTGATACAATTTATGTTGAACCAGAAGAAATTACTGTCTATGATTCTCTCCTTTCAAAGGTATGTGTTTATTTTAAGGCAAATATGGATTTAAAAGGTGATATTTTTGTTGTAAATTCAGATGGGGAGGAGATTGATACATTATGTCTTGATAAAAATTTTTATGGTGCATGGAATACCCATTCAATTATATGGGATGCAAGTAAAAGTCCTTTTGTTGATACCGGGTTTTATAAATTTAAACTTGTTACAACACCACTTTATAGTAATAGAGATACAACTTGCTTTTCCCCTTATTTTAGAATAATAAATGTTCCTGTGATTTATGATACGAGTGATTTATATATCCCTGATGATTATGCAGGAGATACTTTAAATAATAAAAAAATATATGATGCAAAACCAGAATATTTGTTTTCATTAAAGGCAAGGGGGAACTTGAGACCACCTTTACCTTTTAAAATCAATGTTAATAGAAAATCGGCAAAGATGCCTTTAAAAGTTAAATGGAAAGTAAATTATTATACTGTTGATGTGGATACTCAGATTAATTATTATCCTGAATTTAAAGACCATATTATATCACTTGGTAAAGACGAATCATGGATAGCTTCTGAAACTTACCAAAATGCAATAGTAAGACTTCTTAATGAAGAAGATACTATTGGTAATCCGGAAGAACCAGATACTATTATTTTTACTTTTGAAAAAGATAGGGAATATGTACTGTCTTGGTTTCATCCAACAGCATGGGGTGGGGCATGCTGTTATAATGATACTTTTATTCAACCTCTAAAATACGGACTTTTTGGAGAAGCCATACATGATACACCATGTGTATGTAGGATATTTTACCGTGAAATAGATGCTTTGTATGATTCTCTTGAGATATATGAAAGTTGTTCTTTAGATAGTAGTATTAATTATGTTATAAACGACTCCCTCCTTGGAATTTCAGATTCAGGAACATTTTATATAGTTGATACTGGTGCTGTTTATAAAAGATTTACAAATTTTTATCCTGCTGAAAATGACTCACAAGCTTATAAAATAAATTTTATTTCCTTTTATCCTGTCTTTGCAAAAAGTTACAAAAATTTCACATACAAAAACTCGTATACAGATGAAGTCGTGACCAAAAATTTAAATGAGTATATGGGTCTTTCTCAAAAGATTGAGGTAATTGATTCTATATCACAGGATACAGTTAAAAAGGTTAGTTTGCTTGTGGGAGGGACCCTAAATAATTACAATATTATTGATACACTTATTAAATTCTACGAAATTAAAAAAGGCTTGCAAACTTATACTTATAGTTTTCCAGATTTCAAGAATATTACTATTCAGGAAATTCCCGTGTATGCCAATCAGAGCCCGCAGGTTTTTGAAAAACCAGTTACAAAATGGGAATTGAATGTAAAAGTTTATTATAATGAAAGTTTAATAGAAGAATATCAAGGAGAAAAAATTCCAATTTCTGAAGATATTAATGAAGTTCTTGAATCTGTAAAATTCCATTCCAGTTCAGCAAACTTTTTCAGGGAATTGAGATTTATTCTTCCTGAAGGTAGTATAGAGTATTTTGATGAGAATGCCTTAATTGAAGATACATTAAAATGGAATGAAAACCAGAAAGAATATCCAGAAAAAACAAGGTCCCTTGATTTTCTTAAAAATTGGGAGGGAAGCAATAATTTTGTAAGTTATGCATGTTCCCTTATAAAAGGTAAAGTGGTCTTTAATGACACGGGTCCTTTGCCCGATTCAGGAAGATGTATAGTTATAAGGCCTTCTTTAAATCCTGAGGATACATTATGGGCAGGTAAAGAGGATAAATTTATTGATACTACAGTGATTTTATTTACAAAATTTCCCACAATCTCTGAAAATGTATTTCCTGATTCTGGATATTTATCAAAGTTCTATATTTCAGAAAAATATTTTGAAAATTACAAAGATTCAATTCTTGCTCATCCTGAATATGGCGATTCATTAAATCAGATGTTTCATTATAAAATTCAAAATGATTCTTTGATTAAAAAATCAAATCAATTTTTGAATATTAAAAAATATGATTCCTTGAAAATTTATTATATAAATAAAAAGGAACATCATGATTTATCTTTGGACTCTACAGGAATTCATTACTCAGGATATGGTTATGGAATAAATGACTTTTTAAGACCCTATTTAAATTTAACCTACCATCCAAAAGAATATATTCCTTTAAGAGGAAAAACATTTACCGGTAATTATAAAATTTATATAATGAGAGAGAATAAAATTTATCCTTTATGTGATAGTATTTTAGAAAGACCTGTAGAAATTGATACAGTTCTTGAATATATAGAGTCATCAGAAATTGCTGGAAATATAAAGACTCTTATTTATGAATATAAAAATGGTAATTTAAAACAGATAAGATACAGAGATTTTTTAATAGGTGATATATTTGACCCACCTGATAAGTTGACTGCAAAAAGTCCATATGCAAGGGCTGTTATCCAGTTCTCCGAAAATTCATTTAATTCTACGGAAATGGCTGGGATATGCCCTTTATATCCTGATTCTATGAAAATTGAAGGTCCAGAACCTTATATAGGCGGTAATTTTGGTCCGCTTCTTTATTTAAAACCAAGAGGCGCAAAGTTTTTAAACCCTCAGCAAAAACCAACTTTATACTATTATTTCACCCAAAAAGAGAAAGAGGAATATAACATTGACCTGGAAGACATAAATCTTTATGCAGTAAAAGAGGATGGGGCTTTGATTCGGTTAAACACAATTGTTTCACAGGATCCTGCGACAGGTAAAATCACCCTACAGGTTATGGCTGATTCTTTTCCTGGTGAAGGTAACACCCCCTATTTTGCAGCACTTCATAAAAATGAGACAATGGATGGAAAAATAATAATAATTAAAGAAATATTTTACGATGATAACGCTCATATTGAGGGAATCTATCTTCCCTATACACAGCCAAAAAGTTCAGATATTCTGTTTATAGGTTCAAAAGATAAAATTGATAATGTTTATAAATTAAAAGATTATATTTCCTCAAATCCGGATACAATTTTAAGGATTTCAAGTTTAAGAAATAATGAGTTTTCCTTTGATTTTGAGACCTATAATGACACAGTCCATTATTTTATTTTACCCGGGGTGAACAAAGATTTCTTGAATGAATTTAAAGGTGAAATTAAGAATTTCCCAGTAGCAAAAGGAATTTTAATTGATACATCTTTTCAAATAAAAATTTTACCCCCTGAAAATCCATATACAGGCATTGTTCATAACGATTTAAAATTTTATGTGAATAAAAATGCCTTTGTTCATTATGATTTGAAAACAAAAATGGGTGATGTAATAAAGGATACCGCGTTTAGTATTTCAGCTTTTGATACAGTTTTTCTTTCCTGGTATGGAAGAATAGGAAATCAGAAGGCAGAAGAGGGTGATTATCCTTATGAAATTGATGCAATTGCAGAAAATGGCGAGATAGACCACGAGCAAGGAGTATGGCATGTGATATGGAATTATTATACGGTTATCCTAAATCCTGAAAATGGTTCATATTTTATACCCGGAAATAATATTCTTTTAAATGCAAAGATTCTGGGGACAAATCTGCCCCTGGAATGGAGTGCATATTCAAAATTTGGATGGGAATTCATCGGTATTCAGAATGATACCCTATCACCTCTTTTATGGCATATACCTGAAAGTTATAAAATACCTATTAATTTAAAAGCTTCTCCTTTGGTTCCTGGGATTCCTGATTTTGCAAGGATTTATCCGGTAAAAGATAGTTTTCCTCCTTTGATAAATTTAATACCCTTTTCAAATTTTTATCAGGGAAATATTTTATGGATTTCAGAAGAAGGGCAAATTCTTATAAAAGCAATAGATAATGAATCAAAGATAGAAACCTCCTATGTGCTTGTAAGGGGAACACAAAAAATAGAATTCAAGGATTCACTGATTTTAACTTCACAGAATTTAAATACGGGTGAAAATGAGATTTATGTGTTCACAAAGGATGTAATGAACAATGAAAGGGATACGAATTTTATTCTTGGTCTTGATAATAAAGGTCCGCAAGTGCAGATAAAATTTGGCGACCCTCATTATGTATCGGGTGATACATTCTTTGTAACTCCATCAACTCCTGAGACATTAATTGCAAAGGATGAAGGTTGTGGTGTTAGTTCAATATTTTATAAATTAAATAATTCTGGGTATAATCAAATAAGCGATTCAATTTGTGTAATAAATATACAGAATCAAGGTTTAAATAGACTTTATTTTTATTCCCCGGATAATATTGGGAATTTTTCTGACACTCTTATGGTTTTTGTAAAGGTTGAGATTGCGGAAACCGGGGTAGTTAAAATAACATTTCCCTATGATTCAATCATATTCAATCAGAATTTTGCAATAAGGGGATGTGCTTATAATTTCCCAAAATGGAGACTTTTATACGGATATGGATTAAATCCTTCAAACTATATTTTATTAAAACAGGGAGATTATGAAATTTATGATTCATTGACTCCAATTGATACATTTCCTCCAAATCAGATTCCAGACGGCGTTTATACCATAAGGCTTGAAGGTATAAATTATCAGGATACTTTTTATACACATAGAGTTATTTATAAAGGAAATTTTGAAATTTACGATTCTGTTGAAATAAGTGGAGGGTTTAATCCAATTTCTGGCGATGATAAATTTCTTTATTGTGCATATATGGATATGATTTCCCCTTTTATAATCTATTTGAGAAAATATCAAATACTTGACAGCCTTATATTTATGAAGGAAGATACTCTTTTAGATAATGTTCCGTTTCATCATGATTTAACTGATCTGTGTGTATTTCCTGATTATAAACTCTTTGTTTTTTTTAATGCATCACCTCATATGGTTTTTAAAAAGCAAGAAGAAACAGGTTATATATGGAAAGGTAAAGAAGGTATTTATGAACTATTTTCATTTGAAAATTTTGTTGGACCTGCTGACTATGAAAATGATAAGTTGTTTATGTTTGAGAGGATGCCCTTTGGTAATACAAGGGTTAGTGTGAGAGATACCAATAATCTTGATTCCCTTTTTGCTTTTGGAAATTTTCAAGAGTTTCCTTTAGATTTAGAGGTAAAAGATTCACTATGTTATTATTCTTTTTGGAGTGGTGATAAAATATATATTTTAAAAATAGGTGAAAATGTTCCCTTTGATAGCATAAATCATCCAGCAGATAGAATATTTATAGATAAAAAAAGTCTTTTATGGAGTTTTTCAGGGACTTTTCTTTCTTGTTTCTCTCCATTTAAAGAGAAAATATTTTTCCAAGAGATGAACCGGGTGAGTCATTCTTTTTATGTAATCAGAAATTATCTGTTCAACGCAACCGGGGATGCAATTTATTTTTACGGTTATCAAATTCAGGATGAATTTTATTCCCTGCTTTCTTTCCCTTTAAATAAAGATTTTAAAATTCAGAAACTTTTTTGCTATCCTTCCCTTTATAGCCCTAAAAAAGGATTTTTAAGAATAAACTTTTATCTTCCTGCAGAATGTAATGGTGAGGTTTTAATCTACACTCTTTCTGAGAAACTTGTTAAAAGGGTAAAATTTTATGGAAGGAATGGGTTGAATACTGTTTTATGGGATGGAAGAAATGAAATTGGACTTCCTGTTAGAAACGGCGTGTATATTGCTCTTGTAAAAGTTAAAAATGGATTTTTAAAGGATGAAAAATATACAAAATTTATGATAAGAAGATGAAATTTTTTGTTTTATTCTTAATTTTTCAAACAGGTGGAATTGAAATAGACCTTTTTGAACTTGCTGGCTCTGCAAGAGCAAAGGGTATGGGCGATGCCTTTATATCGGTTGCGGACGATGGAAGTTCTATTTTTTATAACCCAGCAGGCATTTCCAGCATAAATAAATTCAGGGTTCTTTATATGCATTCAGAACTTGCTTTTGAAAGTTATTTTGACAATATATCCATTATTAAAAAACCTTTTGGGATTTCCTATTTAAGACTTGTTTCAACAGATATTCCTTTTATTGTTTCAGAGGATACAAATATTTATGATACAACAAATTTATATATAGAAAGAACAAATTATATCTCTCATGGAGTTTATATTTCAACAGGATTACCTGTGAAATTTTTAAATTTTGGTATTAACTTTAAATTTTTTGAGGAAAAAACAAAATTTTTTAAAGATACCTATTTTTACTTTGATTTTGGCTTTTTTAAAAGGATTAGATTTATAAATGCCGGGATTTTCCTTAAAGATATTGATTTTAAAAAAAATGATTTTGCAATTTCAGGAATTGGTTTATCCTTTTTAATTTTTAAAGAACTACTTGTTTCCTTTCAGACAGAAAGATATTTTAAAAAGGATGTTTATTCCTTTAAAATAGGCTCAGAATGGAGTTTCTCGGAATTTCTGAAATTAAGAAGCGGTTTTAATGAAGGAGATTTTACCGTGGGTGCTGGAATTTTAACAAGATTTGTGGAGGTGGACTATGCTTTTATCATGCATAGCAAAATTCCTTCTTCTCATAGGATTTCTATTGAGTTTTTCTTTTAAGAAAGAGGGAGAGATAAACCTTGATTTCTTGGGTGAGAGAATGGTTGTTTTAAAGGACAAAATAGCTTTATTTTCAGGAGAAAATATTTATTTTATAAATCAAGAAGGGGAAATTTTATTTTCAATTCCGATTTTTGGATTTGAAAAGGAAAAGATTTCTGAATTTATTGATTTAGAAACTGATGGAAATGATATTTTTATTCTTGGCAAAAATAAAGTTGTAAGATATAATTTATGTGGAGAATTCCTGAACCAGTTTGAGGTCAATCTACCTGCTCCAAACTTCATCAGAATTTCTTTCCCTTTTGGAATATTTATTTTTGATAAGTTTCTTCATAAGGTAAAAAGATATGATTTTGAAGGAAAAGAGAAAGGAGAGTTTTTTGTGAAAAAAGATAGGATAAAAGACATGGAAATTGGAGAAAATTATATCTATTTTTATTATGAAAATAGTAATGTCTTGGTTTATAACTTTTATGGAAATAGGGTAAAAGAGTTTAAATTGATTCCTGGAGATAAAATAGAAGTAACGGATAACCTTATATTTATACTTAAAGGTGGAAATTTAATTGTTTTTGAAAATAATAAAAAGATTTATTCTGAAAATACAGAAGCAAAAGACTTTTTTATTCAGGATGAGGATTTATATATCCTTTCTAAAAATGTTGAAGTCAGGAGGATTAAAAGATGAGATTGCTTTTATTTTTCTTAACCATAAATCCTGAAAAAATTGAGATACACGGAAGCAAGGGAATATTTTACGAATACAGGGATTTTTCAGGAAATTATCCTGAAGGTTTTTACCCCTATTCTTTAAGGCAGGAATACTTAAAGATGAATATAAAGGGAATTTTAAGATATTCTACTGAAGTAAATGGTGAGATAATGCAGAATTCAAATCCTTTAAAAGAAGACCATATATTTTTAAACCTAAAAAATCCCTATTTTACTTTAAATCTGGGTGACCACAGTGTATTTTTTGAGGAAAATTCGCTCCTTTTAGAAAAAACTTATAATCAGGGGGCAAGTGGTAAAATATTCTATAAATATACAGAGGGAGGATTTATATATACAAAAGCGAAGGGGAAAAATCTTTATAAAAGATTTAGAGGAGATAATACACAGGGTCCTTTTTATCTTGACTATGCTCCTTTGATTCAGGAAAGTGAAAGGGTAAGGATGATAAAAAACGGAAGATATGAGAATTTAAAAAGGGGGATTGATTATGAGATCGATTATTTTTCAGGTAGTATAACATTTTTAAACAGGATAATTAAAAAGGATGAAATTATAGAAATTTTCTATCAGGCAAGAGATGAAAATATAAATGAAATATATGGGTTTAGGGCAGGAGTTAAATACATAGGGTATTCTGAAGTTAATTTAAGGAATAAAATTTCAAAACAGGGTGTATATGGGATTGATTTTAATTTGCCCTTTAAGTATTTTAATCTAAGATTTGAATCCGCATTTGATAAATATAACTCCAGGAAAATAGGTGCTTATGGCACAAATGGAAGTGTTGACTATAAAGAATTAAAAATAAAAGGATATTATAAAAAATTTAATGATTTTTACAGACCCATTGAAGGTCTTTACTTTGAAAGGGGAGGAAAAGAGGATTCTATTTCAGGAGAATATAAATGGTTTTATTTTAAAAGATATGATTTTGAAGATATTACACGAAAAGAGATAAACTATTCTTTTGGGTTAAAATTCAGGAAATTCGGTTATGAATTTTCAGAAAATTATTTAAAAGAGGATAAAAAATTTATTTCTTCAATGAGTTCTTTCTATCTATTACAGGAAATTAAAAAGTTAAGGTTCCAAATTGATTATGCCTTTGGAAAAGAGAAAAATCCTGAGATATTTGAGGGGAAAAGAAGTGCACATATAATAAGAAGTGATATAAAATACAGAAGAGAAACTTTAAATATTAGTTCTACTTCAAACTATAAAATCGCGGGAAATTATAAGGAATACAATCAAAAGAGCAATATAACCCTTTCATTTAAAAAAGCAAGTCTTTATTTAAATTCCGAGTATTTTAAAAATTCTCAAAATCCCTCTCTTTTTATTATCTCTTCAGGATACATATTTTATCCTTTTGATTTCTTTAAGACAAATGGATTTTTAAAAAGAGAACACAAATTTCTATCAGATTCTCTTGGAAAAGGCACAATGCTTACGCTTTTAAATTCCTTTGATTTAAAATTCAAAAATAATTCCCTTTCACCCTTTATAAATTTCAGAGAAATAAAAGGTGATAGATACTATTTTAATTATATCTCAAAAGGTTTTAACATAAGTTTATTCCCTTACAGAGATTTATCAGCTATTTATCTTACTTCTGATGGAAGGTCAAAAAGTTCAAAAGATAAAAAGAATAATCTAATTATTTCAAAGAATTTTAAAGATTTTCTTTTGGTTTATGAGTATCTTTATTTTTTAAACAAAGGCAGAACCTACTTTGATACATTATCTTCAAATGTCCAGAGAACAAAGGCGAACAGATTTTCTTTAAATTTTATGGGAAATGGTAAGAGTATGGAAAACATTTTTAAAATATCTGATTCCCTCTTGATAAGAGAAAATCAAAGAGTTAGTTATAATACCTGGACTCTTAAAAGCAGATTTTCAAAGGATATAAAGCCATGGATAAGTGTTTATACAGGGATGGGAATGAACAGGAAAAAGGGTTTTGATACCTATATTTCTAATGAAAAAATCAAGTTTTATACAATATCACCCTTCACAGGAATAATAGGAAGGTATAAAAATTATCTTACGATTGAAGGAAATTTTGAAATTGAAAATTCTTTAAAAAGAAATATTGATTATGGAAAGAAGGATGCGGATTTGAATTTTTCATTTAATTACGAAAAAGTAAGTCTTTCTGCAGGGTTAAATTATAAAAAATTTTTATCTCCTTCTTATGAGGATTTAAGATTTACATTTAATGGAGAATTTAGATTTTAAGGAGGCAGGATGAAAATAATCCTCTATTTATTTTTGTCTCTATCCATTCAAGAAATTCAAGATAGCATAAAAAATAACTTTTTATGGATCAAGGACATTCAGGGAGATATTGAGATTAAAATAACGCTTCAAGATACATCTTTTATCCAGAACATAAAATTCTATATAGAGAAACTCTCTGAAGGCACACGTGTAAAGGTTGAATCAGGTGGAGAAAGGGTTATGCTTAAAGAGAATAAACTCTTTTTCAGGGATAAATCAATCTCATTTCCCTTAGAGATTCCTGATACAGGCAAAATTTTTCCAGAAGGTCAGGTTAATATAACTTCAAGGGGAAATATAATAGAAATAGAGTGTATTCCAGAGGATACGATTTCTGGAATTCTGAATTACCAATTCTATATTGATAAAAATACCTATACAATTCAAACTTCAGAAATAACTACAAAATTGGGTGTTATTTATACTTCTTTTGAATACAAAAAATATTCGCAGGGTTATTTTTATGAAAGGATTAAGGTTATATCTCAAAATGGAATTGTTACACAGATTAAATATAAGAATATAGAAATTAATAAAGGGATATCAGGGAATGTTTGGGAATAGTTGAATTTATAAATAGCCGATATTGTGCCTAAGAACTGATGATTTTTAATCATTTTTAAAGTTTTCAAATTGTTGCTCCCTCATATCTTCTTATTCCCTTTTTCCACATAAAACTGAATATAAAGAAAAATAAAATTAATAAAATAATCTGATAAAAAAGATATTCTATTTTACCCTCTTTAAATAAAAATTTAACAGGATAGTTTGAAAGAATTATAACAGGGATTATTGTCATGAAAAATGCTCTGAAAATAACTTTATAAATTATTTCAGGATA
>FWPU01003716.1_pt1 | contig 13426 bp, 15 predicted proteins | sample 2228361 | NCBI WGS metagenome assembly FWPU01 (sample SAMEA103939777, study PRJEB20133) | metagenome | reverse complement strand
TGGGTTTTTCTCTGACGCGCTGGCACCTTCTGATGCGCTCTCACCACCACCTGGGCCTGCGGTGCCTGGCCGGCCGCTCCCTGCGCTACGTAGCCGAGTGGCCCGGCGAATGGATCGCCCTGCTCGGCCGGCACGCCATTGCGCTCAAATGCGCGCCCCGAGACGCCTGGATCGGCTGGCCCCGCATCTGCAGTTTCAGCGTCTGCACCGGATTGCCAATAACGGCCGCTTTCTGCTTCTTTTCCCGGTACGGATCCCCCATCTGGCCAGCCGCCTGCTGGCGCTCAACCTGCGCAGACTCTCTCAAGACTGGCAGGCCGCCTGCGGCCATCCGCTCCTTCTGGCCAAAACGTTTGTCGATCCGGCCCGCTCGCCCCGCCTTCTCCAGCTCCTTCAGACACAGTCGGATCTTTTCGAGCGGGGTCTGCTCTTTCCAGGACTACTCGAAGCGTACCAGAACGACGTGTCTCGCCGCGAGGAACTCCGGACCGAGCCGGAGCGGAAGAGGGCGGCGATCGCGGATCTCTGAAAGACGCTCCTCGGGGACGAAGACGATCGTCTTCGGAGGTTCGATCTCCGAGCCCACTGCCTCCGGCTCGAACCCCTCGGCCAGGAGCCGAGCCCGGGCCTCTTCCGAAATCTCCCACGCCGAGCTTGCCTCGGCCAGGAGGCGCCGGAGACGAAACCACACGCCCTTCGCATGGTGGCGCTGCCGATACTCCCAGGCTTTCACCGCAGCGCGTGACCGAGCCTGGGCCACACGCCTGTGCATTTCAGAAATGGGCGTGCTGGATTTCACCGATCCTCTCCGGGGCAACGCTCCTCGATCGTCCGGAGCAGGTTGGCGACAAGACGGCGGTGAGGCCGCGGATCCGGCATGCCCGGTATGGGTTCCATCAGAGAAAGAACGGTCAAGTTCGATCGGACCAGGTGTCTCCGTTCGGCCGGGAGGGTCTCCAATATCGCCACGGTCTCCTCGATGTCTCTGCTGCTAGCCAAGAGCACAAGCCCCAGAGCCACCAGCAGGTCCCGGTCCCCCTTGTTGCCGCTGCGTTCCGTGACGAGCTTTTCCACCAGGAGCCCCGAAAGAGCGGGGACCGGCACCGCCATCTCTTCGACTGTCACATGTCCCCCGGGCCGGAGCAACGAGAGAGGGCCGAAAACCATCAGGGGGAGCTCCGGGTCATCGAATACGCGACTGTCGGCCGCGTCCCGGATGGCAGGGTCCATCCCCAGGAAGTTCACTTCAAGCCATTCGGGAGATTCCGGCAACCAAACCGAAGGCTCCTCTGGGGAGGGCCGAAACCCCGCAATGCCGGCCAGAGTCTTCTTCACTTTACCGTGGACATCGAGAGGGACTCCGATGTCCACACCCTGGGACACAACGAGTGTGGACGCAGCGCCGGGTTCGAGCAGGTTCGGGACCTCGGAGCCCACCACGAGAACCACGGGGATCTCGAACAAGGATTTCACCGCGCGCAGCGTCCCGACGAGTCTATCGCGGAACTCCACGAAGCACCGTCCTCCTGAGGGGACAAGGGATGGATTTCAAGCTGGCATCGTACCAACGCTCCACGATTCCGTCGAGCCCCTTTGCCGCCGTTCGCCTTGCGGCCCCATCCGCCACGACTTCCAGCCAGCAACCCGAATCGCAGGGGTCAGTCCTTCATTTTACGGATTGTGCCCGAGAGGCGACCGGCACCCGTGGCAGAGAGGAAGGGGCCGGTAACGAATGAGAGACTGACCAAAGCATGACATGGCGTACCGGCCTCTCCATGGACAGGTCGGGCAGATCCGTCGGGATCAGCCGACTGGCGGCCCGCCCTCACAAGCCACGTCAGCACACTCCGGCAACGCTTTTCTTCGCGGGGACGCGACGACCGGCTTCCCTTTGCGCCCTGTTCCGTCTATAGTTGAAATCCCTTGCGCGGGCAGGGGATCCCGTCGTCCCGGAGGACCCTGGGCTTCATGGACAAGCGCATCATCCTGGGCACGGCCGGCCACATCGACCACGGCAAGACCGCGCTCGTCAAACTGCTCACCGGCATCGACACGGACCGGCTCAAGGAGGAGAAGGAGCGGGGCATCACGATCGAACTCGGGTTCGCCTCGCTCGTTCTGCCCTCGGGGCTCAGACTGGGCATCGTGGACATGCCCGGCCACGAGCGGTTCATCGACCACATGGTGGCGGGCGCCTCAGGCATCGACCTCGTGCTGCTGGTCGTGGCCGCGGACGAGGGCGTCATGCCCCAGACGGTCGAGCATCTGGAAATCTGCCAGCTCCTGGGCGTGAAAACCGGCCTGGTCGCCCTGACCAAGAGCGACCTCGTGGACGCCGAGATGCTCGAACTCGCCCGGGAGGACGTTTCCGAGCTTGTCCGCGGCACCTTCCTGGAGGGAAAGCCCGTGATTCCCTTCTCCTCCGTGACCGGAGAGGGTCGGCAGGCTCTGCTCGAAGCCCTCGAAGCGCTCGCTGCCGAGGCCACGTCCAAGGGGCAGGAAGGTTTTGCCCGCATGCCCATCGACCGCGTCTTCACCATGAGAGGGTTCGGCACCGTGGTCACGGGCACCCTTCTGGCCGGCCGGCTCCGGGTGGGCGACACGGTCGAAATCCTGCCCTCTGGCCATCGGGCCAAGATTCGCGGTCTTCAGGTTCACAACCAGCCGGTCGAAGAGAGCCTGGCCGGGAGCCGCACGGCCGTCAACCTCCAGGGCCTGGAAAAATCCTCGATTGAAAGAGGCGAGACTCTCGTCGAGCCGGGCAGATTTTCTCCTTCTCGCCGGGTCTATGCCTACCTCCAGTACCTCAGGCAGAACCGCAAGGCCTTGCCGGACCGGTTTCGCCTCGTGGTCCACTGGGGCACAGCCCGGGCCTTCGGCCGTGTGATCCTGATCGACCGCGAGGCCCTGGAGCCCGGCAAGGCGGCCTTTGCCCAGATCAAGCTCGAATCGCCTTTGCTCCCCATCTTCGGAGACCGCTTTGTGGTGCGGGATTTCTCCACGAACCGCACCCTGGGCGGAGGCGTGATTCTGGACCCACACGCCGAGCGGTACAAGACCAGGCTCCGGGACACGGTCCTGCCGTGGCTGGAGCGGCTTCAAACAGAATCCCCGTCGGGCCGGATCGAGTACTTTCTCTGGAAGGAAAGCCGGAAAGGAGCCACGGCAGACGAGCTCGCCGTCTGGTGCCGGATGGGGCCCGACGAGTGCCTCCGGCTGTGCCGCGACCTGGCCGAGAAGGGACATCTCGTCGAATACGACCCTGAACAAAAGGCGTTCATCCGGCTCGATTCGGTCGAAAGCCTCTGCCGGGAGATCGTGGACGAACTGAGCGCCTTCCACGAGCAGAACCCCTACGAGGAGGGCATGCCGAGGGAAGCCTTGCGGAGCAGTCTTGCGGCCCCTGTGTCCGACAAGCTCGTGTCGTTCTGCCTCGCCCGGCTGGTCGCACAGGGGCAGGCCACTCTCGCCAGGGACCGGGTCCGCCTTGCCTCCCACCGGATCGAGCTTTCGGCAGCCGATGCCGAGCTTCGGCAGCGGATCCTCTCGCGCCTGGCCGGGGCCGCATCCATGCCGCCCACGGTCAAAGAGATGGCTGCAGAAGAGGGCTGTCCGGAACCGCGTCTGAAGACCCTGCTCGAATACCTCGCCAAGACCGGCGAAGCCGTCAAGGTGGCCGAAGACCTCTACTTTGCGCCCGCGGTCGTCGAGGACCTCAAGGAGCGGCTGGTCTCCTATCTCGAGGAAAGGGGGGAGATCCAGGCCGGCGACTTCAAGACCTTGAGCCGCTCCACACGGAAATACACCATTCCTCTTCTGGAATACTTCGACCGGACCCGCGTGACGCTGCGCAAGGGCGACAGCCGGGTCCTGAGGGAGAGGAAGACATAAGACAGGGGGACGGCTGCCCGGAGCGCGTTCTCAGCCCCCTGCGGGCCCGCCGCCCATGGGCAACAGGGTTGCCATACTTATGCGTGCCTGACATGCTTTTATGCACCAAACGAAGCGCGGGAGGGACGCTCCGGTGAGAACAACCATTGACATCGACGACCGGCTGCTTGCCCTGGCCAAGAAGCAAGCCGTCGAGAAAGGAACGAGCCTTAGAAAGGTCATCGAATCTGCTCTGAGGCGGGCGCTTCTCCAACCCGAAAAAGGCCCGGCCCGATTCCGTCTCGAGTGGAAGACTGTCCGCGGAAAGCGCGCCCCCAGGGTCGACATCTCCGACCGCGACGCCCTTTACGAAAGAATGGAGGGGCGCGCATGATCGCGGTCGACGCGAACATTCTGCTGTACGCTCACCGGGAGGAGTTCCCTCTGCATCGCAAAGCCAAGGCCCGGCTCGTGGAACTGGCCGAGGGACGCGAGCCGTGGGCCCTGCCCGTTTTCTGTATAGGGGAGTTTCCGCGCGCGGCAACCCACCCCAGACTTCTGGATCCCCCTTCCACGCTTGAACAGGCGACGGGCGCGCTGGAGAAGCTCCTGGCCAGCCCGAGTCTGATCCTCGTGAACCCGGCGAGGAACTTCTGGCCCATCCTGGCAGAGGTCGCAAAGGCGGCGGGCGCCAAGGGCAACCTCCTCTATGACGCCCAGATCGTTGCAGTGTGCCGAGAACATGGCGTGCGCGAGATTCTGAGCGAGGACCGAGATTTTTCCCGGTTCAAAGGGATCACGCTCCACACGGTCTAGCTTTGGCCTCCACAGGACCGATCCTCGGAAAAACCCAAGAGCCTGCTCCAGAAAAGGAGGCGGACGCCTCAAGGACAGGGCTGCCTCGGAACTGACCGTTGCGACCTTTCTGCCGCCCGGTGGGAGCGTGGCCAATGGCTTATCCCCCTTCGAGCGAGAAAACGACATCCGCGCCGGGAGAATGCATGAGATTGAGCCGGCCCGCCAGAAAGGATAGCATGACCCGCCTGGAATCCCTGGACCGGACCTGCGCGACCCTGCCCAAAGGCGACAGCAGGGTCCTCAAGGAGAAAAGGAAAGCGGGGGGCGGTGGCCCGGAGCGCGTTCTCAGGCCTCTGGGACTCCGGGGTCCCGTGGGCGGTTCGGCATGCTGGGGCGGAGGCAAGAACTTTGGTCTGGCGACTGACAACCGGCAGATGAAAGCCGGCAACTCGTCTTGGCTGGACGAGAGGTCCCCGCAGATGTCTCTTCGAGCTTTCATAACCGGCATGGGCGGCTTCGCCGGGAGCCATCTGGCCGAGGCGCTCCTGGCAGCGGGAGATTCGGTCGAGGGCACCCTTTCGCCTCGAGGCTCTGTCGACAACCTCCTGCACCTGCCCGGGCCCGTCTCCCTTCACCGCCTCGACATCCGCTCAGGGGAACAGGTGGCTGCTGCGGTCCGCAAGGCGCGGCCCGACGTGGTCTACCATCTGGCGGCCCTGAGCCATGTGCCCGAGGGCGACCGAGACCCGAGGGCTGTGCTGGAAGTCAATTTTCTGGGAACCCTGAGTGTCCTCGAAGCGCTCCGCACCGAGGCCCCGGAAGCCCGGTGCATCCTGGTGAGCAGCGCCGAGGTCTACGGCCTCCCGGCCGTGCCCGTAGGCGATCGGGTGTCCGAGGACCATCCCAGGGCGCCGGTGCACGCCTACGGCCTCTCGAAGCTCGCCGCGGAGCTGCTGGCAGACCTTTACGCCCGCACGCGGGGAGTCCGGGTCATCTGCCTGAGGCCCTTCAATCACATCGGCCCGCGCCAGTCGGACCGCTTCGTCTGCTCGAGCTTCGCCCGCCAGATCGCCAGGATCCGCCTCGGCTTGCAGGAGCCGGTTCTAAAGGTCGGGGATCTCAAACCTGTCCGGGACTTCACGGACGTGCGGGACATGGTGCGGGCCTACCGGCTGGCGGCCGAGCTTTGCCCGCCCGGATCGGTGTTTCAGATCGCCTCGGGGGTCGGCGTTTCCATCGAGGCCGTGCTCAAGGAATTCCTCTCGTTCTCCGATGTTCCCATCCAGGTGCGCGAGGACCCCTCGCGGCTCCGCCGGAACGAGGTGCCGGCCCTGGTGGGCGACCCTTCAAGGTTCCGCCGGGTCACCGGATGGACACCCCGCCTCGGCCTTCGGCAGAGCCTGCGGGACATGTACTCTTACTGGAAGGAAAAGGAAGCAGCACAAGGAGCTCCGGCGACGTGACCTGCGACATGACTTCCTCCCCGGCCCAGAGGCCAGGCATCGGAGGACTTTCCAGACGGGCGGAAAACAGAATCCTTCTCGGCCTCTTTTTCGGCTTTCTCCTTTTGATTTCCGTGGAAAACCAGCTCAACATGTTCCGCGAGATCAAGGCCTTTCGAAACGACGCCTTTGTCTTCAAACTCAACCAGCAGGTGCGCAAGGAGTTCCTCGCTTTCCAGGCAGGCCTGCCCGGAGCGCTCGACGTCAGGGCCGGCAGCGACCGCACCCGGCTGAGCGAGATCGTGGACCGCCTGGGCACTCCCCTGCCGGAGGGCCTCGCCGTTGAGGACGGGCCGGCCGGCCGCGCAAGGCTCGTGGGCCTGGGCCATCCGTACCTGGGGGGGAAGCCCGAGCTGACCGAGTGGCGGCTGACGCCCGGGCAACCCGGCGGCAGCCTCGAATTCGAGATTCTGCCCGCAAAAGGAGAACCGCACTGAAGCCTGGCGCCAAAAGGGCTCTCATCACCGGCATCACGGGCCAGGACGGATCCTACCTGGCCGAGTTCCTGCTGGAGAAGGGCTACGAAGTCTGCGGCCTTGTCCGCAGGAGCAGCACAGTCAATTTCGAGCGCATCCGGCACATCCAGGACCGCATCAGGCTCCTTCCCGGCGACGTGCTGGACCAGAACTCGCTCATCGAGGCCATACGGTCCGTGGAGCCCGACGAGGTCTACAATCTCGCAGCCCAGTCCTTTGTGCCCACTTCCTGGAACCAGCCGGTCCTGACCGGAGAGTTCACCGCCCTGGGCGTGACCCGTCTCCTGGAGGCTCTCCGGCTGGTCCGGCCCGAGGCCCGTTTCTATCAGGCCTCGAGCTCCGAGATGTTCGGCAGAACCCCCGAGGTGCCCCAGAACGAGAACACGCCCTTCTACCCGCGAAGCCCCTACGGAGTGGCCAAGGTCTACGGCCACTGGATCACGGTGAATTACAGGGAATCCTACGGCATGTTCACCGCCTCGGGGATCCTGTTCAACCACGAGTCTCCCCGACGGGGCCTGGAGTTCGTGACGCGCAAGGTCTCCCACGGGGTGGCCCGCATCCGGCACGGTCTGGCCCGGGAACTCAGGCTGGGAAACCTCGAGGCCAAGCGCGACTGGGGGTTTGCCGGCGACTACGTGGAGGCCATGTGGCTCATGCTCCAGCAGCCCGAACCCGGAGACTACGTGATCGCCACGGGCGTGACCCACTCGGTGCGGGAGCTGGTGGAACTCGCTTTTTCCATGGCGGGCCTGCGATGGGAGGATCACGTGGTCGTGGACCCGGCCCTGGTCAGGCCGGCGGAGGTGGACCACCTGCGCGGCGACTGGACCAGGGCCCGGGAGCGCCTGGGCTGGAGGCCCAGGGTGAATTTCGAGGAACTTGTCCGAATGATGGTGGAGGCCGACCTGGAGCTTCTTGCCGGAGAAAGAGGCCGTGTCTGAAATCGGGCTCGCGAAAGCCGTCTTTCTCGGCGTGGTTCAGGGCGCCACCGAGTTTCTGCCGGTTTCGAGCTCGGCCCACCTGGTCATCTTTCAGGACCTCCTGGGCCTAAAGGAACCCGAGCTTCTGCTGGACGTGACGCTTCATGCCGCCACCCTTCTGGCCATTGTGATCCTGTACCGAAGAGACCTCTACGAGATGGGCCTTCAGTTCCTTCTCGCCCTGCGGGGTTTCCGGGCCGGCCGGCCCGTGGCCTCGATCTGGAAGAGCCATGCCCACTTCCGGCTGGGAGTTTACATTTTCATGGGGACCCTCCCGGCCGGCCTTGCAGGCCTGCTGTTCCGCGAGCCCCTGGAGAGGCTTTTCGGATCGCCGGTCGCAGCCTCGGCCATGCTTGTCGTGACCGGAACCGTGCTGTTCCTCACCCGGTTCAAACCGTCCCGGGGCAGACCGCTTGACGCGTTCACCCTCCGTGACAGCCTCTGGATCGGAGCGGCCCAGTCGGTTGCGCTCCTGCCCGGGATCTCTCGGTCCGGGGCCACGATCGCAACGGGCATCTTCTGCGGCGTGGACCGGGACCTGGCAGCCCGGTTTTCCTTCCTCCTTTCCATCCCTGCCATCGTCGGTGCGAACGCCCTTGAACTCGGAAACCTTTCGGCAGACCCCGGCGGCCCCGGCGCCCTCGTCCTCGTCTCAGGAGCCCTGGCCGCGTTTCTGAGCGGCTTGGGGGCACTCAAGCTTCTTGTGCGAATCGTCCACCGCGGAAACCTGTCCCTTTTCTGCTATTATTGCTGGACCGTGGGCCTGGCAGGGCTCGTGTTCTTTGCGGTTCTTCGTCCAGGCTGAAGAGAGGTCGAACCGAGCATGACTGAAGGTGAAAAGGAAAGAATCTGGGCCGTTCTCATGGCCGGAGGCCGGGGCACACGTTTCTGGCCTGCCAGCCGGCACAGCCGGCCCAAGCAGCTCCTCTCCATTCTCGGCGGCAGCCCCCTGGTGCGCCAGACCCTGGAGCGCCTGCTTCCGATGATTCCGGCGGAGCGGATCCTCGTCGTCACAGGAGAGGACCTGGGCCCGGCCGTGAGAGCCCTCCTGCCCGAAATCCCGCCGGAGAACCTTCTTCTGGAGCCCGAGGGCAGAAACACGGGCCCCTGCATCGGCTGGGCCGCCCTCCATCTTGCGAAAAGGGACGCCAACGCGGTCATGGCCGTGCTGCCCTCGGACCATCTCATCGCAAACCCGGAGGGGTTCCGCAGGGTGCTGGCGGCGGCTGCAGACTGGGCCTCCCGCGGAGAACACCTGGTGACCCTCTCGATCCGACCGGACCGGCCTGAGACAGGCTTCGGATACATCGAGGCCGGAGGCCAGTGCGGAGAGGCCAGCGGCCTTGCGGCCCTGCGGGTCCTCAGGTTCCGGGAGAAGCCCGACCTCGCCACGGCGGAGCGATTCCTGGCCATGGGCACCTTTTTCTGGAACAGCGGAATCTTTGTCTGGAAGACTTCCACTCTTCTCGATTCCCTTTCCCGATACCTTCCCGAAGTCCTCCAAGGGCTTGAACGGATGGACGAAGCCCGCAAAAAGGGCGATGCCGCGGCAGCCAGGCAGGCCTTTCTCGACCTGCCTTCGATTTCCATCGACTACGGCGTGCTGGAGCGGGCCCGGGAGGTTTACACCTTCCTGGGCGATTTCGGCTGGAACGATGTGGGGAGCTGGGCCTCTGTTTACGAACTCAGCCCCAAGGACTCTCTTGGGAACGCCTCGAGCGGAGAGACCATAACCCTGGACGCCAGGGGCTGCCTCGTGGACGCTCCTGGAAAGCTCGTGGCCCTGGTCGGGGTCCAGGACCTCGTTGTCGTGGACGGCGGCGACGCTCTTCTCGTCTGCCGCCGGGACGATTCCCAGCGGATACGGGAGGTCGTGGAGGCCCTCAAGAAGACAGGCAGGGGCAGATGGCTGTGAGCCGTCAGGGTGCGCGTGACCGCAAGGCGCCAAAATCGTCACTGCTTGCTAGCTTTTTCAAGGCGAACTGGCGTCTGCCCTCGGCCTGTGCGGCCCTTGGTTCTCAAGGTCGGGTTATCTTGGAAGGAGAGGGACGAACTCGTCCCATAACCTATCAAGAAAACAAGAATTTTCCAGCCATGACCAACGGGTCTTTCTGCCGCCCTTCGGGCTTTTCAATGGCACAGGATTTGCCTATTGAAGAGACCGGGCAGTCGCCCGGAAGCAGAGGCGACCCCGATTCCCGCATTTTGAGCGACATTCAGTGAAAGGAAGGGAAGAGGGTATGTATTCCGCTTCGAGAAACCAGGGAGCAGGCCAACCCCTGGAGAAATCCCTTGCAGACAGGAAGATTCTCGTCGTCGACGACGAGCCCTTCATTCTGAAGTCTCTCACGTTCGTTCTGAAGAAAGAGGGGTTTCATGTCGAAAGCGCCACGAACGGCCTGGAGGCCCTGGAGACCATCCGCAAGGAAAAGCCCGATCTCATCTTCCTGGATATCATGATGCCGAAAATGAACGGCCTGGAGGTCTGCCAGTGGATCCGGCAGGATCCGCAGCTCCGGGACATCCATGTCATCATCCTCACGGCCAAGGGCCAGGAGGCGGACCGAGAGAAAGGGCTCCAGATCGGCGCCGACGAGTACATGACCAAACCTTTCAGCCCTTCCATGGTGGTCAAGAGAATCCGGGAGATCTTCGGATAGGGCCGCCCCCTCTCTTTTCCGCCGGCTCCCGGCCCCTGCCGCGGTCTGAACGAGACGGGTCGCATGGGAATGGCCCTCGATTCAGCGTTCCCCCTGTTGTCCCTGCTGGCGGGCCTGCCGGCGATCCTGAGCCTCCTTTTCGTCTTCGCGGCCCTGTTCCTCGTGGTGGAAGCCCAGGCCGCCCGGTACACCGTGCTCACCGCATCCGCGGTTACGGTCTGGGCCATCGGGTACGCCTTCACCATGCAGGCGACCAAGCCTGAGGAGGCCATTGTCTGGATTCGCGTGTCCACGGCCGGGCTGCTCCTTTTGCCGGCTCTGTGCTATCTGTTCAACGCCTCTCTCGTCCACCCGGCCGCCCTTTCGAGAAACCGGGTGTTCGGCCTCTTGATCCTTGCGGCAGCTTTCCAGGCGGCCCACTGGCTCGGACCTTTCTTCGTCGAAGGAGTCGAAAAGCACGATTGGGGCTATTTCCCGAGATACGGGCTCGCATTCCTCGCGTTTCTGGCCTGGTTCGTCGTCACCTTCTGGCTCATCCTCCGGGACACCTGGCACCATTATCGAAAGGCAGCCCGTGCTCCTGTCCGCACAAGGGACCTCGTCCTGCTCCTGGCCTGGTTCTTCTGCTTCTGCGGCGGCTGGGACATCCTGATCGGCTTCGGGGTGTCCGTGCCGCCCGTGAGCTTCGTGCCGGCCAGCCTTTTCCTGCTGTGCGCCTTTGTCCTCTTGATCAGCCAAGGGAGGATCGAGTTTCTGGAGCACTGGAGTCTGGCCTCGGTTCTGCGGTCCACGTCGGATTCCATTTTTCTTGTCCACCGGGACGGCACCCTGAGCGCCGTGGACGACGGGACCGCAGCTCTCGTTGGCTCCGGCAGCCCCAAGGCCCTCCGGGGCAGGCCCGTAAACGATCTTTTCGACGGTAGCACGCCTCTTGTCTGCCCGGAGACGATCCGGCACCTGCACAGCACGAGGCGGCCCGAATCCCTTCAGCTCGACCTCAAGACTCTCGCCGGCCAGACCGTCCCCCTGCGGGTCCGGCTCTCCGGGATCTTCGACCGCAGAGGCCGGCTCCTCGGCCTGGTCGCCATCGGCAGGGACCTGAGAGAGGAAATCGAAAAGACCGAGCAGATCCGGCAGGCGAACCGTTCGCTTGAGCAAAAGATCGCGGAAGTGGAGGAAAGAACCCGGGAGCTGTCCAGGGCCAACCGCGAACTCGAGGAGAGTCAGTCGATCCTCAAGTCCGTGCTCGCCGACATGGAAGCCTCCCAAAAGGAACTCGAGGAAGCGTACAAGCGTCTGGCCGAGGCGGACCGGGCGAAGGACGCCTTCCTGTCCTCGGTCTCCCACGAGTTCCGGACGCCCCTCACGTCGATCCGCTCCTTTTCGGAGCTTCTCCTTTCCTATCCAGACGAACCGGAGGAAACCCGCAGGGACTTTCTCGAAATCATTCTCCAGGAAAGCGAGCGGCTCACCCGTTTGGTGAACGACATTCTGGATCTCGCAAGGATCGAATCCGGCAGGCAGCCCTGGCGGGACGAGGAGCTGGACATTGCAGAAGTCCTCGAGTCGGTCCGAAGGAGCTTTTCCGCCCTGGCCGCCGAAAGGAATCTCTCCGTCACGGTCCGAGCCGAAAAGAATCTCGCGCCGGTTCTCGCCGATCCGGACCGGATCTTCCAGGTGGTTTCGAACCTCGTGTCCAACGCGGTCAAATTCACCCCTCCCGGAGGCTCGATCGAACTCGGCGCGGAGGACGCCGAACCCGAGGACGGCCGGTCCGGCCCCTGCGGGGTCCGCGTCTGGGTCTCGGACACGGGATACGGCATTCCGGCCGAGGATCTGGAACGGATCTTTGAGAAGTTCCACCAGGCCGGCGACACCCTCACGGGCAAGCCCGAGGGCACGGGGCTGGGACTTGCGATCTCGCGCGAAATTGTACAACATTACGGCGGCAAGATCCGGGTCGAATCCACGCCGGGAAAGGGCAGCCGCTTCGTCTTCACGCTGCCGGCCGCTTCTGAGCGGCCCGGGTTCGAACCCGGGCGCGGCCGGGAGCGGGGCGGGGGCGACGGGAGGACAACGGTGCGGAAGACTTCGACGGCCGAGCGGACGTTGAGCGCCTAGGGAGAGAGTCCTCATGTCTGCGAAACCTGCAGCGCAGGAGATCCCGAACCTTCTGTTTTTCCTTCCGGACGGAGTCATCCTGACGGACGCAGACGCCCGCTTTCTCTGGGTCAACACGGTGGCCGAACGGCAGCTCGGTCTTTCTCCTTCGGAGTGGGAGGGAAACACGGCCGACCGCCTGGTCCTGTCTCGGCCGGATCTCGCCTGGGTGTTCGAGGACCATCCGGCGGAGATCCGCCGGTGCTGGGAGACGCTGAACTGCCGAGAAGAGGCCTGCCCCCTGTGGGGAAAGCCCCTCACCCTGTGCTGGTCGAGCCAGAAGGACTGCCCGACTTGCCCGCGGCCCGCCGGCCCGGGCGGTCGAGGCGGACCCCACTCCGGGGTCTGTTCCCGCTGCAGCGTGTTCCGGGCCCACACCCTCGTGCGGGAGAAGGAAATCGTCCGCACGTCCGAGGACCGCATCGTGCTGCAGGTCACGAGCACGCCGGTGCAGACCCAGGCAAACAGACCGGCGGGCCGGCTTCGGCTTCTGCGGGACGTCACCCAGGAACGCGAGATCTCCCGGGTGAAAGACGAATTCCTTTCGGCTCTGTCTCATGAACTGAGGACCCCTCTCACCTCGATCCGCTCTTACGCGGAAATCCTGCTCAACTACCGCGACACCGAGCCCGAGACCCAGAAGAATTTTCTGGATGTCATCCGGAGCGAGACCGAACGGCTCGACCAGATGATCAATGACCTGGCCGAGTTGAGAAGGCTCGATGTGACGCGATCGGTCTGGAACAACCGGTCCCTTCTGCTCCAGGAAGTGGTCGAAAGCGTCATCAGGGACCAGGAGCGGGTCCTGGAGGCCAAGGAGCTCTCCTGCCAGGTCGAACTGGATCCTTCCTGTCCCCCGATCTGGGCGGACTTCGACCGGATCCAGCGGGTTCTGAGCACGCTGGTCCGCAATCTGGCCAAGCACACGGCCCGAAGGGGGACAATCCTTCTCAAGGCGACCGCGGTTCAGGGCAGAC
>FWPU01010683.1_pt1 | contig 13430 bp, 10 predicted proteins | sample 2228361 | NCBI WGS metagenome assembly FWPU01 (sample SAMEA103939777, study PRJEB20133) | metagenome | reverse complement strand
CACACCCGGCCCCCATCCCCAATAACGCCCACCCCGCCCATTCCGTTCACCCACCCAATCACCTAATCCCCCAATCACCCCCCCATACCCAGCCAAGACCCGATACAGAGCCTCCACACCAAAGCGGAGCGCCTCCACCGGCACCCGCTCGTTGGCTCCATGCACCGTGGTGTTGGCGTTGAAATCCGCCGGGAGTTTCAGGGGCAGGAAGCCGTAATTCTGAATGCCCAGCCGGGCGAACATGCGGCCATCGGTGAAGCCGGCCACCATGCTGGGAATGGGCACCCCTTCGGGATCCAGCTCCTGCAGGATGTCGGCCAGCAGGGGGAAGAGGCTCAGATCGACCCGCTCCACGCCGGGATCGTGGCGGATGACCTCGAAGGTAAGGTCGTTGCCCAGGAGGGCGTGGAGCTCGGCCACCAGGTCGTCCGGCGTGAAACCAGGCAAGAAGCGGCCGTCCAGTTCCAGCTCGATGCGGCTGGGGATCACGTTGGTCTTGACGTCACCCCGCACCACAGTGGCGTTGACCGTGTTGTGAAGGAGCGCGTCCAGCAGCCGGTGCTGGCGGATGCCCCGGTCGGCCAGCTCGTCCAGCACGGCATCGGTCTGGGCGGGGTCCAGCAGGCGGCGCAGCAGATCCCCCTCGGCGGGGCCGGCGTGCTCGGCCAGGCCCTGGATCATGCGCTCCATCACCGGCGTGATGTGCACCGGCAGGCGGTTTTGATCCAGGCGGGTGAGCAGGCGGCCCAGCCGGGCCATGGCGCCACCCCGCAGGGGGGTGGAGCCGTGGCCGCCGGGTCCGCGCAGTTCGGTGCGCATCCAGCAGACCTGCTTCTCTGCCACCATCACCGGGTAGAAGCGCCGGCCGAAGAGGGTCTGGGCCGTGCCGCCCCCTTCGCCGATGGCGTAGGCAACCCCGGCGAACTGTTCGGGGTGTTCTTCCACCAGGAAGCGGGCGCCGTAGTCGCTGCCCGCCTCCTCGTCGCTCATGAGGGTCAGGATCACGTCACCGGCCGGGCGCATTCCCTCACGCCAGGCCCGCAGAAAGGCGGTCACCATCATGGCCACCCCGCCCTTCATATCCAGCGCGCCTCGCCCCCAAATTTTAATCTTCAATCTTCCACTCAAACCGCATGTTCTGCGATCCACTCCTGGGTAATCTCCAGGCCGAAGCCCGGCGCGTCGCTGGGCACCAGGTAGCCATTTTCGATGGCCGGCGTACCGGGCAGACGAGTCATCTCGGCCAGGGGTACGCCCGGCGGGGAGACGCCCTCGGAGCGTTCGCCCCAGGTGACGGCGGGCATGGCGTAGGCCAGGTGCTGGCCGAAGGGATAGTTCATGCCCGCATGGGGAATGACTTCGATGCCCATGGCCTCGGCCAGGTGGCAGATCTTGACCACGCCGGTGATGCCCCCGCACCAGAGGATATCCGGCTGGAAGATGTCCACCAGGCGGCGGCTGGCTGCGGCGGCAAAGGTGTGGGGCAGGTACCAGTGTTCGCCGGCGGCCAGGGTTTGCCAGGGCAAGCGGCTGCGGACGACCTGGTACTCGTCCAGCCGCTCCGGTGCCACGAATTCCTCGATCCACCGCAGGCGATAGGGGCGGACCAGTTCCGCCAGGCGCAGGGTGTAGTCCACGTCGGTGGACATCCAGCAGTCCAGCATGAGCTCCACCTGGTCGCCCACCCGTTCCCGGGTGCGGGCCACCAGCTCCACGTTTTTGTGCAGGCCGTCCAGCCCGTCCTGGGGCCCCCAGGGGGTGAAGATCTTGGTGGCCTTGAAGCCCAGCTCCAGGTACCATTCGGTGTCGAAGCCGGTGGCGTAGCAGAAGATCCGCTCCTTCTGGGGGCCGCCCAGCAGCTCGTAGACCGGCCGCCCCAGGAGCTTGCCCTTCAGGTCCCACAGGGCCACATCCACCGCGCTGAGGGCATAGCTGGCCAGGCCGGCCGGTCCATAGGCCATGCTCATGCGGGCCATCATGTCCCACAGCTTCTCGGTGGCCATGCAGTTCTGGCCCAACAGGGCCGACCCGAAGTGGTCGTTGATAATCTGCACCACCGGCCCGGCGTGGACAGTCAGACCGAAGCCCCAGGTGCCATCCTCGGCGGTGACCACCACCGCGGCCCGCTGCCACGTGCGGGGAAAGCCGAAGGGCCGGGCTTCGGGATAGCGGTTCACGGGCCGGTTCATCTCCAGGGTGTTCGCCCGGCTGGGCGAGCGGGGTGTCGTGGTTGGTCGCGGCGTGACGTCGATGGTCAGCGCCCGCACTTCTTGGATCTTCATGGTTAGCGTCCCTTGGGCATGAAGGCGGACAGGCCCCCGTCCACTGGGAGCACCTGGCCGGTGATGTGGGCTGCCTCGTCGCCGAGCAGGAAGCAGACCAGCGCGGCCACCTCCCGGGCGTGGCCGGGGCGGCCGTTGGGCACGCCGGCACACTGGGGAAAATCCGCGGGGTCGGGCGGGTAGGGCGCGTCCGCGGGGAGGGTCCAGCCGGGCGCCACGGCGTTGACGGTGATGCCATGGCGGGCCAGTTCCACGGCGAAGGATTTGGTCAGGTGGTTGATGCCGGCTTTGGCCACGCCGTAGACGCCCTCGCCCGGCACGTAGTTGAGGCTGGCGATGCTGCTGATGTTGACGATGCGCCCCCAGCCCCGCTCCACCATGCCGGGCGCCACGGCGCGGATGGTCAGGAAGGTCCCCCGCAGGTCGGTGTGGATCAGCCGATCCCACTCGCCGTCCTGCAGGGCCAGCAGGGGCTTGTCCACCCAGTCGCCGGCGTTGTTGACCAGGATGTCGATGGGGCCCAGGGCGTCCGCGGCCGCGGCACAGAGCGCGGCCGGCCCCTGGTGGGTGGAGAGATCGCCCTGCACCGCAGCTGCCCGGTGGCCATCTGCGGTTAGGGCAGCCACCAGTTCCCCTGCCCGCTCCCGGTTGCGGTGGTAGGTGATAGCCACGGCGGCGCCTGCCCGGGCGATGGCCCAGGCCATGGCCGTCCCCAATCCGCCGGCACCGCCGGTGATGAGCGCAACCCGTCCTTTCAGTGTCATGGAAGCTCCTTTCCGTTACGGCAGTTCGATTACGGCAGGACGCGTTTAGGTATTTTGCAGACCATGGTGTAGGCCGGGTCGAAGATATTGCCCAGGTCGTATTCCACGACCTGCCCCATGAGGATATGGGCGCCCACCGGGTCCAGGCCGTAGCCCTCCTGGAGCCAGCGCAACATTTCGGTGGTGGCATGCTGGGTGGCCTGGTCCAAGGGGCGGGCGTTACCCACGGTGAAGATGTAGTCGTTGTTCTCGCCCCGGGGCCAGAAGCATCGCTGCCCCTTGCGCAAATCCACCGTAAACTGCACGTCGAAGGAAATCTCGATGCCGGTGCCCACGATTTCGCCATCTCCCTGCAGGGCGTGGCCGTCGCCGATGTGGAAGAGGGCGCCCTCCACAAAGACCGGAAAATAGACGGTGACCCCGGCCATGAAACCCCGGTAGTCCATGTTGCCGCCGTGGGGGCCGGAGGTGGCGGTGGAGATGGCCTGGCCGCCGGCCGGGGCCACGCCAAAGCACCCCACCATGGGGGCCAGGGGAAGTTGAAGCCGCCCCAAGCGGGTGTCCTCAGGCTCGATAAGGGTGGCCGTGCCCGCCGCGTTGTTGATGGCCCAGGTGGCCAGGGCCTGACTCTCGTCGGCCGGCCAGGGCATGCCGGGCACGTATTCAGGATCCACCACGTTGGCCGCCACCACCTTGCGACTCCAGCCGGTGGGTCGGTTGGGCGTCAGCCGGTCCAGGTAGACGATGAGGGTATCCCCTGGCTCCGCGCCTTCCACGTAGAAGGGACCGGTCATGGGGTTGCCCCGGGGGGTGATGGGTTCACCGCTGGCGTCCGCGCCCCGGGCGTCCACCGTGGTGGTGACCACCGTATCGCCGGGCGCGATGTGCAACACCGGGGGGTGGGACCCCAGGGTGTTGAAGTAGTGGGTAGGTGTAAAATGATGGGTAGCCATGGATCTTCTCCTGGAATATCAGTCCTTGAAACGAATGAAAGTACGGACAGGGCAAGCCCTGTCCGTTTGCCCTGTCCGCTTGCCCTGTCCAGGGTGCGGGCGGGCCAGCCCCTGCCCTACCAGTAGAGGATCACGTCGTCCCCCTCCTGTTCCACCTGGTAGGTGCGCACCCGTAGGGCCTCGTCGTAAAGGGCCCGACCGGTTTTGATGTCAAACTCCCACTGGTGCCAGGGGCACTTGATGATCTCGCTCTCCCGGTCATAGGCCACCTGGTAGACGCCTGGGGAAGTTACCAGAGGGCGCAGTCGGCCGTGGCAAAGGGGTCCGGCCCGGTGGGGGCAGTAGTTGAGCAGGCCGTAAAAGCGACCGGCCACATTGAAGATGCCGATCTCCCGGCCGTTGATGTGGACGATCTTGCGGGAACCCGGCGGCAGTTCCTCCACATGGGCCACCACCTGACGTCGGGATGCTTTGCGGTTCATGGGCAGCTCCTGCTCACAGGCGGTAGAGCTGGCGGGCATTCTCGTACATCACGGCCCGGCGCAGCTCCCGGGGGAAACCGGCCAGGAAGGTGCTGGGCTCGTCCCAGTCCCAGTGGGGGTAGTCGCTGGCAAAGACCAGCGTTTCATCGGCCCACATCCACGCCAACAAATGGGCCAGGTCGTCCCGGCTGGGTGTGTTGGGCATGGGCTGGGAGCCGAAGCGGATATGCTTCCGCAGGTATTCGCTGGGCAGCTTCTTCACCCAGGGTGTGTAGTCCCGCACGCTCGTCCAGTCCCCGTCCATGTGCCACATGAGCCCGGGCACCCAGAAGAAGTCATGCTCGATGAAGAGGAAATGGAAGTTGGGGAACTTCTCGAAAACCCCTTCACAGATGAGGCTGACGGTGTGGGCCATGGCGATTTGGGGACGGGCCATGCGCATTTCCAGGTAGTAGGAAGGGTAGCCGGCGGCGGTGGGTGGTGCGGCGATGCCGGCCCCCTCCGCCCCGAAATGGACGCACAGGGGCAACCCATGGCGTTCGCACGCCGCGTAAATGGGGTGGTAGAAGCGGTTGCCAAAGGGCAGGCGCGCGCCGGCGGGCATCATCACCTGGACGAAATCCGGTCTGGGTGCCAGCCGCTCGATCTCGGCCACTGCCTGCGCTGGGTCCGTGGGTGCGATGTGGATGGAGGCCCGAAAGCGGGGATCCTTGGAAACCCAATGGTCCAGGGTCCAGTCGTTGAAGGCCCGGCAATAGGCCGCGGCGTAGTCCACGTCCGGGTGGACGGCGGCGGCGTAGGGGCCGCCCGTGAGGATGGCGATGTCGATCTGGTAACGGTCCAGATGTTTTTCGATGCAGACCGCCGGCACGGTGGCCGGGTTGACGTCGGCGTCCACCCAGAGGTCGTGGCGGGCACCATGGCCGGGCATGTTGGTGTATCCCAGGCCGGGCATCATGGTGCCAAAGTCCTGGATGTATTCCACATAGTGGCGGGGCAGGTAGGGGAAGAGCACCGACACGTCGTCAAACTGATGGTGGACATCGCAGTCGATGATGGGGATACGCTCTGCCGCCGTAGAATCGGTGGCAGCTTTCGCCGCGAGGGCAGGGGAGTCGGCTGCTGCAGCCATGGTTCACCTCCTTGGTTCGTTTGAGGGGAGCGAGCCTTCGACAACCGTCAACGGGCGCTGCGGAGGCCGGGCAATCCTTCCAGGCTCTCGTGGTTGTAGCGGCGCTGGTAGGCCCGCACCCCCTCCTCGCCCAGCTGTTCACCAAAGCGAACCAGGGCCTCCCGTTGCCCCTGGTACGCGTACAGGGGAACGCCAGTACCACATGAATCGGCAATACGGGTCACATCCACCCGAATGATGGCGCGTACGCCGGCAAAGGGGGGGAAGTAACCGCGCAGGCTTTCAAAATCCGGGTCACCGGGCTCAAGGACCGTGCCCCGGCCGTGGAGGCGCAGGATCTTTGGGGGCCCTTCCAGCGCGCAAAACATGATGACGATGCGACCGTTTTCCCGCAGGTGGGCCACGGTCTGAATGCCGCTGCCAGTCAGGTCCAGGTACGCCACAGTGTGGGGATCGAGGATGGCGAAGGTATCCAGTCCTTTGGGCGAGCAGTTCACCAGGCCGTCCTCTGCCAGGGCTGCGGTGGCTACAAAAAAAACGTGCTGGCCGCGGATCCACTCGGCCAACCTGTCATCGATCTCGGGATAGACTTTTCCCATGGCCTGCTCCTTGAAGAGGGGTATAGGAAGATTGGGTGTGGTGCACGGGATCTATTTTACCAGCTTTTCGGTGGCCGTCGAAGTGGAGCAGGGCGCAACAGCAAACAGCGTCTACGAAGAACGGCCATGGGTAGGTGGATACTGCCGTCGGCTGTCACCGTCGGGACAGGCCCCGCGCCGATCCGGGATGTGGTATCATAAAGTGACCCCCTACAAAAAGCCACGGATGATACGGGTTCAACGGATTCTCTTGCAGAAGATTCTGTGTGCAGCTATGAAATCTGTGGTTTTTACATTGACGCCCAAAATTGGGCTGATCCCCGCCGGGATCGTTGGGGCGCCCACGGAAATGGCGGAAGGGGAGTAGTTGAATGGAAGCGTTGTGGCCGGCAAGCCCGGTCCGCAACCATAGTGCGACATCGAATCTACCGTCACAACCCAAGGGAATACTCTAGAAAAGGGCACAAAGTGGAATCCATCCAGGTACTTGCTTTTGCCGGCAGTCTGCGCCAGCATTCCTACAACCGGGCCCTCCTGCGGGCGGCAGTGGAATTGGCGCCCGCCCAGAAGATGCAGATCCACATCTTTGACCTGTCCCCTCTCCCCCTCTACAATGCGGATGTGGAGGCCGCGGGAACACCACCGGTGGTCCGCACGTTTCAACGGCAAATCGCCGCAGCCGACGCCCTGTTAATCGCCACGCCGGAGTACAACTACTCCGTCTCTGGTGTGCTCAAAAACGCACTGGACTGGGCCTCCCGACGCCTCTCTGTCGAAGAACCGCCGGCCCTGAACGGCAAGCCCGCGGCCATCCTGGGCGCGGGCGGTCGCTTCGGCACGGTGCGTGCCCAGGCCCATCTGCGGTACATCCTTCTGCACAACGATGTCAAAGTACTCAACAAGCCAGAGCTGATGGTCTCCCGGGCCGGCCAGTTCTTCGACGAGGAAGGGCGTCTGGTGGATGAGGAGTTGCGCGAGCGGCTCCGGGAACTCCTGAACGCCCTGTACGAGTGGACCCTCCTCTTGCGCCATCCATGATGGTGCTTTGCCGAACAGCTTTGCAGGACGCTGACGCTACCCGAGGCAGCACGCGAAAAGGCCGTGAGCCAGTTTCACATTTCTCTGTTGGGCCCCCTGGGGCTCCGATTGGATAACCGCACTGAGATTCATCTGACCGCGCCCCAAAGCCAGGCTTTATTGGCCTACCTGGCCGCGCCGGACGGGCGGGCAGGCCATGGTCGGGAGCAGCTGGCCGAGCTCTTCTGGCCGGATCAGCCCGCCCGCACCGGCCGCCAAAACCTGCGCCAGGCCCTGGCCCGCCTGCAACGGGCCCTGAAGTGGCCACCTGTGCCCGAAGAGAATCTGCCGCCCCTCCTCCAGGTCAGCCGCCAGCACATTCGGCTCCACCCGGAACTGGCCATCCAGACAGACCTGGATATCTTCCTGGCGGCCGTGGCCACCGCCCAGGAGCATGCCCATCCCGAAATGGCTCCTTGTCCCGACTGCGTCCAACGCCTGTCCCAAGGGGTCAACCTGGTTCGGGGGGAGTTCCTGGCCGGGCTGCCGTCCATCAGCCCCCCGTTCGACGCCTGGGTCATGGCATGGCGCGGGCGGCTGAACCGCCACCTGGCCTGGGCCCTCGGCTGCCTGACGCGCCACGCCCTGGAGAGGGGCGACTACGATACCGCCAGCCTCTACGCCCAGCGGCATTTGGCCCTGGCTCCCCTGGACGAAGAGGCATGTCGCCGAGCCATGGTCGCCCTGGCCCGGCTGGGAAGGCCCCAGGAAGCCGCGGCCTGCTATCAGGCCCTGGCCCAAGCGCTCCAGGAGGCGGTTCAGGCGCCACCATCCCAGGAAACCACGGTCCTCTATCGGCAGATCTGCGTCCAGGCTGCCGGCGTCACCGATAACCGTCCATCCCCCACGGTCATCGGCTTGCCGGTCCAACATACCCCCTTCGTGGGCCGCCGCCAGGAGCTGGAAGCGCTGGACGCCTGGCGCGACCGGGGCCGGCCGGGCCTGTTGACCCTGTACGGGCCAGGCGGCATGGGCAAGACCCGCCTGGCAGTGGAATGGGCCGGCCGGGCCGCGGCCCGCTTTGCTGACGGCGTGCGTTTCATCGGCCTGGCCACGGTGGACACGCCCGACCGGGTCCTCTCGGCCATCGCCGCCGGCCTGGGCCTGGCCTTCCAACTGGCAGGCAACGAACCGGAGGGCCACCTCCGCCAGGTCCTGGGCACCCTCCGGGAGCGGGAGCTCCTGCTCGTCCTGGACAACTTCGAACATCTTCTGCCCGCCCGGGATCTACTCGCCCGTCTGCTGGCCGGCACCGAGGGAGTCTGGCTTCTGGTTACCTCCCGCACCACCCTGGGGCTGGCAGGGGAAGAGAAGCTGGAAATTCGAGGGCTCCACCGGCCGCCCCTGCTACCCCATCGCCCTCACCAGCCCCCGATCGATCTGGACGCGTACGATGCCCTTCAGCTCTTCGGGCGCTGCGCCCGTCGCATTCAGCCAGCCTTCCACTGGCACGCCCAGACCCTGGCCGCCGCCAGCCAGATCTGCCGGTTGGTGGAGGGGCTGCCCCTGGCTATCGAACTGGCCGCAGCCGCCGTGCGGGAACGGGATGTGACGGCCCTGGCAGCGGAGCTGGCCCGGAGCCTGGACATCCTGGCCACCGACATGCCGGACGTCCCGCCACGCCACCGGAGCCTGCGGGCTGTCTTTGCCAGCTCCTGGGCCATCCTTTCCCACGGGGAACGGCGGGCCTTCACCCGGCTGGCCATCTTCCCCGGCACCATTGACCAGGAAGCCGCCCAGGCTGTGGCCGGCGTGGACGAAGCCATGCTGGAGCGCCTGGCCGCACACTCTTTCCTGCGCCGGACCCGGCCAGGGCGCTACGAGATCCACGCCACCCTCCGCCAATACGGCCTGGAACAGCAGGCAGCCCGACCCGCGCTGCGCCGGCGCACGGCGGAACGGTTCTGTCGCTACTTCGCCGAACGCCTGGCCGCCCACACCCCGGACCTCTTCAGCAGCCGCATTCGCCAGGCCCGGGATGCCGTCCAGGCCGATCTGGCCAACCTGCGCCAGGCGTGGCAACTCTGCCTGGCCTACGGCTGGCCCCCGTTCCTGGGCCGCTATGTCCCCGGCCTGAGCCGTTTCTACACCATCGCCGGGTTGAGCCATGAGGGAGAACAGCTCTTCCAACAGGCCATCCAATACCTTCAAACCGAGCCGGTCCACGGTGGGCTTGCAGGGCTTTTGGGGCAACTGCTTACCGCCCAGGCCGGCTGCGCCCTGAATCTGGGCGCCTTCGACCGCTGCATCGCCCAGGCCCAGGCCGCCTATGACCTGTGGCTGGCCGGGCACCGCTGGCCAGGCGGCGCCGCGGAAGCTCTCCTCTACTGGGGCCGGGCCCTCTGGCGGCTGGGACAGCCGGCCGAGGCCCGACGACGGCTGGAAGAGGGCCTGGCCGTGGCCCAGGAGCACGGCCAGCGCCAACAGGAGGCCGAAATTTGGCTGGCCCTGGGCGATATTCCCCTCCTGCGGGGCGAGGAGACGGGCGCACGGAGCGCCCATGCCTGCTTCAGCCAGGCCCTGGCCCTCTTCCAGGAGACGGGCGACTGGTATGGCGCCAGCTCGGCCCTAAACAGCCTGGGCTTCCGGGCCGCCGTCCAGGGCGACTATGAGACGGCGGGCCACTATTTTGAACGGGCCCTGGAGTTGTACCGCCAGATCGACAACCGCCTGGGGCAGAGCACCGTCCTGAACAACCTGGGCAACCTGTACGCCCTGCGGGGGGATTATGACCGGGCCAACGCCTGCCTGCAGGAGGTGATCGCCACAGCCCGGGCCACCGGCAACCCCATCGGCGAAGTGAACGCCCTGGTCAACCTGGGCACCAATGCCCTGGATCAGGAAAATGACGAACGGGCGGCTATCCTCTGCTGCCAGGCCCTGGAGATCGCCCAGGACATCGGCTATCGCCGGGGCTTGGGTGTCATCTACAACAACTTGAGCGCCATCGCCCTCCGGCGGGGGGCTCTGGCCACCGCCCGCCACTATGCGGAGCTTTCCCTGATGGAAGCCCGGATCACCGACGATCGCTACTTCGAATGGCAACGGCTCAACGCCCTGGGGAAACTGGCCCGCCTCCAGGGGCAATGGGCGGCGGCCGAAGCCTACCTGCAGGCCGCCCAGGCCATCACCCAGGAGTTGCCGGCCTCCTCGGCCCAGGCGACCCTTTCCCTCTCGTGGGGGCTGCTGGCTGAAAGCCGGGGCGATTTCGAGCAGGCCCGAAATGCCCTGCGGGCTGCCCTAACCCAGGACCAGGGCCAGGAGAATCAGGAAGTAACCGTCCAGGCACTCTTGGGGCTGTCCCGGCTGGCCCTGGGTCGGGGAAAGGTGGAGGCCGCCATTCAACAGGCCCAGCAGGCCCTGGAGATGGCCCGGACCCTGGCCGATGGCCAGCAGGTGGCCGCCTGCCTGACCCATTTGGGCCGGGCCTACGAGGCTGGGGAAGCATGGCCGGCGGCCCTGGCAGCTTTTGAGGAAGCGCTTTCCCTGCGCCGCACGCTGCATCAGCCTCACCTGGCGGTGGAACCCCTGGCCGGCATCGCCCGGCACCACCTGAATGCGGGCGAGATGGCGGCGGCCCTGATTTGTGCCGAAGAAATCTGGGCGCAGCTTCAAGTCCTGCCGCCGGAATGCACCTGGGACCCAGATGCCATCTACATCACCTGCATCTATGTCTTCCGCGCCCAGGAGGATCCCCGGGCAGCGTCCGTCCAGGAGGCCTGGAGGCGGTGGCGAGCGGAGCGGGCGGCGGAGGAGGCCCTTGCCCCTGATTCAGGAGTTTAACCCCATGTCTGACCTCCAAATCCTCAGCCTGGGGCCATTGCAGGTGCTGGACGGAGAGCGCCCCGTGGACAACCTCTCCGCGCCGAAGATCCGGGCCCTGCTGGCCTATCTGGCCGCCCGGCACCATCAGCCCCACTCCCGGCAGGAACTGGCCGCGCTCCTCTGGCCTGATCACCCGGAGCCCCAGGCCCGGCAGAACCTCCGCCAGAGCCTCCACCGGCTGCAGAAGGCATTGCCCCCCACCGCACATGACCTGCTGCTGGTGAGCTGGCAGACGGTCCAGCTCAATGTCCAGGCAGCGGCGCTGGTGGATGTGGCCGTGTTCACCGACGGGCTGGCCGCCGTCCACGGCCATGGCCATGACGACCCGGCCCGCTGTGCCCCCTGTTGTCGGCGCCTGGCTGCGGTGATGGATCTGTATCGGGGCGACTTCTTAGCCGACCTGGATGCAGACAGCCCGGCCTTTGACGACTGGGTGCAGCTGGAGCGTGCCTGGCTGCGCAGCCAGGCCCAATGGGCACTGGACGTGCTGGTGCGCCATGCCCTGGCAGGACAGAACTTTGAAACCGCCGCGGCCTTCGCCCGCCAACGGCTGGCCATCGACCCCTTGCTCGAGGAGGCTCACCGCCAGCTCATGGAAGCCCTGGCCCATCTGGGGCAGCGGGCCCAAGCCCTGGCCCACTTCAGCAACGTGCGCCGCCTGTTCCAGGAAGAGCTGGGGATGGAACCCGGTGCGGAGACCCTGGCCCTGGTGGAGGCCATCCGGGCTGACGCCATCGGCCGAGGGACCGGCTCAGTCGCTCCCGGCCCGGAACCCGAACTCACCGGGCTGGGAAATCAGCTCCCCCTCTCCCGCACGCCATTTGTGGGCCGTGCCGGGGAGTTGAAGCAGGCAGAGGAGTGGCTGGCCGATCCCCACTGCCACCTGGTAACCTTGGTGGGCACAGATGGGGCCGGGAAATCCAGGCTGGCGCTGCAACTGGCCCGCCGACGGGCGCTGGCCTACCCTCACGGTGTCCGCTGCGTGTCCCTGGCCGGGGTTACGACGCCGGCCATGTTCCGCTATGCCCTGGCAGAAGCCCTGCCGTTGCCCGGCGCTCCCCTGGAGGCCCGGGCAGACGGGCGGCGGCTCCTGGCCCATCTCCAGGCCCATCGCATGCTCCTGATCCTGGACCAGTACCAGGCGCCCTGGCCCGGCCTGGACCTGGTGGTAGAACTGCTCCAGACGGCCCCCGGGCTCCAGTTTCTGATCACCGCGCCCCAGCCCCTGAAGCTCCGGGCCGAGTGGCTGGTGGACGTCCAGGGCCTGCCTGGCGACGGCAACCCCCGGGCCGACGAACGCCGACGCCTCTTCTTCCAGCTCCTGGCGGCCGACCAGGAACGCAGCTCCCCTGGCGCCGAGGTGGACCGGCTGGCGGAGCAGGTGGGCGAGCTCTGTCAGGGCAGCCCCCTGGCCATGGAGCTGGCCCTGGGGGCCGCCTCCCGGCTCTCCCTGCCCCGGCTTCAAGATGAGCTGACCCGCTGGCGGGAGGTGCACCCGACCGATCCCGTGGCGGCAGCTTTTGAATGCGCCTGGGCCAACCTGGATGGGGAGCGACAGCGACGGCTGCTGGCCCTGGCCGCCTTTCCGGGGGGATTCACACCGGCCGCGGCCTCCAGCGTGGCCCAGGCTGGGTCCGAAGATCTACGCCTCCTGGTAAAGACGATGTTGGCCCATCCCGTAGGCCGCACGCTCCAGGGCGGCCCACTGCGCCTGGCCTTCCATGACCGGGTGTGGCATCTCCTGGCAGAAAGGCTGGCCGCCCATCCAGAGACCTGGGAGCAGGCCCATCGACGCCTGTGCCGCTTCTTCGCCCGGCAGATCGGCCATTTGGGGGAGCACCTCTTTGCAGGAAAGCCGGACAAGACGCCGGCGCCCCTGGCAGCCGAATGGCTCAACCTCTGCTACGCCCGGGATTGGGCCCATCTCCACTGGCCGGACGGGCCGGCTGGCCCCCTCCTGGACCAGCTCTCCTGGCTGCCGCGCGAAGATTAGGAGAACCGCGTAAAAGCCACAGATTTCACAGATGCGCACAGATTTCCCCAACTTTCTCTCTGGAAATCCTCCGGACCGCGAGCTCCTCGGCGTTTCGGCGGTGATGAACCCCTCTTTACAGGCCTTGGACCGCTGATTGAAACCATCGGCTGGTACAGTTGAAATGCACTCAACGGAAAACCAGACGGCCTGTCGTCCCAAGATGACAGAAAGTTGTAAGAACTTTCCTGTCTCTGTTCTGCTAAACTATTGGACTTTTGACAAAGCAGTTGCAAGTAGAGGTGTAAAGATTTGCAAAAAAGGAGGAACTGCGCCAGAAGTAG
>FWPU01010682.1_pt1 | contig 13431 bp, 10 predicted proteins | sample 2228361 | NCBI WGS metagenome assembly FWPU01 (sample SAMEA103939777, study PRJEB20133) | metagenome | reverse complement strand
CCCGCCGCCAGTCGACGCCCCTGTGTTGCCGGAGACAACGGCCTGCTCAATGGTCACCGGGCCTCGGCCGAGATAGACGCCAGCCCCCTTGGTGGTACCGGTGCCGGTGAGACGGTTGCCGTCGATCACCACATCGACGAGCTCGACCCGGCCGCCGTCGCTCTTGATCCCACCCCCCGTCGCAGCGGGAGTCGCCAGCTCGCCGTTGGTGATCTTGATGTCCTCGACACGCAGAGAACCGTTGGCCGCTCCGAGCTTGTGAATGACGCGGTCGAGCCGTGCCCCATCGACGACTGCCCCGTCCCCGTCGATGGTCACAAAGCCGATCAGGTCAAGGTCGCCGGTCGCATTGGCATCGTCATCCACCCCGATGCGAGACAGCCTCGGATCGATACCGGGAGCCACGACCACTCGACTCGGGAGATCCACCGCGTTGCTCTCGTCGATCGCCGCCCGCAGGGTGCACGTCCCTGGCCCGGTCCCGCAAATGCCGTCACCCGGGTTCGGATCTCGGGTGTCGGCGGAAGAATCGACCCGCAACGGCGGTGGGGTCAATCCAGCGCCCGAACCCTCGACCGCCCCGATGTCGCACGCCGCCCCCTGCGGGCGGGCCACGCCGCGCTGATCTGTCTGTGGACGGTCGCAAACCCCGGGCGAACCGATGGGGATGGCGTCTACGGCCGGTGAATCGCCCGCGAGCAGCGCCGTCGGCGTAGAGCCACCGTTGAGACCCAGCGGATGCAGGAGGGGATGCTGCCACGCCCGGTCGCTCGAGAGGGTCAACGCACACGTCGCATCCGTCGTGAGGTTCCATCCCGCCGACCGGAAACCTGATCCCGCACAGTTGTCCGTTCCATGGCTGGCGACGATCGACGCCAGCAGTGTCCAACCGCCGCCGGCGATCGACGCCGAACCGCGGTTGCCGGTGATGGTCGAGAACTCAAGACGGGAACTGATCGACCCCGAGCCCGGTGCGTAGATCGCCGCCCCAGAGGGCGCCGAGTTCCCGGCCAGGGTGCTGTTGCGGACGGTGCTGTACTGACCGGCTCGGACGCCGCCCGCCTGCGTGGTAGCGGTGTTGTTGTCCACGGTGGAGGACTCCATCGACACCTCGCCGGAGACGTAAACGCCGCCGCCCACCGCGGCGGTGTTGCCGGTCAGGCGCAGGCGCCGGAGGATCACGTACCCACCACGGATGCCCCCTCCGTAGGCAGCGCCGGGATCACCACCTCGCACAGTCAGGTCTTCGAAGTCGACGTCAGCAAGCGCATCGAAGACGCGGTCGAGTCCACGGCCGTCCACTGTCGAGCCTCCGCCCTTGATGGTGAGCGGCTCGGTGATGTCGAGGTCGCCCTGCACGTTGCTGTTCTCGTTGCGGCCAGCGATGGTCAGGGACGGGTTCACGCCGGCCGCGATCTCCACGGTGTCGCGTCCGGGGATCCGGTTGGCCTCGGTGATCGCGGCGCGCAGGGTGCATGCGCCACCGCCGGCGTCGCAGACGCCGTCGCCTGGTTGCCGGTCGACGGCGTCGATCGCGCTGGTGACGCGGAAATAGCGGTTGGTGTCAATCGCTCCCCGATCGCAGCCGTCGCCTGCCGGTCGCGGCCCGCCGAGCTGGTCGGTTCCCGGTTCACCCGTGGCCGGGCATGGGCCCGTCCCGGGAGGCACGGCGTCGACGATGACGCGGGCGTGGAAGACGAAGTACCGCGTGGAAGTCCCGCTCAGCGTGGTGCCGGGGGGCCTGCCGACCACGTCCGTCGCCTGATCAAGGTTGCAGGTGGAGTCCGTGGCCAGGTTGTATCCCCGGGACAGCACCCCGACCGCGCAGGCGTCTCCCCAAAGATCGCTCCCGACGATTGACGCCTCGAGCACGACGGGCGCGGAGCCGGCGACACCAGCGGTGCTGTTGTTGTAGATCGTGCTGAACAGGGCTTCGAACCTCCCGTCGTTGCGCACACCTTGGCCGCCGTTACCTCCGATGGTGGTGTTGTCGATCAGCGCGGTCGCCTGCACGTCGACCTCGAGGCCCGCCCCGTTGCTCGCCGTCAACGACGACCGGGACAGCTTCAACGTCGCGCCCGTACGCACGGTGATGTCCGCCGTCGAGGCGTCAGCAAACCCGAATCCCTGCACCGTGACGGTTCCCGATCGGACGTCGAGCACACGGTCCTCGCGGTTGGCCACCACGACCGCGGGCCCGAGAGCCTCGATCGTGACGGTGCCGTTGGCAGGAGCCACGTCGAGGTCTCCGACCCGGTTCGCATCGTCCACCCCGGACCGACTGAGCGTGTACCAACCGCCCGGCACCTTGATCCAAGGGACCTTTCCCGCTGTCGCATTGGCTTCGTCGACGGCAGCCCGCAGCGAGCAGTCACCGCCGCCCCGGGTCATCTCGCACACGCCGTCGCCTGCGACCGCGTCCGGACCATCCGTCGTGGTCGTGACGTTCAGGTACAGGTAGTCGAGCGGGATCGTGCAGGCCGACAGGAGCAGCACGAGAACGCCGCCGAAACCGAGGAACAACGCCGATACCCAGCGACGGCCCTGTCGCATCCGCCGTACGACCAGAAGCACACCACAACGATACCGCTGGCTGCGCCGCTTGGCTTGGCGAACGCTCGGCTCGCCGCCGGCGCGACGAGATCGCGGGCCACTCCCGCGAGATCGCACATCTGGGTGACGACGGCCGGGCGGCCCGACCGTACGCTCGGTGCGCAGCGGCGGCGGTCTCGAAGGCCCGAAGGGATGTCCCTCGTGGACTTCGCGGCACGGCCCCGTCGGACAATGCCCGTTGCGGAGGCCCCCGGGTACCGGCCCACCCGGGGGCCGATGCGCGCCGGGACCTTCGGCCCTGTCTCCCAACCAGGTCTTCACGGATGTTGGTGTCATGGCACGGGTCGTCGTCCTCGGAGCGGCCGATTGGATGGTGCACCGGGTCCGGGAACAGCTCGAGAGCGCCGGGCACGTGGTGCTCAGCTGCCACCTGGACGACGCGCCGGCGTTTCCCTGCTTCGGCCTCTCCGGCGCGGGGCGCTGCCCGATGGACGACGCCGACCTGGTGCTGAGCGTGCGATCCCACCCTCTGCCGCAACCGACCCGACGGGAGATCGGCGTGACGTGCGGTCTGCGAGACGGGGTGCCGCTCGTGGTGGCGGGACGAACGCTCCTGAACCCGTTTGAGGCGTTCGCCGATGCGGTGGTTGAGGATCTCGACGCGCTCTGCCCGACGATCGACCAGGTTCTCGCCGCCCGGGCCGAGCGGGGCGAGGACTCGCACTCGGACGGGGATTCGTCAGCGTGAACCAGTGCCGTGCCCACCAGGTCAGGCACGCGGCCCCAAAAGGGTGTCGGGGACCGGGCCGAGAGGGTAACCCGATCCCCGACCGGAGCGACCGCCGGAAACGGCGGTGCCGAACGCTCCTATCCCGCAACTCGCGGGAGTGTGGTCAACGGACTGCGGCGTGTTCCTCGTCTTCAACCGACAGCACCGAGACGTCAATGATGCGTGCGTAGGGATCGACGTCGCGGACGGCGCCGACGACCCGGACGGACAAGATGTCGGCGACAGCCCGGGTGACGGCCTCACCGGGGTCGACCGTCACCCGGAGATCGGTTCCCCGCCGGGTCACCTCCACGGATGCCCGCTCGGGGTTGTAGCCGTGCGCTTCGAGCACCGACCGCATCGAGCGGCCGGCGGCATCCCCGTGGCGGCGCAGTGGCGCCGAGGCTGCGGTCTCGGCCGTGGCCAGCAGGTCGTCCGGGCCGGCGACGGCAGCGGCGAAGTCGGCGTACGGTGTGGCCGCGTCGCCGGCGATCACGAGGGGCACGTGGCGTCGCAACGCACAGCGAACCCCATCGCGGGCGACGGCATCCGATGCCGCGGCATCTCCCACGACCACCGCGACATCGACGACCCGCTCTTCCAACGGACACTGCCGCCCGTCGGTGATGCCGTCGCAGGTGAAGTGGTCGTCCGCCGATTCGCGGCAACGCGCCACCTCATGGCCGGCTGCTTCGAACTGGCTCGCCTCTGCGGCCGCTGAACCCGGCTCGATCTCCAAGAGCAGCACTCGCATCAGAATCCCCTCTCGACGATGTGAAGCGATCGTGACGCTCGGCCGTGGACAGGTGGAGGGCCCCCGGTCCTTCCCGCTCGGGACTTAAGTCCCGAGCGGTGGCGACACGCTTCCCTGCTCCGGCGGTGAAGGAGACGAGAGCATGCGAACCAGCTCGGTACCTGGCCGGAGCCGGGCGATCCCCCACACCGACAACCGACCGGCATCAAGCGACCGGCAAGAAGGAGTACTTCGGCTATGGCAATCTCGACCCAACCGCCCACCAGCGACAAGAGCAAGGTCGTCGTCACCCGACCGGCAGCCGGCGACCGCGGGCCACTCTCGGCCTTCGCCGCGTTGGCCGCGGTCGGCGCGCTAATCCTCGCCGCGGTGGCGATCATCGTCGTGAGCACCAAGGATTCGGGAGCACCGACCGCGTCGTCGGCCGGTGCCGCCCCTCCCGTCAGCGTGATACTCAGCGAGTTCAAGATCAGCCCGAACCGGATCGTCGTCCCCCAGGGCGGGAAGCTGAGCGTCGTCAACAACGGCAGCCAGGTGCACAACCTCGAGATCAAAGGCGGCCCCAAGACCAAGGACCTGAAAGGCGGAGAGTCCGAGATCCTTGACGTCAGCGGCCTCGGGCTCGGCAACTACGAAGTCATCTGCACGATCCCCGGTCACGCCGACAGCGGAATGAAAGGAACCCTCGAGGTCGTCGAGAAAGGCGGTCTGGTTGCGGCGGACCAGGCCGGGGCGGCGGGCCACGACGCTCATACCACACCCGACTACGCGGCGATGGACACCAAGATGACCGAGGGCATCAACGCCTTCCTTGACGCGGCCAAGACCGGCGTGCCGCTCACCAAGGGAACGGGCAACCAGAAGCTGGCCCCGACGATCCTCGCCGACGGCACCAAGCAGTTCGAGCTCGAAGCCAAGATCGCCGAGTGGGAGGTCGAACCGGGCAAGACGGTCCAGGCGTGGACCTACAACGGAATGGTCCCGTCACCATGGATCCGCGTGGAACCCAATGACAAGGTCAAGGTGGTGCTCAAGAACAGCCTTCCCGCGTCGACCGACATCCACTTCCACGGCATCACCACCCCGTTCGAAGCTGACGGTGTGGCCCCGCTGACCCAGCCCTACATCCAGCCGGGTGAGACCTACACGTACGAGTTCACCGCCCCCGGTCGTCACGAGCTCGGGATGTATCACCCGCACAACCATGGGCACATCGCCATCCCCAACGGCATGTTCGGGATCTTCCAGGTGGGCGATGTGCCGCTCCCCGAAGGCAAGGTGGTCGGGGGCAGGCCACTGCCCGCCGACATCGCCGTGAGCCAGGAGATCCCGATGGTGCTCAACGACGCCGGCGTCATCGGTCTCACCCTGAACGGCAAGGGCTTCCCCGCGACCGCGCCGATCGTCAGCAAGGTGGGCGAGTGGGTGATGGTGCACTACCTGAACGAGGGGCTGCAGGCCCACCCGATGCACCTGCATCACCTGCCGCAGCTCGTGATCGAAAAGGACGGCTTCCCGCTCGAGGCGCCGTATTACGCCGACACGATCAACGTGGCGCCGGGGGAGCGCTACACGGTGCTGGTGCGAGCCGAGGGACCGGTTGATGTCGGCGCCTGGGCCTATCACTGCCACATCCTCACCCACGCTGAGAACGACAACGGACTGTTCGGCATGGTGACCGCGTGGGTCGTCCAATGAAATCCGCGATGAGGTTCGGGCAACGCGGCTCACGGTGAGCAGACAACTGACTGATCTGTGGCCCGGGTCGCCGAGCCACATGACGAGGCCCTCGGGCGGGGACTCTGCCGGTCGCTTCCCTGCCCGGGGGCCACGTCGCGCCAGGGGCCTGGCCCGCGTGGAACTGGTGGCCCGAATCAGCGCCTGACGGATCGCTCACACTCTCCTAACGAGCGGCTCCGATCATCGATGGTGACCCTGACACAACGGGACCACCCCGGGTGACTCACCCAGGGAGCACGAAAAGGAGCACCTCCATGCGCAAGAGCATTGCCACCGCCGCCGCCGGCCTCGCCCTATTCACCGGGACGCTGGCCATTGCCGGAACCGCGTACGCCCAGAGCGAGCGTGCACCGGCACCGCCGGCCGGTCAGGGCGAGCACCTCGGCCGAAGGGGTCCGGCCCATCGGCTCGTCTCGGCCGTGATCAAGACCGCGGCCGACACCATCGGCGTGGAGCCCCGCGAGCTGTTGAACCAGCTGCGTCAGGGCAAGTCCATCGCGGAGGTCGCCACCGAGCACGGTGTGGACCCGCAGGCGGTCGTCGACGCAGTCGTGGCCAAGGCGAACGAGCGGATCGACCAGGCGGTCGCCGACGGCAAGCTGAGCTCCGAGCGTGCGGCCCAGATCAAAGAGAAGCTGTCCGAGCGGGTCACCCAGCTCGTGCAGCACACGTTCGGCGGTCGAGGCATCCGCGGGAACCGCTAGGCCTTCGCCGAGACACGGCACCCTCGGGGCGGCGCCGCCTTCGGCGCCGCCCCGCCGCGCTCGGGCTAGGGTGCGCGACCGTGACGCCCTCTGTGACGTCCCCTGCGACCGAGGTGCTCGCCTGCATCGACTTCTCGAATGCGTCAGGCGCCGTCGCCGAGCATGCCGTGCGGCTGGCCCGCGCCTTCGGTGGTGGGATCCACCTGCTCCACGTGGCGGCGGGAGAACCGGAGATCGCCGGCTACGACAAGGATTCGATCGCCACGTTCACCCGTGACGACCGGGCGGCGCAGCTCGTCGACGAACATCAGCGGCTGCGCGAGCAGGCGGCATCGTTGCGGGCCGCTGGGCTCGAAGTCCAGCCCCTTGTCGTCATGGGCGACACCGTCGAGAAGATCCTGGAAGCCGCCGACCGCATCGACGCGGCGGTCGTGGTGATCGGCTCCCACGGCCACGGCGGCCTGCATCACCTGCTGCTGGGCAGCGTGAGCGAGGCGATCATCCGCCACTCGACGCGGCCGGTGCTCGTGGTGCCCTCTCGTCACGACTGAGCTCCGCGTCCGGCAGGCGACCGTCGATCCAACGGTTCGTCCACCGCCAGGCCAGCTCCAACGCCACGATCGCCGGGGGGATCACGAGCAACCCTTCGAATTCGCTCACCTCATTCGGAAGATCGAGCTCGAAGTAGTCGCGCACCCAGGGCAGGCCGAACGCCAGAACTGCGATCCCGATCAGCGTCAACATCAGGACCAGGCGGGGCCGGGTGATCGGGCGGGCGACCAGGTAGACGATGAACAGCCCGATGGCCAGTAGCGCGGCGACGGCCACCGAGGATGCGCCCCGGCGACTCTCGTCGGTGACTTTCAGGGAGAGATCACCCAAGGTGACCACGAACACGGAGAACACCGCGAGCCCGGCGATGAGCCCGGCGGGCACGGACCGCAGCAGCACTCGCCGCACGAAGCCCGTCTGGGCCCGCTCGGCCGCCGGGGCGAGTGACAGGAAGAACCCGGGGATGCCGATGGTGACGGCGTTGACGAGGGTGAGGTGTCGAGGCAGGAACGGGAACTCGACCGCGGCGACGAAGCTCAAGATCGCGAGCGTCGCGGCGTAGGAGTTCTTCACCAGGAAGAGGGTGGCGACGCGCTCGATGTTCGCGATGACCCGTCGACCCTCGGCCACGGCGAGGGGAAGTGAGGTGTAGCGCCCGTCGAGCAGGACAAGCTGGGCGACCGCGCGGGACGCGGGCGAGCCCGAACCCATCGCCACGCCGATGTCGGCGTCCTTGAGCGCCAGCACGTCGTTGACACCGTCTCCGGTCATCGCCACGGTGTGCGAGCGGGCCTGCAGTGCCCGGACCATCGACTGCTTCTGCTGGGGCTGCACCCTCCCGAACACCGCGTGCTCCTCGAGTTTGGCCGACAACTCGTCGAGGTCCTCCGGCAGGGTGCGGGCATCGACGCCGTGGTCAGCTCCCGGCACGCCCACCTCGCGGGCCACGGCCGCGACCGTCACCGGGTTGTCACCCGAGATGACCTTGATGGCGACGTCCTGGGATTGGAAGAACGCGAGGGTCTCGCGCGCGTCGGGCCGGAGCTGCTCTGCCAGCGGCACCAACGCCACCGGGTCGATGCCGTCGGGGAGCTCGTCGCCCGAAGGAGGGACCGGCGCCCGAGCGAACAGCAGCACCCGCCGACCGGTGGCCGCGAGCTCGTTCGCGCGCTGCCGCACCGGGTCGTGGGCCGACCGGCCCGCGAGGATGACGTCGGGCGCGCCAAACACGAACGTCGCTCCCGGATCGGGGGCGAACGTGACCGAGCTCCACTTCCGGGCAGAGGAGAAGGGCACCGACGATTCGACCGGCCACGGCTCGTCCGGTGGGGAGAGTGCCTCCGCGACCGCCAGCTGCGTAGGGTTCGGGTTCTCGGCTGACGCCGCGAACGCCGCGAGAGCCGAGCGCGCCTCGTGTTCGGGCATGATCCCCACGTACTCGATGCACTCGAGATCGATGCCGCCCTGGGTGAGCGTGCCGGTCTTGTCCAGGCACACGGTGTCGACGCGGGCGAGGCCTTCGACCGCGGCGAGCTCCTGCACGAGCGTCCTGCGCCGCCCGAGGCGGACGACCGCCACCGCCATGGCGACGCTGGTGAGCAGCACCAGACCCTCCGGGATCATGCCGACCAGGCCGGCCACGGTGCGCACGATGCCTCGGGCGAAGGGCAGCTCGGCCCGCCACAGCTGGCCGGCGAGGAGCATCAGGCCGACGGGCACCAGCACAACGGTGATGATCCTCAGGATCGTGCTGATGCCGTCCCGCAGCTCGGAGCGCACCAGCGTGAACCGTTTCGCTTCGGCGGCGAGCTTGGCCGCGTAGGCCTGGTCACCGACCCGGATCGCCTGGAACCGCCCGGATCCCGCCACCACGAAGCTGCCGGAGAGCACCTCGTCGCCCGGTTGCTTGGCCACCGGATCGGATTCGCCGGTGAGCAGGGACTCATCGACGCTGAGCCCATCGGCCTCACAGACTGTGCCGTCAACGACCACCTGGTCGCCGGTGCTGAGGCACAAGATGTCGTCGAGCACGACCGCTTCGACGTCGAGCTCGGCCAGCTCACCGTCCCGAACGACCCTTGCCCTGGGCGCGTTCAGCAGGGCGAGGGAATCGAGCGTGCGCTTGGCCCGCAGCTCCTGCACCACCCCGATGACGATGTTGACGACCGCCACCAGCCCGAAGAGCGCGTCACGGGGCGAGCCGAAGACCAGCACGAGCACAGCCAGGGTCGCGATGAGACCGTTGAAGTAGGTGAAGACGTTGGCCCGGAGGATCTCGCCGATCGACCGGCTCGGTGACGTCTCGACCACGTTGACGTGACCGTTGCGGATCCGGTCCTGGACCTGCGCCGCCGTGAGGCCGGACCGCGCGTCGATCCGAGGTCGCTCTGCCGTTGCCCCCTCCAAGTCGGGTCAATCCTTGGCGCGCCGCCGACGTTCGGCCAGCCGGGCGGCGTAGACCGCGGCTTCGGTCCGCCGCTGCATCCCCATCTTGGCGAGAAGGTTGGACACGTAGTTCTTCACGGTCTTTTCGGCGAGGAACATGCGCTCGGCGATCTGGCGGTTCGTGAGCCCCTCAGCCAACAGCTCGAGGATCTTGCGCTCCTGCTCGGTCAACGAGTCGAGCTTCTCATCCTCACCCCCGCCGGTGCGCAGCCGCTCGAGCACCCTGGCAGTGAGCACCGGGTCGAGCAGCGACTGGCCGGCGGCCACCTTCTTGATCGCGTCGACCAGCTCGATGCTCTTGATCTGCTTGAGGACGTAGCCCGCCGCGCCCGCCATGATCGCGTCGAACAACGCTTCGTCGTCGCTGTAGGACGTCAACATCAAGCAGTTGACCTCAGGGTGGCGTGAACGGATCTCCCGGCCCACCTCGACGCCGTCACCGTCGGGCAGGCGCACGTCGAGCACCGCGACGTCGGGTCGCGTGGGCGGGATGCGCCGCAAAGCCTCCTCGGCGGTGCCGGCCTCGCCAACGACCTCCATCTCGCCCGTGCCCTCGAGAAGCTCCCTCAGCCCGCGGCGGACGATCTCGTGATCATCAAGCAGGAACACGCGGATCGCCACCGGGTCATCCTACAGTTGCCACCATGCCGGACTCGGGCGTCGGGGCCGACGAGCTACACCACCTCCTGAACGCCATCGTGACCGTCGGCTCCGAGCTGAGCCTCCCCGCGGTGCTCCGCCGCATCGTCGAGACCGCGACGGAGCTCGTCGAAGCACGCTACGGCGCGCTCGGTGTGCTCGATGAACGGCACGAGAAGCTCGCGGAGTTCCTCTATGTCGGCATCGATGCCGACACCGCCGAGGCGATCGGCGACCTCCCTCAGGGTCGGGGGATCCTCGGCTTGCTCATCGTCGACCCGAAGCCACTGCGGCTCTCCAACCTCTCCGATCACCCCGACAGCTTCGGCTTCCCCCCCGGCCACCCCAGGATGACCTCGTTCCTCGGCGTGCCCATCAAGGTGCGTGGCGAGGTGTTCGGCAACCTCTACCTGACCGACAAGCGGGGAGGCGGCCCGTTCACGGAGACCGACGAACGGCTCGCAGTCGGGCTCGCGTCCGCGGCGGCGATGGCGATCGAGAACGCCCGGCTGCATGCTCGGGTCAGCGACCTGTTGATCGTCGAGGACCGGGAGCGCATCGCCCGCGAGCTGCACGACACCGTCATCCAGCGGCTCTTCGCCGCCGGACTCGCCCTCCAGGGCCTCGCGGCGAGGGTGGAAGACCGCGAGACCGCCGAGCGGCTGCAGCGCACCGTGGAGGACATCGACGAGACGGTGCGCCACATCCGCACCACGATCTTCGAGCTCCAGCACTCCCATGTCCCCGGTCGGTCGGTCCGCAAGGAGCTGCTCGACCTCGCTGCGGAGGTCGGCGAAGCGTTCGGATTCGAGACCTCCACCACGTTCGCGGGCCCGGTCGACACCGCGATCTCGGGTACGATCGCCGACGAGCTGCTGGCCGTGGTCCGTGAAGCGCTCACCAACGTCGGCAAGCACGCCAAAGCGACCCGGGCCGACATCACGCTCAGCGTCGGCACCGGTCAGGTGACCTTGGTGATCGCCGACAACGGGGCGGGGATGCAGGCCAGCGGCGGGACAGCGGCAGGATACGGACTCCGCAACATGGCCGAACGTGCCCAACGCCTCGGCGGCAGCTTCGAGCCCAAGCCGGTCCCGCTCGGGGGCACCGCCATCGAGTGGTCGGTGCCCCTCACCTGATCCGCAGGGTGGGCCCGGCGCCAGGGTGCCTGCCCGCCGGGCTGGCTCGTCGTAGGCCGGCCAGTGGGGGCCTCAGCCACCCAGGCGAGCTCCGCGGTGGTTCGTCCCCACGGCGCTCACGAACGCCGCGTGCGCAGCAGGTCGGTCCCACGATCGGACGCGTCGCCCATTCACCACCTCGGTGCTGATCGCCATGAACCAGTCGGTGGCCTCGTTGGCCCAGGGTCGTAACGGCAGCTGCCGGGCGGCCTCGATCTCGGCCGGATCGCGCAGCACCCTCGAGACTCCTTGCACGAGAACGCTCCAGCCCGTGTGGGTGATCGGAACGAACTGATCGGCCTCGAACGCGACCACCGCGTTCGACATCGCGGCGGACAGCTTCGTGCCGGGCGCCGTGCGGACGATGATCGTGTCGTCCCGCAACACGAAGTTCACCGGTAGCACGACCGGCAAGGCGTTCAACGACAGCCCGATACGGCCGATCGGCACGGTCTTCAACAGGCGGAGGCATTCGGACCGTTCGACGATCTCCAAGCCGTTGAGATCAAGCTCCACAGCGTCAGCATGTAGGCCACGGTCAACGGCGAGCAGGGCCGTTTGTCACATCCCACCGCCGGACCATCCGCCCGAGCACGAAGTTCAGCCCCGCGCCGGGCCAGGATGAGCCTCGGTCACATCGTGGCCGTACATGGCCCGCACCAGCGGTTCGTAGTCGGGCCCCCGCCGCAGATGGTGGCCCCCGTCGACCGCCAGGTTCACGCCGGTGATCCAACCGGCTTCCGGTCCTGCGAGGAACCGGATCGCGGCCGCGATGTCGTCGACCTCACCTACCCGGCTCACCGGCATCTGGGACAGGTAGTCGTCGACGATCCGCCGGTCGGCGGTCAGCACCTCGACCAGGTCCGTGTCGACGAGGCTCGGCTGCACCGAGTTCACCCGCACCCCGGCAGGGCCGAGCTCGTCGGCCGCCACCCGGACCAGCATGTCGAGCCCGGCCTTGCTGGCGCAGTACGCGCTCATGAACCGGTGCGTGACCGAGCCGGCCAGCGACGACACCGCCACGATGGCGCCGCCACCCGACCGCGAGATCTCGGTCCCGCCGTGCTTGATCGTGAGGAAAACCCCCCGCAGGTTGGTGGCAATGACGCTGTCCCAGACCTCGACGGGAGTGGCGATGACCGGAGCCACCCACCCGGTGCCCGCCGACGCGACCACCACGTGGAGCCCGCCCCGCGGCCGGCGCGCCGCCTCGACGGCTGCGGCCACCTGATCCTCGTCGGCGACGTCACATCGCACCCAGTGGACCCCGGCGCCGGCCGGCGCGACCGGTTCGAGCGCGGCCGCGGCCTGACGCAGACGGTCCTCGGACCGACCCGCGATCGTGACGGTCGCGCCGTCCGCCAGCAGGGCCCGGGCCGAGGCCAGCCCGATGCCGCTGCCCCCTCCCGTCACGAGCGCCGCCTGGCCAGCGAAGGGCAGGCTGCCACGAAGTCGTTCGTGGGTGTGCTCATGCCACCTTCGTACGCGCTCGCCGCGCCCCGCACCAACTCCGCCGCCCAGCCCACCGGCGACAGGGCCGGGCTGCCGCCCTTAGCCTGAGTTGGTGGCTGCCGGTAGACCGATGCCGAGAACGGTGCGGCCGATGAAGGCGATCCTCGCGGACCGTCCACCGGGCACCGACGGGTGGTGTTACGAGATCAAGTGGGACGGCGTCCGGGCCATCGGGTTCGTCGACGACGGCCGGCTCCGGCTCCAGAGCTCCAACCTGCTCGACATCACCGTGCGCTACCCCGAGGTTGCGCCGCTCGCCGCTGAGCTGGGCGGGCGCGACGCCATCGTCGACGGGGAGATCGTCACCTTCAACGAGCGCGGCGTACCCGACTTCGGCCTGCTCCAGCAGCGGATGCACGTCAGCGGTGCGCGGGCCGTCGCCGAATGGGCCGCCCGCCAGCCAGTCGTCTACGTCCTGTTCGATCTGCTGTGGTTCGACGGTCATGACCTGACCGGCCTTCCGTACGAGGACCGCCGACGTCTGCTCGAGGACCTCATCGCCGCCGGCCCGAACTGGCAGGTCCCGCCAGCGCGCCGCGGCAACGGCCAGGAGCTGCTGGACGCCGCGGCCAGACGGGGACTCGA
>FWPU01007713.1_pt1 | contig 13434 bp, 10 predicted proteins | sample 2228361 | NCBI WGS metagenome assembly FWPU01 (sample SAMEA103939777, study PRJEB20133) | metagenome | reverse complement strand
CGAGCGCGTCGCGCTCAGAGGGGGGTGAGAGGAACGAGAGAAGTGAAGGTAACGCCCATAAAGAACGGAACGGTCATTGACCACATCACGCCTGGAATGGCTCTCCACGTGCTCAGAATCATCGGCATCCCGGAGACGGGGGTTCAATCCACGGTCAGCGTGCTGATGCACGTGCCGAGCCACAAGGTCAAGTTCAAGGACATTGTGAAGGTCGAGGACAGGGAGCTGGACAAGTCCCAGGTCGACAAAATCGCGCTGATCGCGCCCGACGCCACCATCAACATCATCCGGAACTACAACGTGGTGGAGAAGCACCACGTCGAGCTCCCGTCGGAGGTCGTGGGGCTGGTCAGGTGCGAGAACCCCAACTGCATATCGAACAAGCCCCGGGAGCCCGTCAGTAGCAGGTTCTCCGTCAGCTCCAAGAGCCCCCTGAGGCTCCAGTGCCTCTACTGCGAGCGGGAGACGAGCGAGATAGCCAAGAACCTTCTCTAAGGCTCCACGACGCTGCCCTTGAACCTCCTCCCATCAATGGCGGCGTCCAGTGCCCTCAGGTCCCGACCGTCGAGGACATATGTGATTATCCTGGACCTCGCTATCAGTCGGGCGCCCAGGGGGTCGATGACACCCCTCGAGCCGGCCTCGTGGGACATGGCGCCCACGATATCCACGAGCCTCGCGGCCGTCAAGCGCCTCAGGAGCCTCGCGCCGGGGTCCATCATCGGGTCCGACGTGTAGACGCCCGCGACATTGGTGGTGATCACTGTCCTGTCGGCGCGGGCCCTCTCGGCCGCGAAAACCGTCACGGCGTCCGTGGTGTGGCCTGGGTGGGTGCCCCCCATGACGACGATGGGGAAGCGGTGGTGGGCGAAGACGGCCTCGTCGAGCTCCTCGGCGACCCTCGGGTAGGCCCTCTCGCGCACCGCGGCGAGAAGGACGCTGGCGTTCAGGCGGGTGGCCCTTATGCCGACCTCGTCCAGGAAAGTCTCGTCGGCGCCCAAAGCCCTGCAGAGCTCGATGTACCTGCGCGCCGGGGCTCCTCCGCCGACCACCAGAATCATCCTGTGCCTCCTAGACTTCCTCAGAAGGAGCGCCCCGAGCCTCCGTATGAAGGCGAGGTCGGCGCTCTCTGGCGACATGATGGAGCCACCGATTGAGACCGCCACTGTTGACATTGTGGCCAGAATTCCGGTCTGATATAATAAGCCTGACCTAGCGGCTCCTGCGGGGCCCGTGCACCGCCGCAACCACCTCGCGCACCAGCCTCGCCCCAAGCGCCGCGGTGTTCCCGGTGTCGTATCCGGGCGCTATCTCAACCATGTCGAAGCCCACGAGCCTGGGCGCCAGCTCCTCTATGGCCTCCCTGACGTCCCAGGGTGTCAGGCCGAACGGCTCCGGCGTGCCTGTGGCCGGGGCGTAGGCCGGGTCGATGGCGTCCATGTCCAGGCTCAGGTTAATCCTCCTCTTTCCAATGTGCCCCAGAGCCTTCTCCAGGGCGGCCCCGACGCCCCCTCTCCTGAGCTCGTCCGCGCCGATGTACATGAACCTCCCCTCCAGACCCCCTCTTATCTCGTCCATCTCCTCCTTTGACACGGAGCGGACCCCTATGGGCACTATCGCCTCAGGACCCACGAGCTCGCTGCAGCGGCGCGTGGCGCAGGCGTGGCTGTGGCGCACGTTAAGGTAGCTGTCCCTGAAGTCCATGTGGGCATCCAGCACGATGACTCCGAGCTCACCCCTCTCCTTCAGCGCCGCAACCGCCCCGGGCGTCAGGGAGTGCTCTCCCCCGAGGAGCACCGGAAAGGAGCCGCCATCGAGGATTTGGCCCACAGCCCTCCGGACATCCTCCACAAGCTCCCCGGGCGGGCCAACCTCCTCAAGATTGCCCGCGTCGTGGATGGCGGCCTCAGTGAGCTCGACGCCGCGGTCGAGGAGGTAGCTCTCGAAGCTCCAGGAGGCCTCCCGGACGGCGTTCGGAGCGAACCTCGCGCCCGGCCTGAACGACGATGTGGCGTCGTACGGGACGCCGAGGATGACGAACCGGGCGCCCGCCATGGCGGCGTGGGCGTCGGCGAAAGCTATCGGCCGGGCCCCCATGGTTCCCTCATATCCTCATTATCTTCTTTTTATCGAGAGCGACTACGTACATGACCTCGGAGCCCTCCCTCAGTGTCCCCCTCTGCTCCGGCTCAAGCGGCAGCTCGAACTGCTCGTAGGTTGTCATGTCCATGAGCTGGACGACGTCGCCCTGAATCGCCAGGACCTGCGCGCTCCTCTTGTCGATTATCGGCACGCCGACCTTGTGCTTCACCGGGTGGACCACGGACCTCGTTCTTCCGTCGAAGAGACCGACGGCGTCTATGCGCGCCTTCGCCTCTCCGTGCTTCCCCGGCTTCGATGTGGTTATGCTGAGAATTCTGCAGGGCTCCTCGTCGATGATTATGTAGCGCCCCTCCTTCAGCTGCCTCACCTCGGCCAGCGTTCTCGACATGGTTATCACTGAGGGAAAGATGCCGGCCCCTTAAATAGTTTATCGGGCTGAGGCGAGTTTGTACCTGAGGATGGCCCCCGCGCCGCCGAGGTGGGCCAGCCTCCTTCCCGCCTCGTGCGCGGTCGAGACGACCATATAGCTCGCTCCCGTCCCCCTCGCCATCCGGAAGAGCTCCTCGGCCCTTCCGGCCCTCATCATCTCGTCCGTGACGAGCAGCCGGAGTACCGCCCCGGCCTCCAGAGCTCTCCTGACCTCCTCTGCACCGTAAGCAACCGGGCCGTCCCTCGCTATCTCGGTCAGGAGGCTCTCGACCGCCGCCGTCTCCTGCCCCACCCTGGTCGCCGATATCGTCCTGGAGACGATGCCCCTCTTCATCATCTCGTATACCCCGGCCATCCCGGACTGGCCAGTGCCCTCGACGGTGGAGCCCTGAAATAGCTCGGGCCTCCTCTCCCTCCCCCACTTGACGAACTCGTCACGGGTGAATCCTGGCCCGCAGACCACAACCGGCCCGTCCGCCTTGGCCTGAGCCAGAGCCGCCAGGACCTCTCCAAACCACTCCTCCTTGCGCCTCCCCCTGGAGGCGTCGTCCTTGCCCGGCAGGTGAGAGGGTATCGTCGATAGCCACTTGACCCCGTGGTGGTGGAGGGTCGCGAGGAGGGCCTCATCGTCGTCAATCGAGACGAAAGTGAGGAGGGGTCTGGCGGTCGCCTCCACAGCCTCTTTGAGAATCTGAATCTGGTGCTCCCTCCACTCCGCCTTTGTTATCGAGACCTCCATCCCGGTCTCGAGGTTGAGGGTGTGGCGCGCACCCAAGTCCTGAGGCCCCTCCCTTATGGGCCCCCCGACCCTTAGTCTGTCAGAGAAATCGCTGAACTCCACGTCCTGGACATCGACCTCCAGCCACATCCTTCTCTTCTCGCCCCTCTCCTGCCTGATTCTGTCGTGCCCAGTCTCCTCCCTGCGCGAGCTCATCGCCCCGACCCTGTCGCCCCTCTCGATTACGTTGTACAGGTGCCACAGGTCGTCGGGGTTGTCGATGAAGAGCCTCAGGCGAAAGCCCTTGGGGTCCCTGTAGAGCACCCTCATTGCCCTCAGTCCCCTATCGCTAGAGCCCTCTCAACCACCGGAGTGAACACGAGTTCCTTCACCACGCTCGTCTCCTCGACAGCGAAGAGCGCGAGCTGTGGCTCTTCTTGAAAGTAGCCCTTCTCCAGGTACAGGCGCGAGACCTCCCTCTGCAGCTTCTTCAGGACAGTGAAATTGGGCGCGACTCCCATGATTATCCCCTCCCGGTCGCCGGTGATGTGGAGGAAGGCAGGGAGCCGCCGGACAACCCACTCCAGCGCCCTCCGCCTGGCGCTGAGCGGACAGTTGCGGCTTATCTCGAAGTGAGAGAAGGCGAGAATCTCTGCCCCGAGCGTCTTGATGTCCGGCGCCCTCGCGGTCGCTAGCAGCCCCTCTCCCTCAAGGCGCCTTCGGATTCTGGTCACGGACTGGCGCGCGACGCCAAATCTCTTCGCCAGCGCGATGTCGCTCGTCTCAGGGTAGCGCACGAGGCCGTGGAAGACCTTGCGCTCCACGCGGCTCAGGCGCTTCGGCTCGGCGCGGTGGGGCCGGAGTCTGAGCGTGGGCTCGGGCGCTGCGCCGGGAATGCCGAACAGTCCGTGAAGGATGGCGCTGAAGTCGAAGAAGCGGATGAATGTCGTCTGGCTCAGGGGGAGGAGAGCCACCCGGCCATTCGACGAGGGCTCGCTCAGGGCGCCGCTCTCCCCGAGCAGGGCGTGGGTCCTCTCGAGCTCGCTCCGGGCCTCTGTGTAGCTCCTGCAGAGGGAGAGGGTGAGGGCCTGGGACGGGTCTACGATGGCATAGAATATGCTGTCGACCTGGGCCGCAACACTCCTCACAGCCCTCACGAGCTCCTCCTTTGGCTTGAGTAGGTTGAGCTTTATGTGCGCGGCGCAGAGGAGCTCGCAGCCCAGCCGCGCGAGAAAAGGGAGGCGGACGGTCTTGAACGCTCCCCTCCTTCTTAGCCGGTGGCGAATCGCGGTGACCGTGGACACCTTCAGACCCAGCTCCTCAGCCACCAAACGGTCGCGTCGGTCCGGGTGGCTGATCAGGCCATAGAGCACTAGTCTCTCGCTCTTAGAGAAACCCTCAAGACCCATCGATTGCCAACTAGAGGTGGGCTCTGTAAAAAAAGCTTCCGGTGGGGCGGTCTGCTCCGGCGGCCCAGGAGCGCCGCGCCGATGGCCAGAAGCGCACCCAGCGCACCGGGGCCCGGCGTGCGCTCCTGCGGCGGAGGCGCGGGCCTCGGCCAGACCTCGAGCGAGCTCGACATTGCGTTGTTGGCTTCGTTGGCCTCCTCCGGGTCCACGCCGTGGACGAGCGCGTGAATCTCGTGCACACCCAGCGCCGCCTCCCAGCTCACTATCGCGAGGCGAGTGGAGTTTGCGGGGACCTCGACGGCCACGCTCGATATCAGGGGCGCTGTGGGCGGGTGGCCGTCGTAGAAGCTCACCGTGCCCCGGGCCTGTCTCTCCCCAATGTTACTCACCCGGGCCTGGATGGATATGACCGTCCCGTTGTAGGGGCGGGAGTTGGAGAACACCAGAGCATCGATTGTCAGGTCAGGTCTGGCGAAGACCCTGAGGCTCGTGGAGGCCTCGTTGTTGCTCGAGTTGGAGTCGCAGGGGCTGATTTCGAGGAGGCGGACGGTGAGCTCGTGCGTGCCGCTGGGCAGGGACCAGACGACAGTGGCGTTCCAGCTGCCCGTCACGGATATCCACACGCTCTCAGAGACGTGCGACGGTGAGGAGAACTCCACCCTGACGCCCGCGCTCCCGGCGCCCAGGTTCCGGACGATGGCGCTGATTGAGACCTCCTGCCCACCGTAGGGCTGGGGGGGAGAGAAGTAGATGTCCGATGGAGCTATGGAGAGGTCGGGCGGGTTGGGCAACACGACCTCCAGCTCCGCGCTGGCGCTGCCGGTCAGGTTCCCATGGGTCATCCGCGCCCTAACCACAGCCCTCCCGGGCGACCAGGGCGCGCGCAGCTCGGCGGAGTAGTAGCCCCTTCTGTCCGTTAGGGTGGAGCAGCTCTCGCCCGCGACGCTCAGCTCCACCTCACCCCCGCCCACGCGGACCCCCGTGTCGAGCTGGGCGAGGCCCGAGGCGACGAAGCTCTCGTTGGCCTCGACGCGCTCGGGGGAGAGGCTGAGCGAGAGCTCGAGAGCTCGGGGCGGCGTGTTGTTAACAACCACCTCCAGGGACGCGGCGCTGGAGTAGCTGGAGCCATCATACGCGCGCGCGTGTAGTTTGTGGGGACCGTCCGTCTCGCCCCTCGTGTCCCACTCGAGCCACCAGCTCGAGGCGCCGTGCGCCCGCGCCCAGGGCCCCTCATCCACTCTGAGCTCGACGCTCAGGGCGCCGCCGGAGGCCCTCCCCGAGACGTTGACGACGCCCGCGACGACGTCGTTTGAGTAGGGCCAGTCGATCGAGACGGTTGGCCCCTGGGCCGCCCCACAGGAGAGCAGCGGGGGGAGAAGCAGCAGCAGGGGCACAATGTTTTGAGGCCTCACGAGGACCTAAACCATTTTCTACGGCTTAAACCATTCTCCGGGCCGTGAGGGTATCTCCGAAGTGCGTCCCTTGCCTACTGCGCAGGGTGATTTATGAGGCCGAGCTGGTGGACCCAGCCCTGGTCCCGGGAGCGGTTCGGGCGGCTTGCGCGGTCTTCGCCAGGCGCTACTCCCCGAGCCGGGTCTCCGCGCGCTTGGCCACAGAGGTCCACAGGGCCGTCTATGACTTCCTCGGCGTCCGCGACCCCTATAGAGACGTCAAGAAGAGGAGCAACGAGCTCGTGCTCGGTCTCCTGCCCCGGGCGAGAAGAATCCTCGGGCGCTCCCGGGACCCCCTAGAGGCCGCCATCGTCTGCTCCGTCGCCGGAAACATCCTGGACTTCGGGATACGCTCGGACTACAGGGCCCCCGAGGACCTTTTGCGCGTCTTCAAGGGCGTCGTCTCCGAGGGGCTGGCGGTCAATGACCTCCCGCGCCTCCGACCCCTCCTGAGGCCCGGCGCGAGGGTCGTCTACCTCGCCGACAACTGCGGCGAGATAGTGCTCGACGCGCTCGTCCTCCGTGAGCTGCGCAGGCTCGGCTCCCGGGTCGCTCTGGTCGTCAAGGGCGAGCCCATTTTGACCGACGCCACGATGGAGGACGTCGAGGAGCTGGGGCTGAGGCGAGAGGCGGACGAGGTCCTCGACACAGGTGTCTTCGCGGTCGGCATCGACCTGAAGAGGATGCCCTCGGCCCTCAGGAGGGCCCTCAGAGACGCGGACCTCATCTTCAGCAAGGGCATGGCGAACTTCGAGTCCCTCTCCGGAGCTGGCTACGGGCCCATGGCCTTCGTCATGAGGTCGAAGTGCGCGCCCGTGGCGGAGGCCGCCGGCGCCCCTCTAGACGCCAACGTCATCAAGCTGGTCCCACGGGGGGGAGCTCGGCGGGGGCGCGAGCGACAAGCGCTCACTTGAGCGCTTCACAGAGAAGAGCTCTGGCGGGCGTTTGGTCTTGCGGGAGCGAAAGAGGCTGGCTGCGGCTCCGAGCTTCGCCAAGGGCATCAAAAGGGAGGGAGGGGCTCAGGGCTGGGAAGGAGGGCGTTGGCGCTCTCTATGACAATCACACCCATCAGGGCCGCCAGCCAGACGATGAGCACGAGGTGCCACATGGCGCCGGCCCTGTGCCCCCCGCTGATCACACGAGTCATCAGCGCCGAGACGGCCGCGTGGACCGTGAGGATTAGTATGATGGCGAGCCCGAGAACGTCGAAGTTGAACGCTCCGGGGTTGAGAATCATCAGGCCCCTGACCTCCATCACGCCCGTCGCGGTTGAGCTCAGGGTCTCGTTGATTCCCGAGGCGAGGGCGTCGAAGTTCCTGAGCACGACAAGGGTGAGGTAGAGGACGAAGGATATCGCGGCGCTCAGGCCGTAGAGCACCCCAGTGAGTGTGGAGGCGGAGACGTACTTCATCTTCCTCAGACCCACTATCTTGAGGAAGTTGTCGCTGATGATGTGGCTCACCCTCTTTGGGTTGCCTCCCTGCCTCACGCCCTCGGTGTACATCTCAGTGAACTTCGATATCAGCTCGGAGAGGGTCTCGGCACTGTAGTACTCCCAGGCCTTATGCCTCAATATCCTGAGCGAGAGGCGCTTGTAGAGGTCGTCGACGTTTTTCGTGAGGGGGCCGAAGTCGTGCGCGCGGAGCTTTGAGAGGGGGACGGTGATGTCCCTGCTCGTGGCGGCGACGGCTGAGCCGAGCGAGCGGAGGAAGGCCGCGAAGTTCTCATCCCTGCGCTTTATCTTGTCCTCCTCCATGTTTACAAAGTGGGCGGGCACCAACCAGGGCGTGAGGATGAAGGCCATGGCGACGGGGACATATACGGTCCCTGTGAGGGCAATGGTGGCGAAAAACAGGGTGACGAGCGCCGCCGCCACTCCGACGCCCTCGAGCACCGAGACATGGGTTGTGGGGTAGGCGAGGGTGCTGACGACGAGCATCGCGAGGCTGATGGCCCAAGCGACCACGAGCAGCAGTCCGCTGGGCCCCGAGGGAGGTATCAAGAGCACAACAATCGTGTAGCCGATGCTGATGAAGAAAGAGGCGTAGAGCCCTCTGCGAATCATCACGTGCACGGGCGTCTTGATGGGCATGTTGTGCCAGATGTCCTCTCCTGGGACAACGACCCTGAGGACGAGGAGGAAGAGAATCTCGACGGTCAGGAAGACCGCGATTGCGCCCCCGAGCCAGACGTTGGGGTCCTCACCGGGAATCAGGAACGGCGCGAGGACGGCGAAGACGAGAACGAAAAGAGTGGCGACGACATTGGAGACGAAAATGTCCTTCATCCACTCCACCATGGTCATGGCGCCCTGGTACTTCAGAGTGTAGGCGTTCATCACCACGACCTGCTCCGTCTGGAAGAACTGCTCCGCTGGCTCCCCGCCCTCCACGGCGTGGGCGAGCCTGTTGAGGAAGTCCGCCAGGAGGTCGCTGGGTGTGGTCTGGGCGACGAATCTGCAGGCCCGCTCCAGGCTCACGTTCCACTTGTCCACCATGACGAATATTTTGTTAATCTCGACCGCTAGAGAGCGGTACTCCCTCATCATGGAGAGTATATCGAACATCTCCTTGCGCGCGGACTCGGAGGCAGCGAGCACGCCGAGGCGCGTTATGAAGAGGTGCATCTCCCGGTCGATCTCCGAGCCCCTCTGCTCCCACCTCATGACGGGGTAGAAGAACATGACGAGGAATACTAGGGCCGCCAGACTCAGAAAGGGCACCAGAATCAGGGGCGTGTCGAAGAAAGATGGGAAAGCCAGGACTGCCGTGGCCTCGAAGAGAATCGCCACCGCCGTCAGGATGAACGTGTAGGTGAACCACACCTTCGCCGGAATCCTCAGCTCCTCTTTATAGGCCGTGGCGAACTTGCCCACCCGTTCACCAGCGCCAATCGGATAGCTCTGGTGGATTATATAATATTTGCAGCTCCTGGCAGGGCACCAAAATGGGTGGGGCTGCGGCAGGGGGCGGTCCGACCGATGGGGGACTCAGCCGCCGAAAATCAGCCTCCTCAAGGGGTCCAGAACATGATACCAGCTGTCGAGCAGGAAGACGAGGACTAGGAACAGAGCAGTCACGGAGACTCCGATGCTGGCGTACTTGGCGGCCCGGGCCTCATACCGCAGTATCTCGTTCTGGGCGTTGAACTTCTCGACCTGCTGCTTCTGGACGCTCTCCACATATTTGTCCATATAGTTGAGGCGCCTCTCGAAGTCGTCGAGCTTGATGTCGATGTTGTACAATGTGGTCTTGATCATGTCCAGGGTCTGCCTGTCCTCCGGGGCCATCTCGTACCTCTGAGCGGGAGCTGGAGGCTGCGCCTCCCGGGGGGCCCCGGGCCCCTCAGCTGGCGCGTAGACGGGCGCCGCTCTCGCGCCAGCGGTGGGGTCGTAGATGGGTATCTCATCCGGCCCCTTTGTCGGCGCCTCCCCCGCCATAGCCGCGAACTCAGACGGCGAGCGGCACCTTTTGAGAGCGTCGAGCTGCTGCTCGTGCTCATCGTACCTCCTCCCGCTCTCCGTGCTCTCGAGCTCGTCCGATAGCTTGGCCAAGAGCTGCTTCACGCCGGAGAGGCGGGCCGCGGTCTGGGTCAGCTGCTTCTCCAGCCAGGGGTTGGTCTTGGATATCTCTAGGAGGTTCTTCTCCTCCTCCCCCGCCTGGGCCCTGGTCGCCTCCAGGAGGGCGCGGAGATAGGCCGCCCTGATGTCCCTCTTGACGGCAAGCTTGGCCTCGTAGACCGCGTCTTCCCTCGTCAGGCTCCTCAGGGGCGGCAATCCGATGAAGCTCTGGTGCTCCCTGCTCTTCAGCAGGTCCGCAACCAAATCCGGGGATGCCCTCGTGACCTCGACTCTCGCCTCGGGGGAGTTGTGCTTGAACGTCACAGCCACGGCGCCGTTTGGGAGAATGAATGCGCGGACGTGATGTGGGTGGCCTTTGTAGAAAGCAGGCCTGGCCGCCTCCGGGTAGTCGGGCTTTATCGTCTCCCTGTACGTTGATATGTAGGTCTTGATGTACCTCTCCACCACCTTCTCTGTTGGCTCAGCGATGGGGGCCTCTCCCGCCGTCTTGTACTTCTGGAGCTCCGTGAGGAGCGCCTCATGCTCGGAGTAGCACTCCTCAGCCTCCATTCTCTTCAGCTCGCCCATCAGCTTCTCCAGGGGCTCGCTCGCCTTCCCGAGCTTGTCCGCCACGCCGAGAAGCTGTCTCTCCAGCCATGGGTTGGTCCGGGCGATGTCCCTCAGCTCATTGATGACATTGCTCAGGCTTGTCCGCACCGTCTCCAGCCCGGCCTTGTACACGCCAAGGCGAGCGGCGCTCGCTAGGTCCGTCTCGGCGTCCTTGCGCGCGTCCTCCTCCGTCAGGCGCTTGGCCGGGGGGACGGCGAGCATGTGGGTGTGCTCCCGCCTCTGGAGGCGGGACCTCAGCGCCTCGAAGCTCGTCCTCTCGACCTCGATTCTGAACTCCGCGGAGTGGTAGTAGAAAAGGGCGGCGACGGCCCCGTTCGGCAGGACGCACGCGCTCACGCGACACGGGTAGCCCTGGACCAGGGGTGGAGGGGCCGCTCCCTCCGCCCTCCTGGCACTCGCGGCCTCCATGTAGGCCTCTAAATAGGCCCTGATGTAGCCCTCGACGGCCTCTCCGGACGGCTGCGCCACTGCCCCTCTCTCCCGAGGATCGAAACCATATGCTCCCACGGGCATATAAATTTGGCACATAACCCAATGAGGATTTGCATGGAGGGTCTAAGGGGCAATGGACCTCTCTGCGCCGCTCTCTTCAATGCTGGCTCCCGTGACGGACCTGGGCCGCCTCAGTGCAGCCCGGCGCGCTTCTTCAGCTCCACGAGCTCAACAACCCTCTCGGCGATGTGCTCCGCGGCGAGGCCGAATTTCCAGACCAGCTCCCAGGGCTGGCCCGACTCACCAAAAACGTCAGGGACCCCGATCATTCTCACGAAGTAGGCTCGGCGGTGGAGGGCGTCGGAGGTCGCGAGGGCTCCGGCGACGATGTTCCCGAAGCCCCCCCTCTGGTGCTCTTCGGCTGTGACGACCGCCCCCGTCTCGGCCGCGGCCCTCACCAGGGCTTCGGTGTCCAGGGGCTTTATGGTGTGGACGTTCAGTACCCTGACCTCCAGACCCATCTCCTTCTTCAGCATGTAGGCGGCCCGCATCGCCTCGGGGACCTCGGGGCCGCAGGCGACTATCGTTGCGTCCTCGCCCTCGCTCTTGTGCTCGCTCGATGGCGTCGTCTCGAAAGCGTCCGGGAACCTCTCGGCCTCCCGCCTGAACCGTATCACATTGGCTCTGCCAAATATGAAGGGCGTCTCGGGCTTGGTCACTATAGGCGTGGCTTCGCGCGCGAATCTGACGCAGCATGGGCCGTTGACCCTCATCAGGATGTGCTCAGTCGCTTTGGCGGTCTCTATCGCGTCGGCGGGAACGGTCACGTGCATATTGGGAAGGATGGAAGTTATTGTGATGTCCTCGAGGGACTGGTGGGTGGCGCCGTCCGGGCCGACGGAGACGCCCCCATGGGCCACCGCGATTTTGACGTTCAGGTTCCCGTAGCAGACGGTCGTCCTCAGCTGGTCCCAGTTGCGGCCAGTGGCGAACACCCCATAGGAGCCTATAACGGGAATCTTTCCCTCCTTCGCCATCCCTGCCGCCATCGTCGTCATGTTCTGCTCCGCGATTCCCACGCTTACCCACCTGTTCCTTCGCTCCGGGTGCCTAGGCTTGTAGAACTGGCTGATGCATATCGAGTCCGATATGTCGGCCCCGAAGGCCACGACCCTCGGGTCCTCTCCGACCCTCTCGAGAGCCTCGCCAAAGCCCATCCGTGTGGGCTTCATATCCACCTTCATGAGCTCCTGGGTGTTCCACCAGTAGGGCCTCCTCTCTCTTGGAATTCCGCTCCCGAACTCGGCCGCTATCCTTCTCGCCATTTCGTCACCGAGATTGAGCAGCCTCTCCACCCACGCCGGGTCCGCCCCGAGCTCATTGAGGGCGCGCAGGCCCTCATCCCTCTTGGGTGCCTTGCCATGCCAGCTAGGCTCGTTCTCCATGAAGCTGACGCCCTTGCCCTTGACGGTCTTGAATATCACGCAAGTCGGTTCTCCAGAGGTGGCACGCGCCTCCTCGAGGGCCGCCACCACGCTCTCCATATCGTGCCCATCGGCCTCTATGACGTTCCAGCCGAACGCCCGGTACCTCTCTGGCAGTGGGTCTATGTTCATGACGTCGCAAACCCGCCCATCTATCTGAAGGCCGTTCTTGTCCACTATGGCGGTGAGGTTGTCGAGGCGGTAGTGGGCGCCGGCCTCCGCCGCCTCCCAAATTGACCCCTCCTGCTGCTCGCCGTCGCCCATTACGACGTATACTCTGTAGCCCTCACCATAGATTTTTGCGGCGAGGGCGCAGCCGACCGCAATGCTGAAGCCCTGGCCCAGGCTCCCGCCCGACATCTCTATCCCGGGCAGCTCGAGCCAGTTGGGGTGGCCCTGGAGCGGTGAGCCGAGCCTGCGAAAGCTGACGAGCCGCTCCTCCGGGAAGTAGCCCGCGAGGGCCATGACCGAGTATATCCCGGGCGTTATGTGGGCTTTGGAGAAGAATATGCGGTCTCGCCCAGGCCACTTCGGGTTGGATGGGTCGTGGCGCGCGACCCTGAAGTAGAGCGCCGTGAGGAAGTCGGCGGCCGACAGTGAGCCGCCGGGGTGGCCAGAGCCGGCGGAGGTCGTGCAGAGAATTATGTCCTGCCTCACTCTGAGCGCGATTCTCTTGAGCTCTTCTATTGAGTATTTTCGTTCCTCGCCTGTAGCGGAGCTCGTGACCCCCATCCCCTCTCCTCCGTCCCCTTTTGGCGGTCGAGAATGATGTGTTATCTAAAATAGATTTGCTAGATACGATTTTGCAGGGCAGAGCTGGCGGTGGGCAGAGAGAGAAGAGCTGGGAGCGCGGGCGGGCCTTAGGCCGCGCTCCTCCTCCACTCCCTGAGGGGCGAAGCCCTCCCGCATGAAGGGCACACAAGGCCGGGGAAGGGGGCGCCGCACTTGATGCAGCTCCGCTCGTGGGACAGCGTGGGGGCCCCGCAGGAGGGGCAGGGGGCGAGGAAGCTCTCGTGGGCGGCGCACCAGCCCGCGCTCGCCCCCGCCCCACAGGAGGGGCATTTCAAAGAGAGGTTCTTGAGCGGGGCGCCGCAGGCGGGGCAGCTCTTCAGGGCGACCTCCCTCCTGCCCACGATCCTCCTCACGAGGGTTGGAGCGGGCGCCTCGACCATGGTGATGTGCGCTCTCCTTCGCGCCCCCCACACGAGCCGCTCTGGTG
>FWPU01009737.1_pt1 | contig 13437 bp, 10 predicted proteins | sample 2228361 | NCBI WGS metagenome assembly FWPU01 (sample SAMEA103939777, study PRJEB20133) | metagenome | reverse complement strand
CAATCAAAAACCAGTTGCTCGGCATGCGCGGCAAGGCGAGCGGAAGATTGACCAGGGCGCCGAGGACTGGTGCAGCGATCAGTCCGGCGATGAACGCAAGTCGCCAGTCGCGATCGCCTGTGGCAGCCACGAGGCAGCCGCCGAAAATGCCGCTGATGCCGGCGATGCGGCCGGTAAACAGCATCAGAAGCGACGCCGAAAGGCCGATCAGGGCGCCGCCGAACAGGGCGGAAACGGGGGTGAATTCGGTCATGGTTTGCTCTTGCGAGGCGTTCTCACAGTATGCCCAAAAGCAAGAGATATGGCATAAGCTTTCCACGCGAAAATTGGAACCGATACATGGATTTTTCGCTGCCACCTGAGATCGAGGACTTGCGCAAGCGCACGCGCGCCTTCGTGGAGGAGCACGTGCTGCCGCTGGAGGCGGACCCCGAAAATTTCTCCGACCACGAGAACATTCCCCCGGCGCGGCTTGCGCCGGTGCGTGCGAAGGCGAAGGCGGCGGGGCTATGGGCGCCGCAGTCGCCCCAAAAATTCGGCGGCATGGGGCTGCCGATCGTCGCCTGGGCGGTGATGTACGAGGAGGCCGCGCGCTCGCTGTTCGGCCCGCTTGCCTTCAACTGCATGGCGCCGGATGACGGCAACATGAATCTGCTCAATCGAGTCGGCACGCCGGCGCAGAAGGAAAAATGGCTGCGTCCGATCGTCGAGGGCAGGGTGCGTTCGGCCTTCGCGATGACGGAACCGGCGCCCGGCGGGGGCTCCGATCCCGCCATGATCGGCACACGCGCGGAGAGGAAGGGCGACAAATGGGTGATCCGCGGACGCAAGTGGTTCATCACCGGCGCCGACGGGGCCGAGCATTTCATCGTGATCGCGCGCACCTCGGACGATCCGCGCAAGGGGCTCAGCGCATTTCTGCATCATCGCGATCAGCCGGGGTGGCGCATTGTCCGGCGCATCGCGATCATGGGGCCGCAGGAACACGGCGGGCATTGCGAAATCGAATACGAGGGGCTCGAAGTCCCGGAGGAGAATTTGCTGCTCAACGTCGGCGACGGCCTGAAAGTGACGCAGATCAGGCTTGGGCCGGCGCGGCTCACGCATTGCATGCGCTGGCTCGGCTGGGCAAAGCGGTGTTTGGAAATCGCGCAGGAATATGTGGACCGGCGCGAAGGTTTTGGCATGAAGCTCGCCGACCGCGAGAGCGTGCAGATCAAGCTCGGCGAGGTCGCGCACAACATCCAGATCGGGCGGCTGCTCACCATGCACGCGGCGTGGAAGCTCGACCAAGGCGATCGCGCCCGCAAGGAAGTGTCGATGGCCAAGGTGCATGTGGCCGACACCTTGCACCAGGCGGCGGACGTGGCCATCCAGCTCAACGGCGCGCGCGGCTATTCGAAAGACACGGTGCTGGAGTGGATCTACCGGATGGCGCGCGCGGCGCGACTCGTCGACGGCGCCTCCGAAGTGCACAAGATGGTGTTTTCGCGATTTTTGCGCGAGGAGGGCCGCGACTTCTGGAGCTGGAGCGCGGGGAACAGGGTGTGAGCGCGTTCTGCTACCCCTTCCAAAGCTCCGACGACGAGCGGCAGCGGCTCATCGAACAGAACAAGCTGGTGTCCCCGCTGACGGAGCGGTTGTTCCGGCGCGCGGGATTGAAGGCGGGCACGCGCGTGCTCGACATCGGATCGGGGGCGGGTGACGTCGCGTTTCTTGCGGCGCGGCTGGTCGGGCCAACTGGGAGCGTGCTCGGCATCGACCGCGACCCGGCGCAGATCAGGTTCGCCGAGCAGCGCGCGCGGGCCGAGGGTTTGGCCAACGTGGATTTCACGGTCGGCGATTTTCAGAATTTCGTGTTGCAGGAGCCGGTGGACGCCGTCGTCGGGCGGCTGGTGCTGATGTACGCCGCCGATCCGCTCGAAGCGCTGCGCCGCGTGCTGAGCAATCTGAAGCACGGCGGCGTGATCGCGCTGCAGGAATCGGTCTACGACTACGAGGCGCCGCCGCTGATCGAGCCCGGCGATTGCCTCGCGGCCAAGGCCGTCGCTTGGTGTCACGCGGCATTCAAGCACGCGGGCGTGCAGCCGCGCCTCGGCCTGCGGCTGTTCTCCCTGATGCGAGCGGCGGGGTTGGAACCGTCGTCCGACGTCGAGATGCTGACGCCGATTCTGCAAGGGCCGCAGGGACTGCTGTTCGGAATCATTACCGCGCTGGTGCGCTCGCAGATTCCTGCGATTGTCGCCAGCGGTGCGGCAACGGAAGCGGACATCGGCATCGAGACGCTGGAACAACGAATGATTGCCGATGCGCCGCCGGGCGGCGTCGTCGGCTATTTCAACTCCGGCCACGTCGCCGTTTGGGCGAGGAAGGCCGAGCCGTCATCCTGAGATGCGAGCGAAGCGAGCCTCGAAGGGTGACGGCGGTGTGCGCTGCCGTCACGAGGGCCGCGCGTCGCGCGGCCACCTCGGGGCGACGGATTTTGCTTGCCGCTCAGTTCCGATACCCCGGATCGATCTTGTCGAGCATGCGCAGGTACGCGGGCCAGTCGGCGGAGCCGCGGCCGGAGTCGTGCTTCTCGTATTGGCGCGCGGTGCTCTCGCAGATCCGGGAGGGTATTTCGATCAACTCGCCGCCGGTCGCCTCCATTTTGAGCTGGATGGTCGCGGCCTCGATCAGCGATTTCATCAGCACGAAGGCCTCGCGCGCAGTCTTGCCGACCGTGAGTAGGCCGTGGTTGTGCATGATCAGCGCCCGGTTGTTGCCGAGCGCCTTGTTGATGCGGTCACGCTCGTCAAAATCCTCGGTGATTCCCTCGTAAGGGTGATAGCCGATGCGCTTGTAGAAGCGGATCGCGGCCTGCGAGCACATGCGCAAGCCATGCTTGAGGCCGGCGATCGCCATGCCGATCTCGGTGTGCACATGGATCGCGCAGTTGACGTCGGGGCGTGCGGCCAGCACGCCGCCGTGCAACGTGAAGCCGGGCCGGTTGACACCCGCCCTCTCGTCAAGGTCTTCGTGCATGTCGACCTTGCGCAGGTTGGAGGCGGTGACCTCGGTCCACAGCAGCTCGTGCTGCTTCATCAGAAACTTCGTTGGCTCGCCGGGCACCCGCATGGAGCAGTGATTGTAGATCACATCGTCCCAGCCGTAGTGCGCGCACAGCCGGTACACGGCGGCAAGATCGACGCGCGCCTGCCACTCCTCGGCCGAAACTTGCGCCCGCGTGACGTTGGTCATATCGGCGATTTCGTTCATGGCATTTCTCCGCGTGGGGACCGTAGTCTAGCAGGACAAAGGAAGATTCGTCTTGTCATTCCGGGATTGCCCGCCACCGCCCGCAAGGCGGAAGGGGGCGATCTCGGATTCCTTGACCCCTGTCGTTGAGCCAAAATGCAGAAAGGATTCCGGACTTGCTTCGCTCGGCCGGAATCACGCTGAAGGGGTCGCGGCACACGACCATATCGACGTGGCCTGTCAGCCAAGGATTGTGCCCTTGCCGCGGCCGTCCTTACTCTCTTCGATCATGACGGTGTCGTGCTTGAGCGCGATCCGCCGGGTCAGTTCGGCGTTCATCAATTGATCCTGGGTGAGCGCGTGCATCTCGGCGAACATGCCTTCCATGCCGGCCGGGGAATAGATCATCAGCATCCGCGCGCCTTCCTTCGAGGTCACCTGGTGCGGCACCCCCGGAGGAATGTGCACGCAGGAACCTTTGGTGGCGTGGAACAGCTCATTGCCGACCTGGAAATCGGCGCTGCCTTCGAATACGTAGAACGTTTCGTAGGCCTTGATGTGGTAGTGCGCGCGTGACTGAAAGCCCGGCTTGCAGTTTTCCTCCACCACCTCGAAGGTCTGGTTGGTGTCGGCGCCGGTGATTTTCACGATCACTTCGTTGGCCTTGGCGTAGATGTTGCCCTTGCCGGGCGGCGAGTGCTTGCCGCTGGTGCTCACGTTGGCGGTCACCGATTTCCTCCCTTGCGGTGGCGGCGAGTTTGTCATTGCTTGAACCGTTTCGCCAGTGCGTCGGCATGGCGCGCGAGCAGGCCGAGATCGGACCCGACGGCGACGAAGGTGTAGCCCCAATCGATGAAACGGCGCGCTTCCTCCTCGTTGGGCGTGAGGATGCCTGCGGGCGTGCCGACTTTCTTGAGGCGCGTCACCGCCTCCTTCAGCGCGGTTTGCACTTCGGGATGCCCCCAGTTGCCGATGTGGCCGAAGGAGGCGGCGAGGTCGTTCGGGCCGATGAAGACGCCGTCGACGCCTTCGACCGAGGCGATCTTCTCGATCTGGTCGAGCGCGCTCCGGGTTTCGACCTGCACCAGCAGGCAGATCTCGCGCGACGCGTTTTTGAGATAGTCCTTTACGCGGCCGTAGCCGGAGGCGCGGCCGGAGCCGGTGATGCCGCGGATGCCCTCGGGCGGATAGCGGGTTGCGGCGACGGCCGCGCGCGCCTCCTCGGGCGTCTGCACGAACGGGATCAGCAGCGACTGCGCGCCGATGTCGAGATAGCGCTTGATCAGGACCATGTCGTTCCAGGCCGGCCGCACGATGGCGGACGCGGTGCCGGCCTGCACCGCCTGCAACTGCGTGAGCACGTCGGGCAGCTCGTTGGGCGAATGTTCGGTGTCGAGCAAGAGCCAATCGAAGCCGGAGTGGGCGACGATCTCGGCGGTGACGTTGCTACACAGGCTGCACCAAAGGCCGATCTGCAGCTGACCTTTGGCGATGGCGTGCTTGAAGGCGTTGCGGGGATGGTCCATGGGGGCTGAGCCTCGTCGAACAGTTCTTTCGCGTCATGGCCGGGCTCGTCCCCGGCCATCCCGCTTGGCTGGCACCGTGCGCTCCTGAGCGCAATGCGCAGGTTAAGCCGCGTATGACAATCATCAGGGCCGTGCCACTACACAAACTGGACGGCAATGCCGCCCAGCGGGCCGAAGTCGGCGTGCAGGGTGTCGCCCTTTTGGGCGAACACCACGCGCGTGAACGAGCCCGCCAACACGATGTGGCCGGGCTCCAGAGGAACGCCGTGCTGGCCGAGCTTATTGGCGAGCCACGCCACGCCAAGCGCGGGATGGCCCAAGACGCCGGCGGCAAGTCCGGTCTCCTCGATCTCCGAATTGCGATACATGATGCCGCCGATCCACCGCAAATCGACATCCATGGGACCGACCGGGCGGCCGCCGATGACGATGCCGGCCGCGGCCCCGTTGTCCGCCACGGTGTCAAAAATTTTGCGCGGGTCGCGGATGCGCGCATCGACGATCTCGATCGCCGGCACGACGTATTCGGTGGCGCGCAGGACGTCGGGCAGGCCGACGCCGGGCCCTTGCAGCCGCTTGCCGAGGATGAAGGCGAGTTCGATCTCGACGCGCGGCCGGCAAAATTTTTCGTGCGGCACCTTCGCGCCGTCGGGGATCATCATGTTGTCGAGCAGGTGGCCGTAGTCCGGCTCGTCGATCTGCGAGGACCGCTGCATGGCCTTGGAGGTGAGGCCGACCTTGTGTCCGATCAATTTCGCGCCGGCGGCGATCTTACGGTTGGCGACCTCGGTGGAAATGGCATAGGCGTCCTCGATGGTGATGTCAGGCCAGGTGGCGGAAAGCTGGACCGCTTGAACGCGTTCCTTCTCGGCCTGCATCAGAATGTCGGCGGCCTTCTTGCGGTCGGCGCTGGAGAGCATTGCAGGATGTCCTCGTCAGTTGGAGCGGGCGATGCTCTTGCATCGCCGAAGCCGGGGCAAGCTCGTACTGGAACGTGCCACCGGGTTGAAAAATACCCGCGCGGCACGTCGGCGCGCCAGAAAATTGCCGCCCACCGGTTGGTCGCGAAATGTTTGATCGACCGGAGGTTTTTCCGTTGATGGCGCGCGGATGCGGGTATATTTGCGAATCCGACAGGCACCGTCGCCACCCCTAGCCGTAAGCCGGCCGCTTGGGCACACTCGCAGCGGAGGCCAAGCCGATGGCGCTCAGACCGGTAACTCTCGACGATAAGTACGACCTCCGGCAAAGCCATGTGTTCGTCACTGGCTATCAGGCGCTGGTCCGGCTCACGCTCATGCAAAAGGAGCGCGACCGCCGCGCCGGCCTCAACACCGCGGGCTACGTCACGGGCTACCGCGGCTCGCCGCTCGGCGGACTCGACTATCAATTTCAGCGCGCGGCATCCCATCTGACCAAGAACGATATCCTGTTTCATCCGGCGCTGAACGAGGACCTTGCCGCAACGGCGCTTTGGGGCTCGCAGCAAGCGGAGCTGCGCGGTGAGGGCAAGTTCGACGGCGTGTTCGGCATGTGGTACGGCAAGGGGCCGGGCGTTGACCGCACCGGCGACGTGTTCCGCCATGCCAACTTCGCCGGCACCTCGAAGTATGGCGGCGTGATCGCGCTGATGGGCGACGATCACACGGCGGAAAGCTCCACCACGGCGCACCAGTCGGAATTCAACTTCGTCAACTACGTGATCCCGATCCTCAATCCGGCGGGCGTGCAGGAGATCGTCGACTACGGTCTCTACGGCTGGGCAATGTCGCGGTTCACCGGGGCGTGGGTCGCGCTCAAATGCATGCACGACACCGTGGAGTCGACCGCCGTGATCGACGGCTCGCTCGACCGGGTCAACATCGTGATCCCCACCGATTTCCGGATGCCGGAGGGCGGGCTGAACATTCGTCTGGTCGACACCATCCTGGCGCAGGAGGCCCGACTCAACGACTACAAGCGAGACGCCATGATCGCGTTCTCGCGCGCCAACAAGCTCAACCGTGCGGTGATCTCCGGCGGCCGCAAGCCGCGCATCGGCGTCATCACCGTCGGCAAGAGCTACCTCGACGTGCGGCAGGCGCTCGACGAGCTCGGGCTCGACGAGGCGCGCTGCAACGACTTCGGGCTGCGCATCTACAAATGCGGCTGCCCCTATCCGATCGGCCGCGACGACATGCTGGAGTTCGGCCAGGGGCTCGATCTGATCATTGTGGTCGAGGAAAAGCGGTCGCTGATCGAGGTCCAGGTGCGCGAGGAGCTCTACGGCACCGCCTTCCAGCCGGTTTGCATCGGCAAGAAAGACGAGCAGGGCAACTGGCTGTTCCCGATCAAGGGCGCGCTCGATCCGAACGAAATCGCCATTTGCATCGGCGAGCGGCTACAGAAATTCACGCCGAGCGAGGAGATCGCGGCCCGCGTCGCGCGCCTGAAGGAGGCGCAGCGGGCGCTGGCGGAAGCGCAGGACGTGGCCATGCGCCTGCCGTACTTCTGCTCGGGCTGCCCGCACAACACCTCCACCGTCGTGCCGGAGGGCATGCGCGCTTACGCGGGCATCGGCTGCCATTTCATGGTGCAGTGGATGGACCGCTCGACGCTCGGCTTCACGCACATGGGCGGCGAGGGCGCGAACTGGATCGGCGAGGCGCCGTTCTCCAAGCGCAAGCACGTGTTCCAAAACCTCGGCGACGGCACCTACAACCATTCCGGCTACATGGCGATCCGCGCCGCGATCGCCGCCAACACCAACATCACGTTCAAGATCCTGTTCAACGACGCGGTGGCGATGACCGGCGGTCAGCGCAATGAGGGCAATCTCACGGTGCCGGCCATCGCCCGGCAGGTGGCGGCGGAAGGCGCCAAACGCGTGGTCGTGGTCACCGACGAGCCATGGAAATACGCCAAGGACGAAGACTGGCCGCGCGGGCTCACCATCCATCACCGCGACGAGCTCAACCGGGTGCAGAAGGAGCTTGCGGAGATCCCCGGTGTCACCGTGCTGATTTACGACCAGACCTGCGCGGCGGAAAAGCGCCGGCGCCGCAAGCGCGGCAGCTATCCCGATCCGGACAAGCGGGTGATCATCAACGAGCTCGTGTGCGAGGGCTGTGGCGATTGCGGCGTGCAGTCCAACTGCGTGTCGATCCAGCCGCTGGAAACCGAATTCGGCCGCAAGCGCACCATCGACCAGTCGAGCTGCAACAAGGATTTCTCGTGCGTGAAGGGCTTTTGCCCGTCGTTCGTGACGGTGCACGGGGCGAAATTGAAAAAGAGCAGCGTCGCGGCTGACGGCCACGCGATGCCGGAGCTTCCCGAGCCGAAGCTGCCGGAGATTGATCATACCTACAACATCATCGTGACCGGCGTCGGCGGCACGGGCGTCGTCACCATCGGCGGCATTTTGGGCATGGCCGCGCACCTGGAGGGAAAGGGCGTCGGCATCATCGACATGGCCGGCCTCGCGCAGAAAGGTGGCGCGGTGTACAGCCACATGCGCATTGCCAAGAAGCCGGAGGACATCCACGCCATTCGCGTCGCCGCACGCAGCGCCGATCTCGTGCTCGGCGGCGACATCGTCGTGGCCGGCACTAAGAAGGTGTTGGCGGCGGTGAAACCGGGTCGGACCGCTATGCTGATCAACACCGCGGAATTTTACCCGGGCGATTTCACTCGGCGGGCGGATTTCTCGTTGCCGACCGAGCGGCTCAAGCGCGCCATCGTCAACGCGGCTGGCGGCGAGAATTGCCATTTCGTCGATGCCTCGCGCATGGCCACCGCGCTGTTCGGCAATTCCATCGCCACCAACATATTCATGGTCGGGTTTGCCTATCAATTCGGCGCCATTCCGCTGTCGGCGGAGGCGATCGAGCAGGCGATCACGCTGAACGGCGAGGCGGTGCCGATGAATATCGCGGCATTCCGCTGGGGCCGGCGCACCGCCGTCGACCCCGCCGCTGTTGAGGCGCTGGTGAAGCCGGCCGAGGTCGATCCCGCCCGGCAGTTGTCACAGTCGTTCGACGAGATGGTGGCGCGGCGCGTGGAGTTCCTCACTGCCTATCAGAATGCCGCGTACGCTGCGCGTTATCGCCACTGGGTGGAGAAGGCGAAGGCGGCGGAGGCGGCCAAGGCGCCCGGCAAATGCGGTCTGGCGGAGGCGGTGGCGCGCTATCTGTTCAAGCTGATGGCCTACAAGGACGAATACGAGGTCGCGCGGCTGTTCACCGATGGCACTTTCGAAACGCAGGTGCGTGCGGAGTTCGAGGGGAATTTGCGCTACGAATTCCATTTGGCGCCGCCGCTCCTGGCCCGGCGCGATCCGGAGACCGGCCTGCCGCGCAAGATGAGCTTCGGGCCTTGGATAATACCGGCGTTCCGAGTGCTGACGCGGCTAAAATTCCTGCGCGGCACCGCGCTCGATCCTTTCGGCTACAGCAAGGAGCGCAAGACCGAGCGGCGGCTGATTGCGGAATACGAAGCGATGCTGGAGGAGGTCCTGACGCGGCTGACGCCGGAGAATCACCACATTGCGGTCGGGCTTGCGGCGATCCCGGAAGGGATCCGCGGCTTCGGCCATGTGAAGGCGCGGCATCTCGCCGCCGCCAAGGCCGACGAGGCGGCGCTGCTCGAACAATTCCGCGCGTCGCCCGCGCCCATGCTGAAGGCAGCGGAGTAGAGTTCTCTCGCGCCGTCACTCTGAGGTGCGACCCCCGCGAAAGCGGGGGTCTCGGAGGGTGACGGCTCTACCTTGAGACGCAACGTCGGGGCCGTTCATCCTTCGAGGCCCGCCTTCGGCGGGCACCTCGGGATGACGGATCAAGGCAGGAGTGGGAATGACCATCACCCTCAACCACACCATCGTGCCCGCGCGCGACAAGGTGGCGGCGGCGACGTTTTTCGCGCGCATCTTCGGGCTGAAACGCGGGCGCGCCGGCCACTTCGCGCCGGTGAAGGTGAACAAGGCGCTCACGCTGTTGTTCGACGAGGAGGACAAGTTCGAGAGCCATCACTATGCGTTCCACGTGAGCGACAAGGAGTTCGACGCGATCTTCGCGCGCATCAAGAAGGAGGGGATCGCCTACGGCAGCGCGCCGTGGAGCCCGGAAGACGGCAAGCTCAACAACTGGGGCGGCGGCCGAGGCCTCTATTTCAGGACTCCCGACGGTCATCTGCTCGAACTGATGACCGTGCCGCAGTGAGGCTTCATCCCCTTCAGCAGCAGGTCTGTCAAAAGCATTCGCTCTACGGCTTCAGCACGATCTTGCCCATCGCCTTGCGCTGCTCCAGCAGCTCATGCGCGCGCGCAGCATCGCGCAGCGGAAGGGTAACGCCGACCGCGGGCGAAATTTCTTTCGCGGCAAGCAGGTCGATGGCGTGCTGCATGCCTTCGCGGCGGAGTTCCGGCAATGCGTCGCTCGTATGCATGGTGAAGCAGCGCAGCGCCGGGCTTTTCTCGACGTTGGCGCGCATCTCCTTGAACAGGTCGGTTTCTGGCATGCCGCCGAGGACCGCGTACGAAACGATCAGGCCCAGAGGCGCGAGCATCTTCAAATCGTCGGCAAAAGTTTTGCCGGCGACGTGATTGAAGACGATGTCGGCGCCGCGGCCGCCGGTCAGCGCAAGAACGCGCTCGACCACCGTCTCGTTCGCATGATCCACCGGCTCGGCGCCGCGCGCTCGCACAAACGCGCATTTCTCGCCGCCTCCCGCAAGCCCGATCACCCGCGCCCCGGCAAGGCGCGCGATGTCGATGAGGGCCGAGCCCATGCCGCCGGCAGCGCCGTAGACGAGCACGGTACGCGGTTCGATCCCGCGCGCCACTTGATGCAGCAGCGTCCAGGCAAGCGCGTAGTTCGAAAGGACTGCAGCCTGATCGAGGTCGATGCCCTCGGGCAGCGGCCAGATGTCCTTCTCTGGCACCGCGGCATACTGGGCATAGAGCCCGCCGCGGAAGCCAATGTCCCACCCGGCGATGAACACCGGCTGTCCAATTTTGAGACCCCCGCCGGGACCGGTGGCCGCCACCCGTCCGCTCATGTCGTTGCCGAGCACGAAAGGGAGATTCGGCATCCAGCGATAGCGACCGGAGCGAATGAGCATGTCGAAATAGTGCACGCCGATGGCGTGCGCGCACACTAGCACCTCGCCGGGGCCGGGCTCGGGGGTCGGCAGTTCGACATAATCGAGCACCTCAGGGCCGCCGGTGCGGCTGATCCGAATGGCTTTCATGGGCGCAGCCTCTAGCGAAGGTTCATCGGTTCGTTGCATAACGTGCCCTGGAAAGCGGCATTGAGCCAGCGCGCACGACACTCCATCGAAAACCTATGGCGGACACGCTCAGGCCGCAGGACGGCAGGCAGGTCGAGGAGGCGGTGCGCTGGGCGCTCGCCGGCGGCAAGACGCTGGAAATCATCGGCCAGGGCTCGAAACGCCTGCTCGGGCGGCCAAGCCAGACGGACTGCACGCTCGAGCTTGCGGCGCTCTCCGGGGTCACCTTGTACGAGCCGGCCGAACTCGTGCTCTCGGCCAAGGCGGCCACACCGCTTTCGACCATCGAACAAATGCTCGCGGAGAACGGCCAGCAGCTCGCCTTCGAGCCGATGGACTACGGACCGCTGCTCGGCGGGCATGCAGGAGCAGGGACTATCGGTGGGGCGCTCGCCGCCAATCTTTCGGGACCGCGCCGCCTCGCGGCTGGTGCGGCGCGCGATCACTTTCTCGGCGTTACCGCGGTGTCGGGACGCGGCGAGACGTTCAAATCCGGTGGTCGCGTGGTGAAGAACGTCACCGGTTACGACTTGTGCAAGCTGCTCGCGGGTTCCTATGGCACGCTTGCGATCATGACCGACGTCACCATCAAGGTGCTGCCGCGGCCTGAGACCGAGGAAACCGTGTGCCTGCTCGGGCTCGACGACAAGCGCGCCAGCGAGGCGATGACGGCGGCTATGGGATCTTCGTGCAACGTATCCGGCGCGGCGCACCTGCCGGCACACATCGCCTTCCGCTTCGAGGGGCTCGGCGCGAAAGCGGCGGCGACGGTGTTTCGGCTGGAAGGCTTTGCGCCCTCGGTGCGGCACCGCAAGGAGGCCCTCTCCGCCCTGCTGCGGCCGTACGGGACGGTCGAGGTACTGGATGAGGAACATTCGCGCGCGCTCTGGCGCAGCGTGCGCGACGCGACGCCGTTTGCGGCCCACGGACCCTCCGGCGAGCGGCCGGTGTGGCGGATATCCACGGCGCCCGCGCGCGGCTGGGAGGTCGCCGCCCTCATCCCGCCGAGCGCGGAGATGTTCTACGACTGGGCAGGCGGGCTCGTCTGGGCCGCGATGCTGCCGATGCCGGACGCCGGTGCGGCGGCGGTGCGCGCGGCGGTGGCGCAGCTCGGCGGGCACGCGATGCTGGTGCGCGCGAGCGCCGCCTTGCGCGCGTCGCTCGATGTGTTCCAACCAGAGGAAGAAACGCTCGCCGCCTTGACCCGGCGGGTGAAGGAAAGCTTCGATCCGCATCGCGTGCTCAATCCGGGCCGCATGTGGGCCGGGGTGTGAAATCATGCAGACGACGTTTACGTTGGCGCAACTGGCCGATCCGCAGATCAAGGAGTCGGAGAAGATTCTCCGCGCCTGCGTGCATTGCGGATTCTGCACCGCGACCTGCCCGACCTATGTGCTCCTGGGCGACGAGCTCGATTCGCCGCGCGGGCGCATCTATCTCATCAAGGAGATGCTCGAACGCGACCAGCCGGCGACCGCGGCCGTCGTCAAGCACATCGATCGCTGCCTGTCCTGTCTTGCGTGCATGACCACGTGTCCTTCAGGCGTGCATTACATGCATCTGGTCGATCATGCCCGCGTGCACATCGAAAAGACCCACCGGCGGCCGCGGGTCGAGCGGATCATACGCAATGCCATCGCGAAAATCCTGCCGTATCCGGCGCGGTTTCGCGCCGCTTTGGTCGTCGGCATGCTGGCCCGGCCGCTGGCGCCGTTATTCGCCGCCGTCGGGCTCAAACCGCTTGCCGCCATGCTGGAGCTCGTGCCGCGGCGGGTACCGCCGGCGGAAACCGTATTCCGCGTCTATCGTGCGCAAGGCGGGCGCGAAGGGCGGGTGGCGTTGCTGGCGGGCTGCGCCAACGAGGCGCTGGCGCCATGGATCACCCAGGCGACCATCCGACTGCTCACGCGCCACGGCATCGAGGTGGTGGTGCCGCCGGACAGTGGCTGCTGCGGCTCGCTTGTGCATCACATGGGGCGCGAGCAGGAGGCGCTCGCGTTCGCGCGCGCCAACGTCGATGCGTGGACGCGCGAGATCGAGGGCGAAGGGCTCGACGCCATCCTGGTGACGATTTCCGGCTGCGGCACCACGGTGAAGGATTACGGCTTCATGCTGCGAACCGACGACGCTTACGCCGCCAAAGCGGCACGGGTCTCGGCGCTCGCGCGCGACGTCTCCGAATATTTGGTCCGGCTGCCGCTGAAGCCGGCCAAAAGCCGGCAGAGATTGACCGTCGCCTATCATTCGGCATGCTCGATGCAGCACGGCCAGCGGGTGACGCGCGAGCCCAAGGAGCTTCTGTCCAAAGTCGGCTTCGCCGTGAAGGACGTGCCCGAGGGTCATCTGTGCTGCGGCTCGGCCGGCATTTACAACCTGCTGCAGCCGGAGATCGCGCGCCGCCTGCGGGCGA
>FWPU01010680.1_pt1 | contig 13443 bp, 12 predicted proteins | sample 2228361 | NCBI WGS metagenome assembly FWPU01 (sample SAMEA103939777, study PRJEB20133) | metagenome | reverse complement strand
TTCATTTCCTTCTGGCCCGGTCAGGACCAATGAGATGTCAGGTGCAAATTCCCAGAGCATCTGTCGGCAGGCCCCGCAAGGGCTTGCCGGTTTTTCCGATGAGGTCACTATGGCCATGGCCCTAAAATCCCGTTCCCCTTCAGAGAGGGCCTTGAGGAGGGCAACCCTCTCAGCGCAGATGCTCAGGCTCAGGGAGAGGTTTTCTATATTGCATCCCGTATAAATCCTTCCCCCTGCTGCCTCCAGGGCTGCCCCGACCTTGAATCCGGATAAGGGAGCAATAGCCCTCTCCTGGGCCTTTCGGGCCTCTTTTATTAGGTAATCCATTTCCTTTATTTATTTTAGCCCGCACGGTTAAAACCGTGCCTCCTACAATCGTTTATAGGCACGAATTTATTCGTGCTGATGTGGATAAATCGGGCAACCACTACCCCCTCACCTTGATACTCTTCCCCTTCAAGGGGGAGAGGAAGTATAAAATAAAACCCTCTCTCCCCTCTGGTGAGAATTGTAGTGGCTCGATTCATCGAGCCTACAGATTATTGTAGTGGCTCGATTCATCGAGCCTTGTTAAGCCCGCCAAGGTGGGCAACTACAAATTACGGTTCCGGGGATATTGGATACCCTGGAATAGCCCCCTCTCCCATCCCTCTCCCCTAGGGGAGAGGCAGGGTTCCCGTTGCCGCGAAGCATTGCAACGGGAAGGGTGAAGTGTGAACCGTGAGCCTGGCTAATAGCCCCGCTTTGCTACCTCCAGCATTCCCTGATTATAAAGCCAGACCAGTCCCTTTATGGCCTCCAGGTCATCTCCAGGCGCCTGATCCAGGACTGTCCTTATATCCTTTACCCCATCGCAAAGGTTGAGAAGGGCCATCTGGCCCTGGGTAAACTCTCCTTCTTTAAGGGCCCTTTCCCCTTCAGGGGACCTCTTAAAGATAGAATTCAACGAGGGAAGCTTCGCCTTAAATTTTCGCCATTCATCCAGCCTCCGCACGCCCTCCATGATGAGCTCCTGGTTGCTTAGCTCTATCTGGGACTCGGTCGGGGAGTGCCAGGGCTCGAAAAGGAAACCCCCTTCTTCCCAGGTGAGGAGCCTGTATACGGCGGCTTCCCCTTTAAGGCCCCCTACTATGGCATTAGCGATACTGCCCTGGTTGAACATAATATAGCCGCTCCTGTCTTTACAGGTAAGGGTGAGGATACCCGATTTTCTGTCCACTTCAATGAGCTGGATGAGGTGGGGGAGGGAGATGTCAACCAGGCCCCCTAAAATGCCCCGGGGTGCCTGTGTCTGGGGTTCTTCTGTCTCATGAGGTCGCGAACGACGCAGGACCGCCTCAACCCTTGCCTCCAGCTCCTCCCACTGAAATGGCTTGGTGATATAATCGTCAGCCCCTGCTTTAAGCCCAATCACTTTGTCCTGGAGCCTGTCCTTCACTGTAAGGAATATGATGGGAATTGACCTGGTCTCGATGTTCGCTTTCAGGATTTTGGCAACCTCCAGGCCATCCAGGTAGGGCATCATTATGTCCAGGAGGACCAGGTCAGGGTAAGAGTCGCGGGCCTTTTCTAAGGCTTCAAGGCCGTTATAAGCAGTAATAACGCGGTGACCCAGACTTGAGAGCTTGGCGCTCAGCATCTCCACCATGGTCTTGTTGTCGTCTACTACCAGGACCTTCTCTCCAGCCATAGATTCCCCACATCCCCTTCAGGGGACCCTCTAATGGTTTAAGGCTTACTCCCCACCCTTTACTTGCATATTCCTTTGAAAATCCCCTCACCTTTCCCCTTCCTTTAAAATGGCCTCGGCTAACCGGAATGCTGGAAGCAGGGAAAAAATCCCCTTCCCCCCAGGGAGGGCCTGGTCGTCAATGTAAAACAAAGGAGGAACAGGCCTTTTTTGAGATAGCGTGCCACTGCAATATCCTTCCCTAGACCCCTCATGCCTGTCCTTAGCCTGGCTAACTCTATCAAGGGAAGCTTTCTGGGTATCGGCCCCTTGACCTTTATCTTAAGGGTTTCGAAATAATCAATATACCGGCGGAGGGACGGAATAAAGTCCTCCAGGCGATATAGGGCTTCCTCGGCAAGGCTGTCCTGCGGAGCTTCCTGGGTATTCGGGGCTATGAATAGAGTAGCTGAAAGGGCCTGGCAACCCTTTGGTGCCCTGGACTCATCCCATGGCGGACTCAGGGAGAGGAAAAGGGGCCCATTTCCCGACCCATCCCCGTAAAGGATAAGGTGTTCCCGCATTTCGGATGGAAGGATTTCTTCTTTAACCCCTATTAGGAGGACCAGGGCTTCTCTTTTGGGGCCTGGATAGGGTATATCCTTGTTTCGCGGCTTCCATAGCATCCAGGGGGAGGTCCTTATAAAGACCCTTGCTTTTTGACCCTCCTCTATGAGAAGGTAGCGGGCCCTGAAAATCTCCCTTTCGGTCTTGACCTGGACCTCCTTTTTGAGAAAAACATTTACCCATTCCCCTGGGTCCAGAAATCTTACCTCCCCTCCCCTTTCCAGAAAGGCCTTCTCAAGGTCCCTGGCCAGGCCTATTAGCCCCCTTTTATAGCTATAGAGACCAGAGCGGAGGAGGCCCCATAGAATAGCCGTAAGGGGGATGGAGAAACTCCGGGAATCAGCATTGAAGAAAAAAGTGGTAAGGGCCTCTATGAAGAGGCGGGAACCATAGCCCAGGCCATTTTCATCCAGCAATGATGGAAGGGCCTTCCATCTATAGGGTAAGAGCCTGATCCAGGCATGCAGGGCCTTACCTTTAGAGGGCCAGCGGTCCCCTTTATCGGTTTTGTCTTCAGAAAGGAAATCCAAAAGCCCCTTTTCCACCCTTGAAAAGACTTCTGAGAGTCTTTTAAAACCCTGGAGGTCTTCCGAAAACTCCCGTTCAAGTTCGCGCCAGAACCAATCATCTCTGGAAAAAAGGCTTACCCGCTGTCCGCCTAAGGCGGAGAGGACTACCTGGAGTCCTGGTTCTAAGGGTGCAAAGACCGAAGGTAGCCCAAGGCCTTCCAGGGCATTAAGGAGACCTTCCTCTTGAAGCCCTGGCGCTTGAGGGATAAATGGTCCAATGGAGCACTTTCAGAATAGTGCTCCACCAATCCCTCCCCATGGGATAGGCTCAGGACTTTAAGCCCCCTTCCTAATAAGAGGGAACCAGCAAAAAGCCCTGCCAGCCCTTTTCCTAAAATAATGACGTCGTATCGTGTTTCGGACAAGCCTGTCACCCCCGCCCTGCCTCAAACCGAAGTAAGAGATGAGAGACGAGAGATGAGAAAAGAGAACTATTCTCTATTCTCCGCTCTCTATTCTCTAATCTCTAAGTGGATTTCGGACTAAGTCCTACATCTCTAGCTTTTCCCCTGGCCTCAGGACAACGCAGCGGGCTGATGTTTTTGCTAAAACTTCTTTCTCGAACTGGTGGGGGTCCTGCTTTATTATGGGAAAGGCACCGTAATGGATAGGGATGACTACTGCCGGGTTCAGCATCTTTGTGGCCTCGACCGCATCGGATATGCCCATGGTGAAGTTGTCCCCTATGGGGAGAATGGCTACGTCTAAGGGGTGGAGCTTACCCAGGAGGGCCATATCCCCGAAGAGGCCTGTGTCCCCTGCGAAATATACCGTCTTTTCCCCCATCTGGATGATGAAGCCGCATGGATGGCCTGTGTATTCTATAGCCTCCCCAACTACGGCCGAGCCGTGCAGGGCCTGGGTCAGCTTTACCCTCCCAAAGGGGAACTGGTAGGAACCACCTATATGCATGGGATGGACGTCAGCCCCCTGGCGCTGGCAGTACATGGCCAGCTCATATGGGGCAATAATGGGGACCTTCAGGCGTTTAGCTATTGCCACAGCATCTCCCAGATGGTCTCCGTGCCCGTGACTGACCAGGATTGCGTCCACTTTTACCTTGTCAGCCTGGGTGGCAGCCTCCGGGTTCCCCGTGAGGAAGGGGTCAACAATGATGGAGTGCTTACCATCTTCCATGGTAAAGCAGGCATGCCCCAGATAAGTGATGGTGACCATAACACCCTCCTTTTTTGATGTGGGTTTCAGTAATCAGTAATCAGAGGTCAGTTGCTCACTACTGACTGCTCACTACTGACTTCTTCGCTTTCTACAGGGATGCCATTCTGGGCTAACAGGGCGGCCGTCACTCCCATCCCTGGAACGAGGTCATCCCCTTGATATATCCTTTCTGCTCCGCAGGAAGGGCTATTGTCCTTCAATATCGCCTTCTCTGCCTTGACCAGATTTGCCATTTTAAGGACCTCGTGGGCACCCTTTATAAAAGCCCCTGTAACATCCTGACCATCCTCGGTGAGGACTTTGGCCTTTCCAGCCAGGACATCCCTCCCGTCCCCTCCTTCTATCCATGCTGGAGGCCTTGGTGTGCTAAGGCCTCCAAGCTGTTCAGGGCAAAGGGGAATGGCCTTTCCCTCGGCAACCAGAGAGGCTAATGGCCCCTTGAACTCGTTTTTCCCATCGTAGCGGCAATCCAGGCCCACCAGGCATGCGCTAATTATGACCATGGCTACATCTCCATCCAGGGCTGGGGCAGAAAGAGCCTCTCGTAGGTATTCAAGGCGAATCTATCAGTCATCCCTGCTAAGAAATCGCAGACAGCCCTCTCCGGGTCCTCTCCTTCGTTCACCCGGACTAGGTCTTCCGGGAGTTCATGGTAATGCTTCAGGTAATACTCATAAAGCTCTGCCAGAACCTTTTCGGCTTTTTCAAAGGCCTGATGGCTTCTGGGGTTTGTATATACCCGCTCATAGAGGAAATCCCGAAGCAAAAGGGTAGCCTGGAGGACCTCTTCTCCCATTCGAATCCTGGGAGAATCGTAGCTTTCCCGGACCGCGTCCTTCACCATGGTGTCAATTCGGGCTGAAGGGGAGCTTCCCAGAATCTTAACACACTCTGATGGTAGGTCTGAAGGGGTGATGAGGCCGGCCCTAATGGCGTCATCCACATCGTGGTTCACATAGGCAATTAAGTCGGAGACCCGCATTATTTCCCCTTCTACCGTGACAGGGGCCTCTCCGCCAGGGGCGGACTCATCCACCAGCACATCCCCCCTCCCTTTGGAATGCTTTAGAATACCATCCCTCACCTCGAAAGTGAGATTGAGCCCCCTGCCGTCCCGCTCAAGGACCCTCACAATCCTCAGGCTTTGCTCGTTATGCTTGAATCCCCGGGGATAGAGCCGGTTCAGGACTTCCTCTCCGGCATGGCCGAAAGGGGTATGGCCCAGGTCGTGGCCTAAGGCAATGGCCTCGGTGAGGTCTTCATTGAGGCGGAGGGCCTTGGCAATAGTCCTGGCAATCTGGGAGACCTCAAGGGTATGGGTGAGGCGCGTCCTGTAGTGGTCTCCAGAGGGATAAAAGAAGACCTGGGTTTTATGTTTGAGGCGGCGGAAGGCCTTGGAATGAAGAATCCTGTCCCGGTCGTGTTGAAAGGCAGGGCGGATAGGGCACTCCTCCTCAGGGTGTTCCCTTCCCCTGGACTCGGAGCTGAGCTGGGCATAAGGGGAGAGGGTCTTTCGCTCGTTTTCCTCCAACATCTCACGAATTGTCATAGGCCCTCCTCCAGAGTTGAGGGTCGAGAGCTGAGAGTTGAGAAAAAAGCCGGATTAATCGCATCTTCTCTCACCTCCCCTCTCTGCTCTCACCTCTCTATTAAGCCATGGATTAAGGGGTGAAGCTCAGGGGGTCTATTGCCAATAATAAAAGCACTGAGGAGCCTCTCATGGGCCTCTGATAATTGAGGCCTGTCTTTTAAATGGAGCTCGGCCAGGGGCTCGTCTTTTTCCACCTTATCGCCTACTTTCTTTTTAAGGACTAGCCCGACACTATGGTCAATAGCATCTCCCAGTTGATTCCGGCCTGCACCGAGACATCTGACCAGCTCCCCGATGGCCCTGGCGTCTATCCTCTGGACGTATCCGTCCCTAAGTGACTTCCCCTCATATATATGGGATGCGGAAGGCAGAAGGTCTGGATTATCAATGACTCCACCTTGGGCCCCTATTAACTCCTGGAGTTTTTTCAGGCCACTGCCTGTTTTCGTGTTTTCCTCTAACAAAAGCCTTCCCTCTTCCAGATTTGAGGCCCCCTTACCCAGGAAGGTCATCCAGGCCCCTAAGGCCAGGCTCACCTCAAGGAGGTCTCCTGGTCCGTTCCCTTTAAGACAGGAAATGGCCTCCTTTACCTCCAGGCTATTCCCCACGGCATATCCTAAGGGCTGGTCCATATCCGTTATCAAGGCAATTGCCCTCTTCCCCATCTTCTCACAGGTTTTAACCAGGGCCTTTGCCAGGGCCTTCGATTCCCCCTTAGTCCTCATAAAGGCCCCGCTCCCTGTCTTTACGTCCAGGACAAGGGCTTCTATTCCCGCGGCAAATTTCTTGCTCAGTATGCTTCCAACTATAAGGGGGATGGAAGGGACTGTCCCTGTAACATCCCTCAGGCTGTATAATTTACCATCGGCAGGGGAAAGGGTTGGTGAGGAGCCCACGATGGCCAGATTGATTCTTTTCACCTGAGCCAGAAAGGCGGAATTATCTAATGCCGTCCTGAAGCCAGGGATGGACTCCAGCTTATCAAGGGTTCCACCGGTATGGCCCAGGGCCCTTCCTGATACCATGGGGATGGGAATGCCAGTGGAAGCTACCAGAGGGGCCAGAACAAGGGTTACCTTGTCCCCTACACCACCGGTGCTGTGTTTGTCCACCTTTATGCCCGCGATGGAGGAGAGGTCCAGGGTATGGCCAGAAACCATCATGGCATGTGTTAAATGTGCCATCTCTCCCTCATCCATTCCCTGAAAATAGATGGCCATCAGGAGGGCCGCGACCTGGTAATCAGGGATTAGGCCCTTTGTATAACCCTCCACAAAGAAGGATATCTCCTCTCGAGTCAAGGGCTTTCCATCCCTCTTATTTCCTATAATTTCAATGATACGCATTGATCTCCTTCCAGAAGCTCTCTCCATAAGGGAGGGGCCCGGTTTTAAAGATTTCCGCTATACTCTGTCCCACATCAGCAAAGCTCTGACGAGTACCCAGGTCTTTCCCTGCTTTGACACGGTTGCCGAATACCAATAATGGCACGTATTCCCTGGAATGGTCGGTGCTCGCGGTAGTGGGGTCACAGCCATGGTCCGCGGTCAATATCAGGACATCCTTCATAAGGCCTTTGATTTCAGGGAGTCTCCTGTCAAACTCCTTTAGAGCACCCGCAAAGCTTTCAGGGTTGTTTCTATGACCGTAAAGGGTGTCGAAGTCAACTAGATTGGTCAGGACCAGGCCCTCATCTAATGAGGTCATTTCCTCTAATAAAAGGTCTACTGCTTCCTTATTGGACTTTGCCTTAATGGAAAGGCTTATACCACGGCCTGCAAAGAGGTCTTCGATTTTTCCTATTCCCACTACAGGGATACCAGAGGCTGAGAGCCTGTCCAGGAGGGTCTCCCTGAGAGGTGGTAGAGAGAAGTCCCGCCGGTTTCCCGTCCTGTAGAAGGAGCCTGGTCCTCCCCTAAAGGGACGGGCAATGACCCGGGCCACGGCGTGATTTCCTGTTAGAATCTCCCTGGCCTTTCTGCACATCTCGTAGAGCTCGGCAAGGGGAATCACTTCCTCGTGGGCAGCCACCTGAAAGACACTATCGGCAGATGTATAGACTATAGGGGAGCCAGTATGGAGGTGCTCTTCCCCTAATCTGACTATGATTTCTGTTCCTGATGCAGGGACATTCCCCAGGACCCTCCGCCCTATAGCCTTTTGGAAGAGCTCTATTACCTCTGGAGGAAAGCCATCAGGATAGGTAGGGAAAGAGGTATCCAGCTTGAGGCCCATGAGCTCCCAGTGACCTGTGGTCGTGTCTTTTCCTGGAGATGCCTCGGCAATCCGGCCAAAGGAAGCTTCTGGCCTAAGCCGGGGGCTTATCCCTGAAAAATCTCCCAGATTCCCGAGCCCAAAGGCCTCCAGATGAGGGAGGGATATGCCACCAACAGCCCTTGCTGTGTTTCCCAGGGTATTTGAGCCTTCATCCTTGTAAAGGTGGGCATCAGGAAGCTCTCCTATCCCTAGCCCATCCAGAATAATCAGGATAACCCGCATCAAAGGGAGAACAGTGAATAGTGAAGGGTGAATAGTGAATAGATTTTTAACCCGAATTACGAAAGGCTTGCTCTACATCCTTGTCCTAACTGTCATTGCGAGCCGAAGGCGAAGGAATCCGACCTCAAAGGTCGTTGTGAGGGCAAAGCCCCTGGCAATCTATAAGAGATTCCTCGCTTCGCTCGGAATGACACTTCGTGTCAGATTGCTTCGGAGCTCCGCTCCTCGCAATGACCTTTAGAGGGGTTTGCGTAATTTGGGTTAAAGGTATATCTCTTTTAGCTTCCTCATGAGTTCATTCACCAGAAATGCATTAGTGGTGAAAAACCCCGAAATACTCCCATCTTCCTTCTGCCTAACCATAAGCCCATAGCTCGCTTTGACCCCATAATAAAGGAGAAACCTGTGCCTTATTATATCTGCATCCCTGGCCACTACCGGGGTCATTTCCCCTGGGTCCCAGTCCAGCCAATCGTCGGAGCCGAAGAGGAAGACCTTTGTGCCCCTGGCCTGGATTTCCTGATATATTTCGAGCCGACCCTTGAGGTTTGACATCAGGCTTACCCCTACGTAAAGGATCCCTTCCCCTAAAAGGGAATCCCTGACCTCCTCTTCGATAAATTGGCTCAGGATTTCCCTCTCCCTCTCATTTTCCAGGTATTTGACTTCCCTGCCAAAGCCCACATCTACAGCCTGAGTCACCCCAGGAGTTAAAGGGGTGAGAGAGCGATGGACTTCCTCGGACCGCTCCGCTTCGAGAAGTAGGCGGTCCACAAACTCCCAGATCATTTCGTACCGGAAATAGCCTTCTGCTATTCGTCCCATACCAGCCCTGGCCCTGTCCAGGAGGGATTGGCAGCTCTGGCCGTGTTCAGGGAAAGAAGCGATTCCCATCCCCAAGGGGAACAAGGGGTGGACAAGGAGTTCCTGATTCACAAAGAGGTCCTTTAAGGCCTGATAAACCCTGCGGCTTACGGTTATAGCCCCTTGATAGTCAGTCTCTGGAATTACCACAGCAAGTCCCCTCTCATCTACAGGTGATACAGTATCGGCTGCCCTGACTGTCTTCCTGAGGGCTGCCGTTACCTCCTCCATGAGCTTTTCATGGCTCCATCCAGGGGCGCGCATCCACCTCTTGATCTCCTCTAAATCAACGAGAAGGATCGAGAAACGCCGCTGGTAGCTCTGGGACTTTTTTATTTCCTGGTCTATCAGGTCTTCGAGGGGTTCAGCTCCAGAGACCTTAACGACCTCTGGCCGGGTCTCCTTCTCGCTAGGTAGGGACTTCTTGATGGCGAAGATGGCCATTGGAGTTATGGTAAGGAGGAGGGTAATGTCTTTTGCTGTAAAAGGCTTTCCATCCGCCTTTCCTGAAAGAAGGATGGCACCCATAATTCCCTCTTCCTCCCTCAAAGGCAAAAGCATGTTATTATCCCCTAATGGCTCCAGTTCTCTGGCCCCTTCCTTTCCTTTGAGATGAGCCCTTTGAAATATCCATGGGGCTCCCCTGGCTATGGCGCTTCCCAGAAGGCCCTTTCCCGGCTCCACTCCTTTCTCTAAAAAGGGAGAAGGAAAGCCCTGCATGGCTCTCACAACAAAGCACCCGGAGAATGGGTCACTGAGGAGGACCAGGCCAGAGGTGGCATTGGTCTCGGCCATGGCAAACTCCAGGAGATAGTCAGGGAGCCGGTCTGGCCTGACTCTAAAGAAGATCTCCTGGGCCCGGCTCACCAACTCCACTACTCTCATTTGTTCCAGGTTTTCCTCTATGAGCATGGCGTTCTCTTCTGAGAGCCGCCTCCGCTCCAGCAATCGCCTCACTGTAATTTTGAACTCATCCTCGACAACAGGCTTGTTAATATAATCGGCAGCTCCTTTTTTCAGGGCCTCAACAGCAATCTTTATTTCCCTTTCACTGGTCACCATAATAACAGGCTGCTCAGGATTTCGCCTTTTTATAGCTTCCAGGGTCTCAATCCCGTTCATACCCCCCATCACCATGTCGGTAATGATAAGGTCGAAGTCCTCCTGCTCCAGAATGGCAAGGGCGGCCTCGCCGCTCTCAGCAAGGGAGACTTGGTAACCCTCCTGGGTCAAGAGGTCTTCATATAGGGTGCGGAAGAAACGGTCGTCATCAATGGCCAGTATCCTTTCTCCGGCCATAATCTCACCCTTTCTTAGGACGAAAGACCAAATGTAGGGGGCAGCCGAAAAACCCGTATGCCTCCCGGATCTGATTGCTTAAATAACGCCGGTATGAGAGAGAAAGACTTTCGGGAGAATTACAGAAAAATACAAAAGTAGGAGGGTCTACCTTTATCTGGGTTCCATACATAACCTTTACAGGCTTACCTTTATACAGTGGTGGAGGGTTTTTGTTGAGGGCCCTCTCCAGCATCTGGTTGAACTCCCCTGTCTTTACTCTCTTTTTCCTTTCTCGGGCAATTCTGTCCACATAATTAAAGATCTGGAGGACATTTCTTCCAGTAAGGGCCGAAATAAAGAGAATGGGTGCGTAATCAAGATACTTCAATTTACCCCTTATAGCAAGCACAAATTCGTCTCTGACAGCCTTTGCCTTCTCCATCAGGTCCCATTTGTTGACAGCCAGGATGATGCCAGTACCTGCTTCCTGAGTAAATCCCGCAATCTTAGCATCCTGCTCAGTCACTCCTTCATAAGCATCTATCAGGAGGATAGCGACGGAAGAGCGCTCTATGCTTTTAAGGGCTCGAATTACACTGTATTTCTCTAAAGAAGAGGCTAGTTTGCTTTTTGCCCGGATACCCGCAGTATCCACTAAGGTATACCTCTTCCCCCCTAATATAAAGGGAGTGTCTATTGCATCCCGGGTTGTCCCAGGAGTAGAATTCACAATAACCCTCTCTTCTCCCAGAATCCTGTTAACCAGGGAGGACTTGCCCACATTGGGTCGGCCTATCACCGCTACAGTAGTTCCCTTCTCTTCGGGCATGCCTGGCCCTTTCTCAGGAAGAAACCGGTCTACCCCCTCCATCAGCTCCCCTATCCCAAGGCCGTGCTCAGCAGAAACTGGGAAGACCTCCTTAAAGCCTAGAGAGTAAAAATCTGCTACCTGAAGCTCGTCCCTGAAACTCTCCACTTTGTTTGCTACCAGGAGCACAGGCTTGCCGGCCTCCTGCCTCAAGATCTGCGCTATCTCCGCATCAGAAGGGGTCCACCCCTCCTTGGCATCTACCAGGAATAGAATCAGATCCGCCTCCTCTATGGCCAACTGGGCCTGTTCCCTGACCTGGGCCAGCAGACCTTCCCTGGCCATTGGTTCAAAACCTCCAGTGTCTATCAAGATATACTCCCGGCCGAGCCAGGAGAAAGGGGTATAATTGCGGTCCCTGGTCACGCCCGGGAAATCGTTGACAATGGCCCTCCGTCCCCCTACCAGGCGGTTAAAGAGGGTGGACTTGCCCACATTGGGTCTACCGACAATGGCTATTACAGGACTTGACATAAATCACCTAATCCACACTCAGCAGGCGCGTCCCTCGAAAGATATAATCAAGACCTGAAATAATGGTAATGAAGGCAGTAATAAGGATCAAAGGGAATTGGGCTTTCTGGAGAATGACTATAAAGTTATCAAGCATGGAATTAAGGACAGTGAGGAGCTGGGAAGTGGTGGCAAGCTTCCCAAAGATAGAAGGGGGTAAACCCAGCTTGCCCGTAAACATGAAAATGAGCAAGGAGCCCCCAATAAGGAAAAGGTCCCGACTCACAACAATAATGCACAGCCAGCGGGGCAACTCCTTCAGAAAGAAGGCCAGCGTTACAAAAGCGGATGTCAGAAGGAGCTTATCAGCTAAGGGATCCAGGATCATCCCGAGTCGTGTCTTCTCTTTCCAGGTGCGGGCTATGAATCCATCCAGGACGTCCGTGAGGGCTGCTAGGCAGAAGGTGGTCAGGGCAAGACCTCTCCGGTCGTAAAGAATAAGGATAACAAAAAGGGGGGTCATCAGGATGCGGAGGAGGGTAAGCTGATTGGGCAAATTGAACAGGGGCATATTACCGAAGCTTTATCTCCTCTCTAAGCCTTCTCAGGGCTAAAAGGGCATCAGGGCCGTTCACAGGCTTTTCGGGTTCAAAAAGGTTATAGGACTTGGCCTCAAGAACGGCCTTCCTTGTCAGGAGCATAATGGCATTAAAGGCGTAACTTGAAGGGTCTACGTCCTCAAAGGGGGATGGTTCATTCAGGTAACGGGTGCCTAAATCGTTATCTCCGGTAGCCTTGAGAAATATATCCTCAAGAATAATAGCATATTCGGCCCGAGAAACCGGGTGACTGGGACTAAAGGTAAGGTCCGGGAAGTGCTCCAGGCCTCTTATTTTCAAACTCAAAACGGTCTCGACCTTGCCCCTATTGGGATGGTCAAGGAGGTCCACCAACCTAGCCTTTGACTGGAGGGGTTGTGGCCCCGGGGAACCAGGGGATTTGGGAGACCTCTCCTGCAAAATCTTCTCCACCTCCCCCTCTTCTAATAAAAGGAGGGCCACGTCCATACGGTTGAGTCGGTCTTTGAGAACCATCTGACGTCCAATCTCTGAACGGGGCTGGGCCCTTATTACCCTGTCCACGAGATAGGTCTCAAGCTTGGCCTCGGCCAGGTAACCAGCCCCCAATTCCTGAACTCTCTGAAACATGGAGAGGGCCTTTTTTAGTTCCAGGGCCTCCTTGTATGCTATTCCCATATAGTAATAGAGAGAGGGGTCTCTCGAGTGTTTCTGTCTGGCAGCCTCAAACTCTGCCTCGGCCCTGGTTATCCAACCGTCAGCCTTCTGCAAAGTATTAAGCCTTATTATACCAACACTGGCCTGTCCTCCATTCAGCTCTTTTGCTTTGGTTAAGGCGTTAAAGGCTGCATCAAAATCGCCCTTGGCCCCTTTCACCAGACCTATACCCACATAAGCGAGGGAAAATTGAGGGTCAAGGACCAGAGCCCTTTCAAACTCGGCCAGGGCCCATTCATACTCCCCTCTTTCCAGAAATTTCATGCCATTGTTATAACTGTGCTCGGGGTTATCCACTAAGGCTACAGGAGTAGGTATCCTTGGTGCACAGCCGGGGGGTAAGGCCATGAGAAGGATAAAAGGGAATAATAGAGATAAAAGCCTGGCTATTTTCCTATTCATTATGGTTTTCGCACGGGTAATTTTTAAATCCTGCTAGATTCCCCGCCCTTTTTCGAATTTGGTAGTGACCCTTTAATCGCTGATATATATCTTTTTAGACATAAGCTCTTTTAATGACCATATGTGATCTGTTATACCAGCAGCCA
>FWPU01010607.1_pt1 | contig 13446 bp, 13 predicted proteins | sample 2228361 | NCBI WGS metagenome assembly FWPU01 (sample SAMEA103939777, study PRJEB20133) | metagenome | reverse complement strand
GGGTGGGACCAGCGGTGCATCGACGACATGCTCGAAGAGGTCGACGACCTCGTGTCGGAGCGGCGGTACGAGGAGGCCGAAACGATGCTCGAGGCGATGCGGGCAGCCCTCGAGCAGCACATGCGCATGGAGGAGGACGTTCTCTTTCCGCTCTATTTGCGCCTGGTGGGGAGCGGCGAAGACACCATTCGCGCGATGCACGACGAGCACGACGTCATGCGCCGCTACTGCAGAGCGCTGAGCGAGCGCCTGGCCTCGCGCGACGCGCAGGGCTTCGCCAGGGAATTCGACGCGTTGGTCGAGCTGATGCAGCGGCATGATCGATGCGAAGAGGAGCAGATCTACCCCGCGCTCGATGCTCGGCTGGAAGGCGCCGAGGCGCGGCACGCGCTGGTGAACCGGCTGCGCTCGAGGTGAGCGCGCAAAAGCTGCGCCCGGCTTCACCGGGTGTGCCACTTCGCGCACAATCTGCGGCGGCGCGGCCGGAATTTTCGGGCCGGCCCTTTGCAGAATCGAAGCGAAGAGCACCGGACGAAGGACGTTTCCGTGAGCAGCCCAAGAGTTCTCATCGTCGACGACGAGCACCACGCGCGCGAGGCGCTGAAGGTGCTCTTGCGCGAGGAGGGCTTCGACATCGCCGAGGCCTCCAACGGAGAGGAGGCGCTCGCCCTGTTGCCGGAGCTTTTCGCCGACGTCGTGCTGTGCGACGTGCGCATGCCGAAGATGGATGGCATCACGCTGCTCAAGCGCGCGCGCGAGGCGGGCATCGACAGCTCCTTCGTGATGATGACGGCCTTCGGCAGCATCGAGACGGCCGTCGAGGCGATGCGCGAGGGCGCCGAGCACTACCTCGTCAAGCCGCTCGACGTCTCGGCGGTGAAGGTGGTGCTGGAAAAGGCCCTCGAGAAGCGGCGGCTGTTGCGCGACGCGGCCATGTTGCGCGAGCGGCTCCGCGAGCGGCACCAGTTCAAGAACATCGTCGGCGACAGCCCCGAGCTGCAGGCGGTGTTCGACATCGTCAAGCGCGCCGCGCCCACCAAGGCCACCGTGCTCTTGTTGGGCGAGTCGGGCACCGGCAAGGAGCTGGTGGCGCAGGCGCTGCACGAGGAGTCGCCCCGCCGTGACAAGCCCTTCGTCAAGGTGAGCTGCGCCGCGTTGACCGAGACGCTCCTCGAGAGCGAGCTGTTCGGCCACGAGCGCGGCTCGTTCACCGGCGCGGTGGGCCGCAAGGAGGGCAGGTTCGAGCTCGCCGACGGCGGCACGCTCTTCCTCGACGAGATTGGCGAAATCTCGCACGCCCTGCAGGTGAAGCTCTTGCGCGTGCTGCAGACGCGAGAGTTCGAGCGCGTGGGCGGCACCCAGACGCTCAAGGTCGACGTGCGGCTGGTGGCCGCCACCAACAAGGACCTGGCCGCCGAGGTGAAGGCCGGCCGCTTCCGCGAGGACCTGTACTACCGCCTCAACGTGGTGGCGGTGACGCTGCCGCCGCTGAGGCGCCGCAAGGGCGACATTCCGGCCCTCACCGCGCACTTCCTCGACAAGTACAGCAAGGCCTACGGCAAGGAGGTGCGCGGCCTGGCGCCCGGCACGTTGAACGCGCTGTTGGCGCACGACTGGCCCGGCAACGTGCGCGAGCTGGAGAACGTCATCGAGCGCGCGGTGGTGCTGTGCCGAACCACCGAGCTCACCTCGGACGATTTGCCGGCCACGCTGCGGGGCCCGCGCCCGAGGGAGCGCGGCGTCGACGGCCTCATTCCCGGCGCCACCATGTACGACATCGAGCGCGAGGCCATCTTGCGCACCCTGGAGATGGTCAACGGCTCCACCGCGCGCGCCGCCGACATTCTCGGCATCAGCGTGCGGAAGATTCAGTACCGGCTCAAGGAGTACGGCGCGCGGAACGAGCCGGGCGCACCGCGGCCGGCCGGCGCCGACGAGGACGACGCCGAGGTGAAGCACTGACGCCAGCGTCCCCGCCATCGCTCGGCCGAACCCTGTCGGTGATGCCTGCTGCCCGCTGAATGCGTCGCCCGAGTCGCTCTAGGCGCTGCGGGGCAGCCGCACCGAGAACCGGGCGCCGCCCAGGTTCGACCGCGAGAGGCTGACGCTGCCGCCGTGCTGCGTGACGATGGCGTGCACGATGGGAAGCCCCAGCCCCGAGCCTGCGGGCTTGGTGGTGAAGAAGGGCTCGAAGACGCGGCTCGCCAGCTCGGGCGGAATGCCCGGCCCGCTGTCGTCGACCAGCACCTCGAGCTCGCCGCCGTCGGCGCGCGCCTCGATGCGCACCGTTCCGCCCTGCCCCGCCGCATCGAGCGCGTTCAGCGAGAGATTCACGAACACCTGGCGCAGCCTTCCCTCGTCGCCCGCCACCGGCGGCAGGCCGTTCGCCACCGCCACCTCGAGCTTCACCCCGCGGCGTTCGGCGTCGGACGCGAGCAGGGCCCGCACCTTCTGTAGCGCCGCGCTCAAATCCACCGGCACCGGCTTGAAGTCGACCGGCCGCGCGAACTGCAAGAAGTCCTGCAGCACGTGCTCGAGGCGGGCGATTTCGTCCCGCACCACGTGGAGCGGCTCGAGCAGAGGAGGCCGCAATGCCTCGGGCAGCTTCTGCACTCTGCGCTCGAGCACCTGGAGCTGCAGCGCGGCCGCGTTCAGCGGGTTTCGAATCTCGTGCGACAGCCCGGCGGTGAGGGTGCCCACGGCGGCGAGCTTCTCGGCCACCTGCGCCCGCCGCGCCAGCTCGCGCTTCTCGGCGTGCAACCGCACCTGCCTGAGCGCCTGCTCCACGGTGAGCAACAGGTCGTCGGTGGCCACCGGCTTCACCAGGTAGGCCCACACCCCCGAGCGCACCGCCGCCGCCGCCGACTCGACGGTGGCGAAGCCGGTGAGGAGAATCACCTCGCACCCGGGCTCGACCTCCTTCAGCTTCACCGCCAGGTCGGTTCCGGTGCCGTCGGGCAGCTTCACGTCGACGAGCCCCAGCTCGAGGCCGGCGCGGGCCTTCTCGAGCGCCTCGGCGCAGCTCGACGCGGCCTGCACCTGGTAGCCCGCGTCGGTGAGAATCTCGCTGAGGTTGTCGACCAGGCTGGGGTTGTCGTCGACGACCAGAATGCGCGCCGGCGAGGTCTCGTTCATGGCTCCTTCCGGTAGAGCGCCTCGAGCTCGGCGAGGACCGCGTCGGTGTCGAAGGGCTTGGGGAAGACGGCGTGCGGGCGCCGCGGGAGCGGCCGGTCGGCGAAGGCGGTGATGACGATCTGCGGCAGGCCCGGGAAGCGGCGGTCGAGGCGGTCCATGGCCTCTCCGAAGACGCCGCCGGGAATGCGCAGGTCCACCAGCGCCGCGAAGGGCCTCACGTCGCCGAAGCGCTCGGCCTCGAGGAGCGACGACGCGGTGACCGCGGTGAAGCCGCGCGAGCGCAACAGCTCGGCGAGATTCTCGGACAGCGCCGCGTCGTCCTCCACCAGGGCCACGGCTCCGCCGCGCCGCGCCTTGTCGAGCAGCTCGAACAGGCGCGGAAGCGGCACCGGCTTCGAGAGCACCGCCAAAAGCCCCTCCCGGCGGGCGATTTCGAGGTCGTCGGACTCGGAGAAAGCGGTGACGACGATGGCCGGCAACAGTGGATCGACGGCCCTGAGCGCGTGCACCAGGTGCGCTCCGCCCATGGCGGGCATCTTCATGTCGGTGATGAGCGCGTCGAAGCGCCGGCTGCGCAGAAAGTCCAGCGCCTGCTGGCCGTCGGAGGCGAGGTCGACCTCGTCGCCCCGGTCGCGCAGTATCTCCGCCAGGTTCTCGGCCAGCTCGAGGTTGTCGTCGACGAGCAGGTAGCGACGCATCAGCCGTTCCGAATCGGCAGGCGCAGGACGAAGCGCGTGCCGTTCGGCTCCCGAGGCGAGTACGAGATGGTTCCGCCGTGCCGCTCGACGATGCGCTTCACCAGCGCCAGCCCCAGGCCGATGCCCTTGGGCTTGGTGGTCACCAGCGGCTCGAACAGCCGCGGGCGAATGGCCGGATCGACGCCGGGGCCGGTGTCCTCCACCTCGAGCCAGATGGCCTCTCCGTCTCGCTTCCCCGCGATTCTCACCGCCCCGCGGGGCGAGGCCGCGTGGACTGCGTTCTCGAGCAGATTCACCACCACCTGCCGCAGCTGCACCGCATCGCCGTCGATGGACGGCAGGGCCTCGAGGCCATCGATGGACAGGCTCACGCCCTCGGGCCGAGCCACCGCCGCCGCCGCATCGCGCACCACCTCGACGAGCCTCACCGCCTCGCGCGCGAGCGGGCGGTCGCGAATCATGTCCAGAAGCTTCGAAACGATGTCGTTGGCGATGCGAACCTGCTCGCCGATTCTCTCGGCGTGCTTGAAGGCGCGCTCGTCCTGGCCGACGCGGCTTCTGAGGATGAAGAGCGACGTCTCGATGACGCTCAACGGGTTCCTGAGCTCGTGGCCGATGGAGCCGACGAGCTGGCCGAACGTCGAGAGCCGCTCGACGCGCGCCTGGGCCGAGAGCAGATCCTCGCGGTAGGTGTGCAGCATGATGGCCAGCTCGAGATCGAGAATCTTCCCGACGGCCGAGGTGGTGCGCCGCCGGCGCTCGGCGTCGCGGGCCAGCTCGCAGTCGACGACGGCCTGGAGCTCCGAGCGCACCACGTTCATCGCGCCGAACATGTAGTGCTGCGGCAGCGCGATGCGGACGTGCGCCCGGCCGATGCGCGCGCGCAGCTCGTAGTAGTCCTCGTCGTACGGCCCGAGGAGGAGCTTCTCGAGCCAGGCCTTGAGCGTCACCTTCAGCCGGCCGACCTGGCTCTCGCCGCCGAGCAGGGCCTTGCGCGCGCCCTCGTGTCTCAAGATTCGGTCGTAGAAGACGTCGGCGATTCGCTCGAAGTGCGGCCGGGCGAGCGGGTGGAAGGCCACGAGCGTGGCTTCGTCGTCGGGCCCGAAGGCGACGTAGCGCTTGAGCTCTTCGAACAAGGTTTCTGCCATGGGCGAGCGACCCTAATCGGGCTCTTCCCATGGCTCAACGCGGCGTCAGCGCCGCTCTTGCTTGGGCCAGGCGCCGACGCCGATGAAGGCGAGCACCGACGCGAGCGCCAGGACGAAGAAGAGAATCAAAAGGACCATTTCCATACCAACCTCCGGCGGGCGCGTTGCAAGAGGCTCGCCCGGCCAGGAGGCCGAACGTCACGCAACGTTTGCGCCCAGGGGCCGAAAGCAACCCCGCAGGCGCAAGCTTTGCGGGGCAAAGGGTTCGAGCTCATCGGCGTACCGAGCCTGACCGCCGCGACGCAAGGCGCGCGAAAGCACCCCGGCCGTGTCATCACAGCCCATCAGCTCCTGACGCGTTCGGCGTATTCCTGGATGCGGTCGAGCTCCTCGACGAACGAGCAGGCGAGCCTGAGCACGTCCGACTGGGTGACGATGCCCACCAGCCGGCCCGAGCCCTCCACCACGGGCAGGCACCCGTACTTGTGGTGGAGCATGCGGCGGATGGCCTTCTTCAGCGACGTGCTCGGCGTCACCGTGCTCACCTCGCGCGTCATCAGCGCTCCGGCCGTGGTGTTGGGCGCACGGCCGGCCAAGGCCCGCAGGAGATCTCGGTGGGTGACGAGCCCCACCAGCCGCCCCTCGCGCACCACCGGCAGGTGGCGAATGTGGCCGAAATTGAAAATCGTCTCGGCGAGCGAGAGGTCGTCGTCCTCCTCGAGCGTCACCACTTCGGGCGTCATCACGTCGGCAACGGTGAACATGGCGCTTCCTCCGAGAACCGCTCGATGCACGCGCTGCGCCGCCGCCGCTCGGGCTGCGGGCGACCGGCTCGAAGCGCAAACGCTGCGCTCGCCTTCGAGCCCACGCAACCGCTGCGCGGCGATGCCGTCGGTCGGCTTGTGAGCGCGCGGCACGGTTCGTGATCGCCCGCCGGGCATGAAACGGATGACCGAGTGGGCGAGGGAAGCTCTGCAGAACCGGCGACGCGCGCTCGTGGCGCTTCACGGCAGGGTGAGAGACGGTGAGGAGTCGGCGCACGAAAGCCGGCGCCTCGAGCCCGATTGGCCCGACCGGGCCGCCGACCTCGAGCTGGAAACGACGCTCGACGCGCTGGCAGAGGCCGAACGGAAGGAGCTCATCGAAATCGACGCCGCCCTTCGCCGCATCGACGAAGGCATCTACGGCCGGTGCACCTCGTGCGGCCGGGGCATCGGCTTCGCGCGGCTCAGGGCCATTCCCGAGGCGGCCCATTGCCTCTCTTGCGCCACCGCCGAAGCCGAGAGGCGCGCGTCATGAGACTCGAGGCAGCCAGGCAGGAGATTCTCGCCGAGCATGTGCAGCTCAGGGACCTGGTGTCGGCGCTCGACACGGCAGCGCTGTCGGCCCGCCAGGAAGGGCGCATTGACCTCTTGCGCGCGGCCGCCAGGGCGTTGGCCGCCGCCTTTCTGCGGCACATCGAGCACGAAGAGTCGCTGCTCTCGCCGGCGCTGGCGAATGCGATGCAGGTGCGGGCGCTGCTTGCCGAGCACGAGGCACAGCGCGCCGCGGCCGAGCGGCTCCTCGAGCTGAGCCGCACGGGGCCGCCCGGAGATCTGGCGCACGTCTCCCGCCACTTCTGCGCCGCGCTGCTGGACGACATGGCGTACGAGGAAGAGCACCTCTTGAGGGCCAGACCCGAGGTGGGCACGCGGGCCTGAGGCGTACCGCGAGCGGCGAGGGCGCCTCTGGGCCAGCCCGAGCACGAAACCCCTCAGCGCCGTGACGCCACTGGCGCTTCGAGCCGGCGGAAACGGAGGCGACGAGGCGCCTGCCAAGCTGCGCCGCCAGTCACCGCGGGGCAATCGCCACGCCGCGGTACACCATGTTGACGCCTGCCGTCGCGATGACGGTGGCCGTCGGGCTCGTCGCTCCGTTGTCGAGGAACATGACGAGCTTGTTCTGCGACGTTTCGGCCGTGGTGGCGAAGACCGCCACGCCGAGGCCGGTGTCGAACGCTGCGACGGAACGCGTGCCGGTCGTGAGGCCGGCGTTGAACGTCGCAGCGAGCGTCCACGAAGTGCCGTCGAAGACCCACTTCTGTACGCCCCCGCCGCTGGCGACGGACCGGTCGTCGGCGACGTACAGCGTGTCGAGACCGGGAATGCCGGGGCTCATGTCCAGCATGGCGAAGCCGTACGGGCTCGCGCCGCCGCCGTCGGGCATGCCGGGGAGCGGCGTGGCGGTCTGGCCCGCGTCGGTGGGCAGACCGGAGCCGATGGCAAAGACGTTGGTGAACGCGCCCGAGGCCGCGCTGCCATAGAGCTGGCCGCCGAAGACGTTCACGAAGCGGGCGTTGTTCGGGTTGTCGAGGATGCGGGTGCTGCCGCCGTCGGAGCCGAGCGCGACGTAGTGGACGCCGCCGGTCGACGAGTTGCCGTTGCCCGAGACCCAGAAGGCCGTGCCGTCGTGGCTGGTGGCCCCGCGCACGCTCTGGCCGCTGAAGGCCGAGCCGAGGCGCGTCGAGGTGTCCACCGCGCCCATGACGTCGAAGCGGGCCACCACCCGGTTCACCGCCGACGAAGCGCTCGAGCTCACCATCGCCGTCCCCGGCGCGGCCGCGTAGCAGGCCAGCGAGCAGTAGCGGCCGTCGGCCGAGGTGCTCACGTGGCCCTCGCTCGCGGCCGTGCCCGACAGCGTGCACGGCTGGTTGTTGCCGGCAGGGGCGGTGGGCAGCGGAAGCACGAAGCCGCCGAGGGCGCGAACACCCGACGAGTGGAACGGCTCGATGAACACCGGCGCGGCGGCAGTGCTCAGACCGGCCATGCCGTTGCCCACGCGCACCACCACCAGCGGCCGGCTGCAGGCTCCCTGGCCGTCGCAAACGATGCCGCCGTCCTGACTGCACACCGCTCCCTCGGGCTGCGGCGGATTCGACGGCGTTCCGTTGGTGCACAAATCCGCCGTGCAGTCGCGCCCATCGACGGGCAGGTCCGCGTCGTCGACGGCGCTGACGACGCCGCCCATGCCGTCGCACGTCGCCCGCCGGCAATCGCCCGCCGTCTGCATCGACAGCGGCGTTCCCTGCGGAGCGAGCTGCTCGCCGCAGACGTTCGCCGTGCAGGTACGGGTGCGGCACTCGGTGTCCTGACCCGGGCAGTGCGCGGCAGTCAGGCACTGCACGCACGTTCCGAAACCGTCGCAGACGTTGCCGCCGTCCTGCGTACAGGGCGATGCCTGGGGCCGCGGCGCGAACGAGGGCGCGCCGTTCACGCACGCATCGTCGGTGCACTGGTTGCCGTCGTTGGGCGTGTCGTTGTCGTCCGCGGCCGAGCTCACTCCGCCCGTGCCGTCGCAGAGCCGCACCTGGCAGTCGCCGCTCGCCTGCACCAGCGCGGGGGCACCCGCGTCGACGGTGAAGAGGGAGCACCGGCCCAGACTGCACGCGCGCGCCTGGCAGTCGGTGTCCTGCCCCGGGCAGTCGGACGCGGCCAGGCATTGCACGCAGACGCCGGCTCCGTTGCACATGGTGCCGCCGTCCTGCGCGCAAACGTCGCGCGCGGGCCTGGGCGGGTTGGACGGCGCTCCGCCGGAACAGACGTCGAAGGTGCAGTCGTTGCCGTCGACGGGCAGGTCGGTGTCGTCGGCGATGCTGGTGACGTTGCCCGTGCCGTCGCACACGTTTCGGCGGCAGTCGCGCGGCGCGTCCGACGCGACGGGCGTCCCCGCATCGACGAAGGAGAAGCCGCACGCGCCCGCCTGGCACGAGCGGACGCGGCAATCGGAGTCCTGGCCCGGGCAGTCGGATGCGGCCAGGCATTGCACGCAGGCGCCGGCTCCGTTGCACATGGTGCCGCCGTCCCGCGCGCACGAGCTGCCGGCCGCCCTGGGCGGATTCGACGGAATGCCGTCGGTACAAACGTCGTCGGTGCAGTCGTTGCCGTCGATGGGGAGGTCGGAGTCATCGCTCGCCGAGACGACGCCTCCGTCCGGCCCGCAGACCAGCACCCGGCAGTCGCGCGGGTTCTGCGAGGCGAGGCGAGCTCCTTCGAGCGTGAGCCGCACGCCGCACCGCCCGTTCTCGCACGTGCGGATGCGGCACTCGGAGTCCTCGCCCGGGCACGCCGACGGCAGCGCGCACTCGGCGCAGACTCCGCCGTGGCACAGGCCCGACTGGCAGTCGTTTCCATGGCGGCACTTCTTGCCCAGCGCGCAGGGAGCGCACTCGCCTCCGCAGTCGACGTCGGCCTCGTCAGGGCCGGCGACTCCATCGCTGCAGAGGTTGCCCGCATCGGCGCCAGGGGGCGGGCGCGAGCCGCAGGCGGCGAAGAGAAGAAGGGACGTCAAGCTCAGGACGCGGGCCAGAACGGTGGGGCGCACGGCGCGGCAGTCTGACACAACGGCCGAATCGTCGGCAGCTCGACGAAGGCGAAGCAATGCGCGCGTCGCAATCGTCCTCGGGCGAGCAGCGGCCGAGACCGCCGGGCGGCGATCCCGGCGGACGGCGCACCGCGTCGCACTGGCAAAATGCAGGTCCGGGCCCGGCGCGAATTGGCACGCGCCAGCGATTCCGCGGCTCACCCGGGGCGCGGCCGTTGCAGGTCAGGCGCGGCCCGGAGGACGCCATGTGTCCAGACTGTGGTCGCGAGCACGAAGTGGAGCTCCTCTGTTCGAAGTACGTCGTGAGCTGCGAGGGGACGGAGGGCGCGCTCGAGGCGCGTCAGTTGCCGCCGGCGCCGTCGCCGGTGGGGCAGAATCTGGGCAGCTTTCGCGTCGAGCGGCAGATCGGCGAAGGCGCGATGGGCACGGTCTTTCTGGCCCGTCACGCGGTCATCGGGAGCGCGGTGGCGGCGAAGGTGCTTCGGCCGAGGCTCGCCGAGCATCCGCGGCTGGTCGAGCGCTTCTACGCCGAGGCCAGGGCGGTGAGCATGGTCGGCCACGAGAACATCGTGAAGGTGTTCGACATGGGCGTGTCCGAATCGGGGCTCCACTACATGCTGATGGAGCTCCTCGAGGGCGAGACGCTCTCGCAGCTGCCGGTGCCGGCGCCGCCGTCGGTGGCCATTCCCATTCTCACGCAGGTGTGCGACGCGCTCGAGGCGGCACACCGGGTGGGCGTCGTGCACATGGACATCAAGCCGGGGAACGTCATCTTGGTCAGGCGCCGGCGCTCGTTCGCGGTGAAGGTGCTCGACTTCGGCGCGGCGCGGCTCTTGTCCGAGGCAGCGGGAGGAACGCTCGAGGGCATGGTGGTGGGCACGCCCGCGTACATGCCACCCGAGCAGTGGCGCAAGGAGGCCGCCGACGGCCGGAGCGACGTCTACGGGCTGGGCGTCACCGCGTATTGGCTGGCCACCGGGCGGTTGCCGTTCTTCGCCGGCAGCGTGCGCGAGATGTTCCTCGCGCACCGCGACCTGATTCCCCGACCGCCGCACGAGGTGAGCCCGCGCGTGGGCCGCGAGTGGTCCGACGCCATCATGCGCGCGCTGGCCAAGCGCAAGGAGGACCGCTTCGCCTCGGCCGCGGAGCTCGGCGCGGCGCTGCGGCGCATCCTCCGGCGCAGGCGCGTTTCGCCCTTGACGCCGTCTGGGCCGCTGCCTTCCTACGTCTCGAGCACGACGTCATTCGACCGCCATGCTCCCACTTCCCAGATCCTCACCTGCGGAACCGCGGGCCCCCTGCCGCTGACCTTTGGCCCCACCCAGACAGCGACGTGCCTGCCGTCGGATCCCTCACTGGCCGGCTGCGCGAGCTGCAGCATGCCGTTCACGTCGGTGGCACCGGCGAAGGCGGCCTGAGCCACCGGATCGCGGCCTCGAGGAGGCCCGGGCTTTGGCGCGAGGTTGCTACATGCCGCCTGCGTCGCGCGCCGATGGGCCGCGGACGAGCTCGAGCCAGCCGCGGAGGTGCTCGGAGTGTGGCACCACGCGCCCTCCGTCGGGAGACGCGACCACGAGCATCTCGTTCGCGCCGACCGCGACGATGCCGCCGTCGGGCAACGTCTCGGCCGCGTGCAGGTTGGCGGCGTCGGCCACCGCAATCGGGTGGAAGGTGCGGCCGTCGTCGGTCGAGCGCCACAGCGCCCGGCCCATCTGCGAGCACGCGGCGACAATCTCCGTCCCCCGGCCGGACAGCCGCGCGCAGTTGCCGGCCCCCTGAAGCACGTGCTCGAACGTGCGCCCGCGGTCGATGCTGCGGTAGATGCCGTTCTCGCCGCTCAAGAGCAGCGTCTCGCCCTTCACCAGCACACCCTGCGGCGATGGATCCGGGGAGATCAGCGCCGTCCAGGACGCGCCGCCGTTCTCGGTCTCGAGAAACGTGCCGCACGCGCCGACCGCATACCCGCGCTGCTCGTCGGCGAAGGAGAGCGAGAAGAACGTCGCGCGCGAAGGAGTTTCGTTCACGTATACCCGGCCATCCGGCGTACGCCGGTGCGACTTGCCGTCGAGGTCCAGAACCAGCACCTCCTCTCCGACGAAGGCGACCGCGAAGGCGCGGACGCCGCCCGGCACCGGGAGGAACGTCTTGCCCCCGTCGTCGGAGAGGAGAAACCGGTCGATGCCCACCGCGGCGATACGTCGGCCATCGGCGGAGACGGCGAGGCCCAACAGCGCGCCCGCTCCCTTTCCCTCGGGGAAGACGATGTCGTGCGATGCGCCATCGAGCACGTGCAACGAGCCGTCGGCGCTGGCAATGAAGAGCCGCTCGCCGGCCCAGCGCGCGTCGAGGAAGCCGCGACCGTCCGCAGGGGGTGGAGCCACGAGGCACGGCGACGGCGGAGGAGCGGCCATCGCGGGCTTCGGCTGTCGCGCCTCCCCGACCTGCTTACCCAAGGCGCGCCAGAACACGTACGAACCGAGGGTGAGAGCACCGACGGTGGCGAGGATCGCCGCGGCGGCGACGAACACCTCCTTCATCGCAGCTTCCGGAAGAGCAGGGCCGCGAGCAGGTCCTGAACCCGTCCGGGGGCTTCCCGCACCGCGGCGGCATCCCGCGCGCGCAGGGCAGCCTCCAGCAGCCCGACCATCTCCGTGAGGGCCCGGTGCTGCGCCTCGAGCGCCGCCGCGAAATCGTGCATGGGGCCGGATGATACGACGCCAGCCGCTCAGCCTCTCATCGGTTGGCCTCGCCCGACTCGGCCTGGCTCATCTCGCGCTGGACCTCGATGGGCGCCGCGCCCACCGCGTGGTAACCGCCGTCGACGTGCACCATCTCGCCGGTGGTGTACGGGAACCAGTCCGACAGGAGCGCCACCGCTCCGCGCGCCACCGCCTCGTGGCACTTCTCGTCGCGCGCGCCCCAGCCCAACGGCGCGGTCTTGCCCCACCGCTTCTCCAGCTCGGAAGCCAGATTCAGCGTCTCGACCAGGGCCATAAAGGGCGCCCTTCATGTCCGAGCTGCCCAGGCCGTAGAGGCGGCCGCCCTCGATGCGCGGCGGGCTGAAAGAGGGGGTGCGGCGGCACGGTGTCGAGTGGCCCACCAGGGCGACGGCGGGCCGCGCATCGTCGAGGGAGCTCCGCTTTCCCCAATCTGGTCGTGCACCCGTCGATGTCTGGCCACCGCGGTCGCTGTCGGAGCTCGGAGGTGGGTTGCATGCGCTCTCCGGAAGGGAAGGCGTGTGCAGCGAGAGGGGGCGGAGCTCCGCCGACGCGACCCGGAGGCGACGGTGTTGCGCCAGGCCTTCCGGGAGGGGTGGCCGGCGGTGGCGGCGGCGTCGGGCGCGCATGTTGGGGGCGAAAGGCAAGCTGGTGACAGGGGCGGTGGGCTTCGTGCAGCTCTTCAACGGGGTGTTGGCGCTAAAGCCGCACCTGCACCTGTTGGTGCCGGAGGGCGTCTTCGAGGGCGGCGACTTCTTCGCGGTGCCGCCGCCGACGGCGGAAGAGGTGGAGTCGCTGCTGAAGCGCATGCTTTCGCGGCTGGCGCCGGCGTTCGAGGGGCTGGACGCGCCAGCGCCCGAGGATGGCCTGGACGCGCTGCGGCAGGAGGGCGCGCAGCTGCGGCTATGCCTCGAGGAGAAGTCGCCGGCACGGCCGCGCGGCGATTGGCGGTGGGGATGGGGTTCAGCTTGCACGCGGACACGGACATGCACGCGCACGACAGAAAGGGCCTGGCCCGTCTGGCGCGTTACGGTGCGCGCGGCCCCATCGCCGAGTCCAGGCTGTCGCGGCGCGAGGATGGGCAGTACGTCTACCGGACGAAGCGGGGCAGCGCCCTGACCAACTTCCACGGAGGCTTCGCGTCGCACTCGAGCGCTCGGGCGGCGCTGTTGCCGAGGCCGTCCGTCGCGGAGTCTCCGCCGGCGCCGACGGCGAGGGCGGAACGGGCCGGCCGGAGGAGGCGCCCCATGCTGGACTGGGCGACGCTGCAGGCGCGGACGTGGGTAGTCGACGTGTGGACGTGCCGCTGCGGAGGCAAGCGGACGGTGCTGGCCGTCATCACCCAGCGCCGCACGGCCGAGGAGCTGCTGCGCAACATGGGACTGCGGG
>FWPU01010678.1_pt1 | contig 13448 bp, 12 predicted proteins | sample 2228361 | NCBI WGS metagenome assembly FWPU01 (sample SAMEA103939777, study PRJEB20133) | metagenome | reverse complement strand
GGCGGCGCGCCGAGCGCGTCGCCGCGGCCCTGCCCGTCCCGGTCCGGGTGCGATAGGACACCTCGGCGCAGTGCTTCCGCGTCCCCGCCATGCTGCCCGGCGATCTCAAGGAGCCCTTTCTCGCGGCGGTCCGCCGCCTCATGCGGCCCGTCGTGCGCCAGCTCCTCGCCTACGGCGTCACCCATCCCGCGTTCAGCCGCCTGCTGCGCGAGATCTACGTCGAGGTCGCCGAGCGCGATTTCGCGCTGCCACACAAGCGGCAGACCGACAGCCGGATCTCGCTGGTCACGGGGCTCCACCGGAAGGAGATCGCCCGCCTGCGTCGCGCGCCGGACGAGCCGGAACGGCGCCCGGAGCACGCCCTCGAGCAGAGCCCGGTGACGCGCGTCCTCGGCCGCTGGATGGCGGGCGCGCCCTACGCGGATGCGCGCCACCGACCGCGCCCGCTGCCCTACGAGGCGGCGGGCAGCCGCGCGAGCTTCGCCCGCCTGGTGCGCGAGCTCGGGATCGACGCCCCGCCCCGCTCGGTGCTCGACGAGCTCCTGCGGCTCGGCATCGCCGAGCTCGCCCCCGACAACACGGTCGTGCTGCGCCGCGAGGCCCACGTGCCGGCGGACGACGCCGCGGCGAAGCTCGAGCTCCTCGGCTCCGACCCGGCGGAGCTCTTCGCGACCATCGCGCACAACGTCGCGCACCTCGACGAGCCCTGGCTGCAGCGCAAGGTGGTGTACGACAACGTCGGCGCGGAGGCGCTCGCCGAGCTGCGCGCCGCCGCACGCCGCGTGGGCGAGGCGTTCATCCGCGAGGCGAACGCGCTCCTCGCCGCGCACGACCGGGACCGCAACCCCGACGCGCCGGGCGGCGCACGGACGCGGGTCGTGCTCGGCGCCTACTACTTCGAGGAGGAGCTCGAGCCACGCCCGTCCGCGGCACCCGCAGAGACGAGGGGCGAGCCGAAGATGCGCCTCCCCGGTCGAATCACGAGGTCGAGATGATGCGCATCAACGCTGTGCTCGGGCTGCTCCTCGCCGCGGCGCTCGCCGCTTGCGGAGGAGCGAACGTGGACGGCGGGCCGATCGGCACCGGCATCACGACCTCCGTCGTGGGCAACGTCGTCGCGGTCGCCGGCGACGGGACGACCACGGACGAGCTTCCGCCGATCACCGTGTCGCTCGACGAGGTGCCGGAGGTCACGGCCACGACCGACGGCGAGGGAAACTTTGCGCTTGATGGCGGCTTCGCGGGCGCGCTCACGCTGCGCTTCCGGACGGCGGGCGTCGACGCCGCGTTGCCAGTCGACGTCCCGGCGGGCGCGGTGCTCGTGCTCTCCGGGATCGTGCTGTCGCCGTCGAGCGTCGAGGCGGAGGCCGGGCGCCAGCTCGGCTTCGTTGGGCGCGTGACGCACGTCGACTGCGCCGCCGGCGTCCTGGACGTCGAGGACCGAAGGGAGCCGCCGCGCGTCTTCCGCGTCGAGCTCTTGCCGGAGACCCTCGTCCAGCGGCGCGGCGGCGCGCCGGCGTCCTGCGCCGACGTCGCGCCGGGCGACCGGGTGGGCATCGACGGCGTCGTCGTACCGGGCGAGGGCCGCGTGCTGACCGCGCTCCGCGTGATCCTCGCCGCCGACCCGGCGCCGCCGGACCCGGTGCGCGAGGTGCCGTTCACCGGACGCATCGCGGCGGTGCACTGCGCCCGGGGCGCGGTCACGCTCGCCGGCGATCGGGCGCGGACGCGGCTCCTGCTCAGCGCGGAGACCGTCCTCACCGGGCCAGGCGGCGAGCCGCTCGCCTGCGAGGACCTGCGCCTCGGCGACCGCGCGACCGGCCTCGGGCGGCTCCGCCTCGCGCGCCCGGGCGTGATCGAGGCGACGAGCCTGCTCGTGACGCCCGCCGCGCGGCCCGGCGTCGAGCTGCGCATCGCGGGCTTCTTGACGGCGGTCGACTGCGCCACGGGCACGCTCGAGCTCGCCGACGGAGACGCGGTCCTCGTCGTGCGGCTCACGCCAGAGACCGTGGTCGAGCCGCCGCTCGCCTGCCGCGAGCTGGCGCCCGGCGACCGCGTGACGGGGATCGGCCGGGTGAGCGAGGAGCTGCCGGGCGCGGTCGACGCGCTGCTGCTCCGCGTCCGGCGCGCGGGTTCCACGCGCGTGCGGTCGTGAGCGCCGGCCGCCGCGGCGCCATGCTCCGCTCAGCTCTGCGCCTGCTCTATGCTGCGGGGCCATGCTGGCGGCGTGGAGGATGTCGCGCGGCGCCCGCGCGGCGGTGGCGCAAGCCCTCCTCGTGCTTGCGCTCGTGCCGTCGCACGTCGCGTACGGTGGGCCGCCGGCGATCCGCATCGACCCCGCGAGCTTCTGGTACGACCGCCCGGCCGGCGCGGCGGACGACGGGACGGCGGCGCCGGGCAGCGTCCAGCGGCTCGCCGACGCGCTCGACGAGCTCCTGCTCCGCCACCCGGACGACTTCCCGCAGCCGCCGCCGCTCGAGACCGTCATCCGGGGCGTCCCGCGCGAGGCGCTCGACAGCTACGCCTGGTCGGCCACCATCGGGCCGTACGCCTGCGCCACTCTGGTGGACGGCGTCGTCTTCATCGACGTCGGCCCCGGCGCCTTCGTCGGCCGTGACGCGCTGAACGACGCCGAGCTGCGCTCCTTTCTCGGGCACGAGCTGGTGCACGCCTACCAGTACGCGCACGGCGACCACGAGCGGCGCGCGGAGGAGATCGCGCGCCGCGAGGTCGAGGCGCTCGAGTGGGAGCTCGAGCACCTCGAGCCCGGCGTGCGCGCGTCCTACCGCGAGGACCTCGAGTTCAACCTCGAGATGTACCGCGCGATGCTCGCCCGCTGAGCGCGCCCGGTCGGCTCACGCCGGGCGGCGCAGCGCGGCGCGCCGGCGCGCGAGCGCCAGGAACTCCCGCCGCGTGCGTGGACCGTTCGGGAGCTGGAACGACCAGCGACGCGCGCCGAGCGTCTCGTCGAGCTCGCGACGTGCGCGCCCGAGCTTGCTCTCGTCGATCTGGCAGCGCACCGCGTCGGGGTCGATGCCGTAGATGCGCGCCGCGTTCAAACCGAGGATCTTGCGCTTGATCTCGGGCGTGAGCTCCGGGTAGCCGTACTGCTCCTGGAGCTCGCGCGAGATCTGCAGCGCGCGGAACGCCTCGATCTGCGGCTGCGGCGAGCCGAACCACAGGCACTCCGAGCCCCACAGGACGTTGTCCTCGCCGATGTACTTGACGAGCTTGCCGATCAGGTGCTGCGCGCCGAGCGAGTTGTTCATCGACAGCGCCCAGGCGCTGCCCAGCTCGGCGTAGACGTTCTTGCCCTTGAGGTCGTGCTCGACGACGGTGCGGACCAGACGGTCGACGCCCTGGCCGTTCGGATCGTACGGGCCCTCGCGGACCTGGCTCTCGAACGCCGAGTGGTAGACGACGAAGTTCACCTCCGGGAAGCGCACCGCGGCGGGGCCGACGTCGCGCGGGTCGGTGTGCACCCGGTCGAAGCCCGGCAGCGGGAAGCCCTTGTGCGCGCAGATCAGCGGCTCGCCGAGCTCGATGCACTTCTGGATGAACGGCACGCCGACCGCCTCGTCGTCGAGCCACCAGCCCTGCCCGTTCGGGCCCCACGGCGGGTAGCACTTCCAGCCGTGGTTCCCGTACTCGGCACGGACGCGCTCCATCATCGCCTGCTGCAGGTCCCAGCGGTCGTTGGGCGCGACCTGGCAGTGCTGCACCATGCGCTGGCTGCCGGCGGCCGAGTTCACGAGCTGCCGCCAGTACGCCATGCCCTCGTTGCTGTTCAGATTGGTGCACAGCGTCCCGTCGTCGCACATGGGCGAGGGGAAGCCCGAGAGCGTCGCCACCGTGGTGTCGGACTCGAGGAAGATGAAGCGCACGTACTGGGCCGGGCCGATGCACTCGACGCGGTCGGGCAGGTCGCAGGCGTAGAGCGTCAGAAAGCGGGCGAAGCCGTCCGCGTTGTACTCGCGGCCCGGGTGGCGCTCGCGCCAGGTCTCCTCGTCCTCGATGTGGTGCGTCTGGATGTCGAAGATGAACTCGTCGCCCGAGAGGATCCGGCTCGCGTCCTCGCAGTCGAGCGGATCCTCGGGCGTCTGGAAGCCACCGTCCTTGCTCGAGTCCCCGCAGCCCGACGCGAGGTTCACCACCGCGAGCGACGTCGCCACGCCGAGCGCGCTCGCGAGGAACTCCCGGCGGTCGATGCCGAGCTTGTGGGCCCCGTCGTCGGCGCGTCGCAGGATCTCCTCGCGGATCTTGCGGTCACGCGCGGTCTCCTCGCGGAAGAACTCGCCGTTCGACAGCGTACCGAGCGGGATCGGCGGCACGAGCGGCAGCTCGGGCTCGGTCTTGCGCTGCATGTGGAGCCAGGGAAGCCGTCTCATCGCAGCCACAGCTTTTCGCTTTCCGGGCGAGGCTTCAAGCGGGAAAGCGCAAGCGGGACAGGATGCGGGCGGAGCGGCTCCTTCGCGCGGGCGAAAGGTCGCGCGACGCGTCAGGCGAAGACGCGCGCGAGGTAGCGCTCGAGCCGCTCGCAGTCGTGCCCGACGGCGCGGTAGCCCACGTACCGGTCCGGACGCACGAGGTAGAGGCAGGTCTCCGACGCGTCGTAGGCCCGGGCGAGCTCGCCGGAGGCGTCCTCAAGCACCGGAAAGCGCTCCTGAGTGATCTCCTCCGCGCCTCGCGGGACGATGCCGTACGTGACGACGTCGCGGCCGTGCCGCCGCTCGAGCGCGTCGACCAGCTCGACGGCGTGGGCGAAGTCCTCGCGCCTCGCGCGCTCGCCGAAGAAGAGCAGCAGGACGTGGCCCGGAGTCCGCAGCAGGTCGTCGAGGCGCACGGGGGCCGCGACCCACGGGCGGTGCAGCGCCGCGTCGGGCGCGCGCTCGCCGGGGCGCGGGCCGCGCGTCAGCTTGCCTTGCGGCACGTCCTCGGCGAACCAGCGGCTGTCGCCGTAGGCGACCAGGAGCTGCGAGTCCTCCATCCACTTGTCGAACTTGATCTCGCCGGTCTCGAGCGAGGCGTCCATGTGGCGGGTCGTCCGGTTCACGACGTCGAGCCCGGCGGGGCGGCGCTCGGCGTCGTAGCTCTCGAGCAGGTCCGCGGCGGCGCGGCCGCGGGTCGCGAGCGGGAGCTTCCAGCCGAGGTTGTACGCGTCCTGGATGCCGGTGTTCATCCCTGGCCGCCGATCGGCGGGTGGATGTGGGCCGGGTCGCCTACGAGGAAGGCGCGTCCGCTCGAGTAGCGCGGCACGATGCGGTGGCTGATCCGGTAGTACGACGACCAGCGCAGGTCGGACAGCTTCGTTCCCTCGGGCAGGATCGGCGCGGCGATCTCGGCCAGCACCTCGAGCGACGGCGGCTCGCGCACGGGCGCGTGCTCCTCCTGCATCTCGGGCGGCGCCGCCATCGAGATCCGGTAGCGCTGCTCGTCGCCCGGGATCGGGATGCAGATCAGGATGTTGCGCAGCTCGCCGTCCTCGAGGTGCGTGAAGCGGTAGCCGTAGCGGTGCGGCTGGTCCCAGTGCACGCGGACTTCGCCGAGGACGAAGGTCATCGGGTAGGCGTCGCCCTCGTACTCGATGCCGAGCTCCTTGCGCACGGTGCTGTGCGCGCCGTCGCAGCCGCAGATGTAGCGGCAGGCGACCGCGCGCTCGCGCCCGTCGGCGGTGGCGAGGCGCGCGACGTAGCCGTTCGCCTTCGTAGAGAAGCCGACGAGCCGCGTCCCCTGCTCCACCCGGCCGCCGTGCCGGTGGAGGTGCTCGCGCAGCACCTCCTCGGTGTCGTACTGCGCGATGGTCAGGAAGCCGTGCGGCATCGAGCCGAGCTGCACGGTCTCACAGCCCTTGTCCTCACGGGCCACCGCGCTGCAGATGCCGAGCAGGAACGTGCCCCGGCGGAGCGCGTCCTCGAGGACCCCCATCTGGTGCCAGACCTCGAGCGTGCGCGGCGTCACGCCGAGCGCCTTGCAGTAGCAGTCCGGCTGCGGCCGCTGATCGATTGCGATGTGGTCGACGCCGCGGCGCTGCAGGTCGAGCGCGAGCGTGAGCCCGATCACCGCGTTCAGCCTGGTCGCCTCCGTGCTCTTCGGCTTCGTGCGCGCCCTGCCCGAGGGGTCCGAGCTGGCTTCGATCGGGCGTTCCGCCGGCCTGCGCTCGCTGCACGCCGCGGTCCTGTCGCTCGCCGCGCTGGTGATCGCGCACGGCTACGCCGAACGCTGGCCGGGCTTCGAGCTTCTCCCGAGCTTCCGGCCGACGGACGTGCTGGTGCGTGCGCTTTTCCTCTGCGCTCGGGGTCGGCGCGGCGTCGAGCGGGCTCCTCGCGCTGTGGCGGATCGACGTGCTGATCGCGCAGCCCGGCTCAAGCCAGCAGCGCGCGTAGCTCGCGCACGGCGGCTCGCCAGTCCTCGCCGACCACGATGCCGCGCATGCCGAGCTTCTGCGCGGCGGCCACGTTGCCCGGGAAGTCGTCGAGGAACACGGCGCGCTCGCACGGTACGCCGCCCAGGCGCTCGACCGCGTGGACGAAGATCCGCGGGTCCGGCTTGCGCATGCCGACCTCGTGCGAGTCGATCACGGCGTCGAACAACTCGTCGACCGGCAGCATGGCGCGCCACGTGCTGCCGAACTCGCGCACGTTGTTGGTCACCACCGCCGTCCGCCGCCCGCTCGCCCGAGCCTCACGCACCACCTCGACCATCTCCTCGCGCACCGCGGCGCGCGCCATCGTGCCGAGCGCCTCGAAGAGGTCGACACGGTGGGGCGCCGCGAGGTCGAGGATCGCCTGGCGGGCCTCGGCGAGCGAGATCTCGCCGCGCTCGAGGCGGTGCCAGGGATGGTCGGTGTCGGCGTCGTAGCAGCCGAAGACCAGCTCGAGCACCCGGTCTCCGACGCCGCACCGGCCGCCGAAGGCGCGCACGGCCTCGAACGGCGAGTCCATGAACACGCCGCCGAAGTCGAAGAGGACGGCCTCGATGCGCATGGGCGGCGATTGTGGCCGTCGCGGCGCGCCCCGACAAGCGCCCGGGGGCGCCGCGCGCGCGAATTCGACTCGCGCGCGGCGCTCCCGGGCTCGGCGGACTTCAGGGCGCCGGGTTGAGCCGCGCGTACATGCTCATGAACAGGCCGGTACGCGACACCTCGACCCCGTCGAGCTCCAGGCCGAAGAAGGTCGGCAGCGGGAAGCTCGACAGCGAGGACGCGAGATCGGGGATCAGCGTCCCTACGAGCGGCGGCAGGACGTCGTTCTCGAGAGCCGTCTCGTTCACGTTGAGCGGGTTCTCGATGATCGCGATCTGCACGCCGCCGGCCGCCGGCGGAGTGAGCACGACGCCGAGCGCGTCCGACACGAACTGGAGGTTCATGCCGAGCTGCGCGTCGAACGCCGCGGTGAGCGCGACCTGCTCGGTGCCGTCGTCGGTGACGAGCGACGCGAGCACCTGCGCCACGCGGAGCTCGGTGAGCTCACCGTTCGGCCCGGCCGCACCGGTGACGATCGGCGCGAGCGTCGGCCGGAGGTCGATGCGGAACGGCGTCGCCGGCGGGAAGGCCGCGAACTGCGGCATGAGGAGCGACAGGAAGAACGCGTTGAGCGGCACCGGTCCCGACCCGAGGTCGAGCTCATTGATGCTCGTCACCAGGAGGCCGCACTCGGTCTGCGCCTTCAGGAGCTGGTTGAAGCCCTCGGCGGAGATCGAGATCGCCACGTCGTACGACTGGCCGGTCACCGGCGCGTTCTGGCCGAAGCTCGGGAACACCTCGTTGAACGCGAGCGACGCCGTCAGGTTCGGCGCGCCGGCCGGCGGGATGCACTGCCCGGGGCCGGTGCCGATCGAGGACGTGATGCGCGAGTTCGAGCCGAGCGTGATGCCGACCGTGTCCTCGGTGACCGCGAACAGCGGGGTCTCGAGCATGACGCCCAGGCCCTCGCCGATCGGCCCGGTGATCGAGATGCCGGCGAGCGCTTCCTCGATCGCGTCGCCGATCGGGCCGTCCTGCGGTCCGGCGCCGTCCGGGTCGGTGAGGAAGTCGCGGATCGCGTTGATCGTCAGGTTCTCGATGTTCGGCATGAACGCCTGGATGATGTCACCGATCACCGGGATACCGCACGCGCCACCGAACTCCTGAGTGAACCCGGCGAACGAGATATCCAGAGGCCCCTGCTGGTTGACGTCGATGTTGGACGGCTCAACCGGGTCGGGGCTCAGGGTGTAGTCGCCGAAGAAGAATGCCTGGTTGGCTTTCAGCTTCAGGCTGCAGTCGACTGTCGAGTCGATGAACAGGTTCACCTCGAGATTGCTCACGGTGATGTCGCCCGCGACGAAGTTCGTCATCGAGTCGGCCTCGAGCGAGAAGCCACCGATCGACGGCGGCGGCGACACCACCCGCACCGTCGCACGGACGATGCAGCCGAAGATCGAGTCGAGGAAGCACTGGTTGTTGATCAGCACCGTCCCGACCGGCACGAGCTGCGCGAGGTCGAGGCCGTCGCCCGCGAGGTCCGCGACCAGCGGCTCGACCTGGTCGAGGCCCGTGTCGTTCAGCCGGAGCGCGACGCTCTCGGGCGAGAGCGCGCCGTCGGCGATCGACAGACCGCGGTGCACGACGACGCGGTCGTGCGCCGTGCCGCCGTGGATCGGATCGGTGACCGTCGCGCGGATCGGGTTCAAGATCGCCGCTGCGTCGAGCGGCACGACGGTCGAGAACGTGCCGTCGCCGTTGACCGGCACCGGCGCGCCGTTGACCGTCAGGGAGGCGAGCGCCGGCGCGAGCTCGAGGACGACGCCCGTCACGGTGACGGAGCTCGCGGTGGTGAACGAGCCGTGGGTCGGCGACGTGATCACCACGTCGAAGCGCTCGCACGTGCTGGGCACGCCGTCGCAGGCGTAGCCGGGCTCGATCGCGCACTGGCTCGAGCAGCCGTCACCCGCCATCGTGTTGCCGTCGTCGCACTGCTCGGCGCCGACGATCAGGCCGTCGCCGCAGATCTCGTTGCAGGCGCTCGGCTGGCCGGTGCACGAGTACCCCGTCTCGACGTTGCACGAGGCGTCGCAGCCGTCGCCGCTGGCGGTGCCGCCGTCGTCGCACTGCTCGCTGCCGACCACCAGGCCGTCACCGCAGATCTCGGTGCAGACGCTCGGGTCGCCCGAGCAGCTCCAGCCGGTCTCGACCTGGCAGGCCGAGCTGCAGCCGTCGCCGGAGGCGGCGTTGCCGTCCTCACAGTTCTCCTGGCCGTCGATCAGGCCGTCGCCGCAGGTCGTCGGCTCGTCGCAGCTCTGGTTGCCGTCGTTGCCGTCGTCGTACGTGTCGCAGTCCTGCGACATCCCGTCGACCGCGTTCAGCAGGTTGCACGTCCGGCAGCGCATGCGCCCTTGCAAGCAGGCGGCGAGATCCGAGCTGCTGGTCGTCGCACACGCGGGGAACGCCTGCGAGAGCGAGACGCCCGAGGCGGTGCACTTGTCGATTTGCTTGACGAGGTCCGTATCGCACGCCTTGGCGATCTTGCCGAGCGGATCCGGCTGCTCGGGCCCGGTGCCGATGCACTCGGCCTCGAGGCTCGCCGCGTCGAAGATCGTCCCGTTGCGCATCCCTCTCTTCTTGCAGCGGAGGAACTCGCGGAGCCGGCTGTCCTCACAGCGGTGCACCTGCCGGATCACGTTCTCCTGGCAACGCGTCGCTACCTTGTCGGGCAAGAGCCCGCCTTCGATGTCGCTCCCGACCACGTCACCGAGAAGCGCGACCGCCGTCTGGATTGCCAGGTCCGGGTGCGCCGTGAGGCTCGGCGGGCCGAAGCTCGGCGGCGCCGACGCACAGCGCTTGTCCGCGTCTGCGAGGGCCTTCGCGCGCGCCTTGCCGACTTTTGTCGCGACGGCCGGCGACGCGCACTGCTCGACCGACAGCGCAAGGGTGCCGCGGAGATACGAGCGCACGCAGGCGACGAGCGCCTGGTTCTCGAAACGCGTCACCTTGCCCGTCGCGTTGTTGATCTCCTCGATGCAGCGCCGATCGGTCTTCGATACTTGCGCCGTCGCGACCGAGGCGAGCGACATCGCCAGCACGGGCGCAAGGATCGGGAGCAGGCGGGTCTTCCTACCTTTCATGGTTCCCTCTCTTGGGTTGCGGAGGCGGGTGATCCGGATGCGTTCCGGGGAAAGCCGGCCACCGGACAGCGGCACGGCGCGAGCGGCTCCTTGGCCGGGAAGGGAATCGCCAAGGAATCGCGATGGGATTGGTTTGACGGCGAAGAGATGGCCACGGTTGCTGTCGGGTTCTGGAATGCTCCGGCTCGGGATGCGCCCGCACGACGGCATGCAGTATGCACGATCCGCAAGCGCCGCGCTTGAACAAAACCACTACACTCGCCACTTCATGACGCAATGCGTTACAGGCGCGTCAGGCCGCGGACGTTCGAATCGCTCCCCGGGGCGGCGTGAATCGGGGTTGCCTTCGGGTCGCCGGAGGCACTAGCAACGCGGCTCGTGACCCTGGAGCGCCCGAGGGCCGAGCGTCCGTCGAGCCGCCCGCCGATCATCCAGGCCCGGGGCACCTTCTATCTCTGGGCCGAGGGGGCGGCGTTCGTCGGGGGCGGCTACCACGCCGCCGCGCACGAGCGCTTCCCGGCGGCGCTCTGCCTGGCGCTCGGGCCGCCGTTCCGGGGACGGTTTGCGGGAGGGCCGTGGCGCACCTGGCGCGGCGTGCTCATCGCGCCGAATGTGGTGCAGGAGGTCGACGTGCGCGACACCGAGGTCGTCGTGCTGATCATCGACCCGGAGAGCGACGCGTACGGTCGGATCGCGCACCTGATCGGCCCGGACCGGCCGGTGCACCGGATCCCCGACGGCACGGCGGAGCACCTGGCCGCGGAGGTGCAGCAGAAGGTCCGCGCGGGAGCGCTCGACGCGGCGGCGCTGGGCGAGACCTGCCTGGACGCGGTGGGAGGCGCGCCGCGGCAGCGGCTCCGCTTCGATCCGCGGGTCGAGCGGGCGCTCGCCATCCTGAAGGGCTCGATCCCGGACGTCCCGCTGCTCGGCGAGGTGGCAGGCGCGGTCGGCCTGTCCGACAGCCGCTTGACCCGCCTGTTCAACGCCTCGCTCGGCCTCTCGCTTCGCCGCTACGTGCAGTGGCTGCGGCTGCGGCACGTCGTGTTCTGCATGGCGCGCGGCGACAGCATCACCAAAGCGGCGCACGAGGCAGGCTTCGCCGACCTTGCCCACCTGAGCCGAACCTTCCGCTCGATGTTCGGCCTGCCGATCTCGAGCTTCTTCGGCAGCACGGCACGGGTCGACTGGGTGATCCAGATCCCACCCGAGCCGACGGTCGGGCCGCACGCGGCCCAGGACCGCGAGCGCTGGGCGGAGATCGCGCGGGCCCTCTCGACGGCCGAGCAGAGCCCGGCCGCGACGAACTGCCGGCGGCGCCGTCCCCGCTGCAGCGTCGCGCTCGGCGCCTGAGCGGCAGCGCCGCGCGCTCGCCGCAGATTCCCGGTACACGACCACCCGGTCGGCGTCCCCGGCCCCCCCTTCTTGCCCCGCCCGGGCCGGGATAGGCTCGACGCATGAAGAACGTCACCACAGCGGATGCCGCTCGCCGGACGGCAGCCACCTTGGTCATCCTCGTCTCGGCCGGCACGATGCTCGTCACCGCCTGCGGTGGCGGGACGCGCGAGACCGTCGTCCGGCGCCAGAGCACGGTCGTCGAGCAGCCGATCCCCGAGCCGCGGATGACCGACATCGCGATCTACGACCTGCGCGAGGAGCCGGCCGTCGATCCCTCGCAGGTGAAGGTGGTCGGAACCATCGTGAACCGCGGCGACCGCCCGGTGAGCCAGCTCTCGATCCGCGTCAACGCGCTCGACGAGACGGGCCGTGTGGTGGCGAGCGTCGACACGCCGCCCTTCGCCCAAACCATCGACGCGAACGGCGGCAGCGCGACCTTCGCCGCCCTCGTGCCGCGCAACGACAGCGTGACGACCTACCGGGCGACGGCGATCGCCCGCTGACCCCGGCCGCGCCGGCGCGCGCCGCGGACGGCCGCCCCGGACGTCACTCCTCGCGCGGATCCTCGTTGCCGCCGAGGGCGACGTGCGCATATGCTCCGCGCCATGAGACGGGCTCGCAACGCGGCTTCTCGCGCCGTCGCGCTCGCGGCGGCCCTCGTCCTTCCACTCTGGGCTGCGCCGGCGGCAGCGGCGCTCGACGGAGCACAGCCGTACCCCGGCTACGTGAGCGAGGTCTACTCCGACCCGGCGAGCTGGCTCTGCCGTCCGGACATGGACGACGTCTGCGACCGCGAGCTCGACGCGACCGCGGTGTACGCGAGCGGCCGGACGCGCGTCGAGCGCTTCCGCCCGGCGGCCGCGCCGCGCATCGACTGCTTCTACGTCTACCCGACGATCTCGACCGACGAGAGCGGCAACAGCGACCTCGAGCCGGGCGACGACTAGGAGCTGTTCGTCGTCCGCCAGCAGGCGGCGCGGCTCGGCGAGGCGTGCCGGCTGTTCGCGCCGGTCTACCGGCAGGTGACGCTCACGGGGCTCCTCTCGCTGCTCGGCGGCACGCCCATCCCGACCGACTCGCAGCTCGCTTACCAGGATGTGCTTGACGCCTGGAAGCACTACGTCGCGAACGACAGCGAGGGTCGCGGCGTCGTGCTGATCGGCCACTCGCAGGGCGCGAGCCACCTCACGCGGCTCGTGCGAGAGGAGATCGATCCGAACCCCGTGCTGCGCGACCGCCTGGTGTCGGCGATGCTGCTCGGGACCAGCGTGCAGGTCGCAGGGGGCCGCGACGTCGGCGGCGACTTCGCCAACGTGCCGCTCTGCCGGCGGCCGTACCAGACGGGCTGCGTGATCAGCTACGCGACCTTCCGCGCCACGTCGCCCCCGCCCGAGAACAGCCGCTTCGGCGTGTCACGCGGGCCGGGGCTCCATGCGGCTTGCACCAACCCGGCGGCGCTCGGCGGAGGACGCGGGACGCTGCACCCCTACCTCGGGACCAACGGCCAGTCGCTGCCGATCTACCCCCTGCCCGATCCGCCGCCCGCGTGGCTCGACCCCGCGCTCGGCGTCTCGATCGAGACCCCGTTCGTCACCGCTCCGGGTCTCTTCGAGGCCGAGTGCGCGGAGCACAACGGGTTCCACTACCTCGCGATCACGATCAACGGCGACCCGGACGACCCGCGCTTCGACGACCTGACGGGCGCCGACATCACGCCCGACTGGGGCCTGCACCTGGTCGACGTGAGCCTCGCGCTGGGCGACCTGGTCGACGTCGCCAAGCGTCAAGCATGCGCCTACCGCGCGCGCCAGCGGCGCTGCCCGCCGGCTCCTCTGTCGCGCCGCTGAACGGCCCTCGCGTCGCCGCGGCGGGCGCGCGGGCTGAACGAGCGCCGCCCGGCGCATGGACCGCGCGCCGGGGGTCGCGGCCGCGCCGCCAAGGGGGATGGGCTC
>FWPU01010677.1_pt1 | contig 13453 bp, 11 predicted proteins | sample 2228361 | NCBI WGS metagenome assembly FWPU01 (sample SAMEA103939777, study PRJEB20133) | metagenome | reverse complement strand
CCCCGCCGGGGTATACCTGCCATTCTGACATAAAAAGCCTCCTTGGTTATCGTAACACAAAGATTATACTGATTTCAAGAAGCGTGGCTCCCCGAGCGCTTATAAGCGCCTATCATATCATTTCATTCCCATCAGCGCGCGCTTCACGTAGATCAAAGCCATTCGCTTGCGGTAAAAGAGATGAAAGTCTGTGTTATCGAGCGGCCGGGCCGGGCTGAAGGCTGCTTGAGCCGCCGCTTCAATGACGTCGGGCGTCAGCTTTTGATTAATTAAGATTTTCTCAGCTTGCTCTATCTCGACGGGACATGAGCCCACACCCGTGAGCACAATTTTAGCTTGCGTCACGGTGCCGCTTTCTTGTTTTAAGGCTACCGCAACACCCAACACGGGGAAGTCGAAGGCTCCGCGGCGCCGTAGCTTCCAGTAAGTTGTTTTGAGGCCATCGGCGGGTGGAATGATGATTTCTTTGAGGATCTCGTCTGGCGCTTTGGTCAAATAACGCAGGCCATCATCGCGATAAAGCTCTTTGACGGAAATAACCCGCTCGCCTCGGGCGCTGACTAATCGTATCTGAGCATCGAGGGCAATCAGCATCGGGGGTGTGTCGGCAGAGGCCACCGCCCAACAGCGCGGGCTGGCGGGAGCCACCCGACAAGGCACCGAAGGTCGAAGCCAGCTGATTGTTCCTCCAACGTCAGATCCGGATGCGACAGCTTCGACCTTCGCACCGTGATCTTGAGGTGCGTTGGGATTTAAGAGAACCCCTTGAGGCCCCGGCGCTTTTAGACACCAGCCGACGGACTGGCGCCAGTGATACGTCTGATCGTAGTAGTTGCAGCGGGTATCTAAACACAGATTGCCGCCGATCGTGCCCATGTGGCGCAAGATGGGAGTTGAGATCATGCACACTGCTTTCTCTAAGCCGGGATACGCCTTTTGAATCACCGAGTGCGCCGCGATCTCGCTGAGCGTAGTGCCAGCCTTGATCACGAAGCCTCTGTTCTTGCTGCCCTTGATGCCCATAAGTTTTTTGATGCCGCGCAGGCTGATGAGAACTTTGGGTCTAAACTGACGCCGCTTCATTTTGGGGAGAACATCAGTTCCGCCCGCAACAAGCATCGCCTCAGAGCCGTGGTCGGCCAGTATCTTAACAGCTTGGCCCAGCGTCTTAGGGGCATAGTATTTAAATGGCGGTAGACGCAGCATGGCTTAATGGCTCTCGACAGTGGTTGACACTTTGGTCTTCCATTCTGGAGGCGGCTCCACCTTGATCGCTTCTGGAAACTCAAAATCGGGAATCTTCTCGGGCCCCACTCGGCCTTTGCCGCCCTTCGCTTTGTCTTCGAGTGCCCTCAGCACCTTTTCTGGCGTGATAGGAAGCTCGTCTATTCTGATCTTGAGCGCGTCGTAGACGGCGTTTGCTACGGCCGGCATGACGGGGTTGATCGGCCCCTGCCCAGCTTCCTTGGCCCCAAAGGGCCCGTTTGGTTCGTCAGTCTCGATCAAAAAAGATTCCACGTCAGGCATCTCCTTCGATGTCAGGCTCTTATAATCTAGTATGGAGGGGTTCTTGTGGATGCCCAGCTTCTCGCGAAACGCTTGCTCTTCCATGAATACCTCACCTAGCCCCATGTACATGCTGCCGTGGATCTGGCCCTCGACTAGAATCGGATTAATAGGACGCCCGATATCATGGGCCAGCCAGATCTTTTCCACCTTCACTTCGCCAGTCTCAGGGTCACAGTCGACTTGGGCTACACACGCTGAGAAGCTATAAGCGGGCGATGGGCCTACCCCTGAGCCCTTATAAGTCCCAGCTTTTGGCGGAGGCTTGTAGCTGCCCACTGCACTCAGGGTGCCAAATTTGGCTTCAGCCAAGCGCGCAGCCTCCACAAATGAGAGTTTTTCAGTCTCCCCATCATAGATCTTGCGGTCTCTGGCTTCTAGGTGATCAGCAGACACACCCAGCTTCTCAGCGACTGCCTCAAAGATGAGTTTTTTGAGCCTCTTAGAAGCCTCGAGAGCGGCGTGGCCCATCATCATTGTCACCCGGCTCGAATAGCTCCCTAGATCGATGGGCGTCAAGTCACTATCAGCTGTAACGAGCTCGATGTCTTCGGGATACAAACCCAGCACTTCAGCCACAATAGTGGCGAGCACAGTGTTTGAGCCCTGGCCGATATCGATGGCGCCCGAAAACGCCGTGACTTTACCACTTCGATCAATCTTTATGTGCACCTCTGATTGGGGCATGTCATTCCAGTAAATGGGCAATCCTGCGCCGCAGATATACGTGCTGCACGCGAAGCCCACGCCCTTCCCATAGGGCAGCCTTCCGCGTTTCTCGCGATAACCCGAAGCTTCGACGACCTTTTCGATGCACTCTCGTAGGCCATGGCTGTTAATTTTGAGCCAGTTCACCGTCATGTGATTGGGGCCCGTGAGATTCTTTAGGCGCAGTTCAACAGGGTCCATGTGTAAATCTTCCGCCAGCTTGTCCATGTGAAGCTCAATAGCGAAGCGCGGCTGAGGGGTGCCGTGGGCCCGCTTTGGGCCGCAGGGCGGCTTGTTCGTAAAGACCCGCACGCCTTCAAATTTATAATGTGGGATCTTATACGTGACGGTCTGCAAAGCCCCCGTATAATACGTAGTGGCGACGCCGTAGCTCCCGTGAGCGCCGCCATCTAGGAAAGACTTGAAGTGCATGGCCGTAATTGTGCCGTCTTTTTTGACGCCCGTTTTGACCCACATCAGCACGGGATGGCGGCCGCGGTGCGTATAAAAGACTTCATCTCGAGTGAGCGTGATTTTCACGGGCCGTCCCGTGAGCATAGAGAGTTTCGCTGCACAAATCTCATGTGAAAATGGATCATCCTTGCCGCCGAAGCCTCCGCCTACGGGCGTAGCGATCACGCGAATTCTGTTCTCTGGGAGTTCTAACACTTTTGCCAAAGCTTGATGCACATAGTGCGGGGTTTGCGTAGACGACCAAACCGTGAGTTTTCCCTCTGGCTCGTAAGAGGCCACAACGGCATGCTGCTCCATCGCAAGATGCGTGCTGCCATGATAAAAGAAAACATCTTCGCGAATATAGTCGGCTTCCGCAAAGCCCTCTTCAACGTTGCCGAACTCCAGAGCGACGATCTTGTGAATATTGCCCCCGGCGCCAAAATCTTCATGGATGCGCGGCTCAGGCTTGGCCAGCGCCTCTTCGATGGACATGACAGTTGGGAGCTGCTCGTAGTGCACTTCAATGAGCTCACACGCCTTCTCGGCCGTCTCTTCGTCAACGGCAGCCACAGCGGCCACGGGGTCGCCCACGTAGCGCACTTTCTCTAATGCCAAAGCATGCTCGTCTTGGCTGACGGGCATGATGCCGAACTTGATGGGCAGATCTTTTCCCGTGATGATCGCGTAGACGCCGGGTAATTTCTCTGCTCGGCTCATGTCAATACTCAAAATGCGCGCGTGTGGCTGGGTGCTGCGCAAAAGTTTCCCACAAAGCATGCGGGGCAGAAAGAGATCATCGGCGTATTTGGCCTGCCCCGTGCATTTCGCTAAACCGTCCACCTTGGGATAAGGCTTGCCGATGACAGCAAATTCTTTAGCCATTGACGCTTTGCTAGATTCTCGCTTTCGCTCGAATTCAGCTCCCCCTTAAGCGCGAGGCGGCCAGCTCCACCGCCTCAAATACTTTCAAATATCCCGTGCACCGACAAAGATTTCCCGAGAGCGCCTCTTTGATCTCATCGCGCCTTGGGTTGGGGTTTCTGTCTAGAAGCGCCTTTGCAGTTAAGATCATGCCCGGCGTGCAGTAGCCGCATTGGGCTGCGCCCAACTCCGTGAACGCGATCTGCAGAGGATGCGGCTTGCCGTTCTGCGCCACGCCCTCAATTGTGGTGATCTGACGACCTTGCACTTCGATGGGCAGCGTCAGGCACGATAACACGGGCTCGCCATCGATTAAAACTGTGCACGCCCCGCACTCGCCCAGCTCGCAGCCGTGCTTGGTGCCCGTTAAATTTAAATCTTCTCTCAAGACTTCTAAAAGCGTCTTATGCGCCGGCACGGCGATCTCGTAAAGCTCGCCGTTGACGTTTAATCTGATTAGCTCTTTCATAGCTGATTCGCTGTCAGCTAAATGATAGCACGAGCGGCTGGATTTGCCAAACGCTCAGACTTATGCTATGCTAAGGCGTTTGCAACATCGGCCCGTGGAGGTTGAAACTTTCTGGGGCGGGTGTGTGTATGGTATGCTTGAGGAACGGATGTGTTTCCGGAGTAAGGCAAATTTTGATTTGAGGAGGTGAATAACGTGAGGAAGTTCTCTATTGCAGCGAGTTTGGTGCTCGCGAGCTTGGCCATGCTCGCTTTAATTAGCCCGCTGGGGTTTGCCCAAGCTCCAGAGAGGCGCGTGGCCGTGTTCGTGTTCAGCAGCGTGCAAGTGCCACAGGGCACCCTTGAGGCCGTGCGCGATCTTGCGAATAGACAACTCGACGCGGTGCCCGGCATCGCGACCGTGCCTTCCATAGAGCTCGAGGTGGCTCAAAGAAACTTGGGCATCTTCATCACGCCCGGCTCACCACCGTCACAAATCGCTGCCGTGCTGGCGGCCGTGAGAGCTGAGAACGCCGTCTTCTTCAGGATCACCCAGTTCTCGGGTATGGGCGGCGTGACCCTTCAGTTCATCTTCTTCTTCGGCCCCGGCGGCCCTCAAGTAGCAATAGCGTTTGTGTTCGACCTCAACACGCTGGCGATCAAGTTGATCTTCGTGCCCGTGGGATGTGTGCCGCCTACGTGCCCCCCGATTAGTTCCTTCTGGCTCTTCTTCTTGCTGCTGTTGCTCGCCTCCCAGCAAGCACAGATCACCATGGCGGCTGATCTCTTCGATGCCCAAGGGATATTGATTTTTACCAACTCGATCAGCCAGCCAGCGACGATGTCGGATGCGGGCACGGCGCTCACAAATCTCACCAACGCGCTGGTGGGGCAGCTAATTCCAAAGATCTTGGGCGGATAAAACAGTTGTCTTGAAGGACGAGATCTGGGGCCCATTCGCGTAAGAGCGGATGGGCCCCGTTCTTTTATTGAAAGATCTTTCCCGGGTTCATGATGCCGTTGGGGTCTAAGAGTTTTTTTATCTGCCTCATGAGCTCATAGCTTTGGCCGTGTTCTTCGGGCATGAATTTAATTTTGCCGATGCCCACGCCGTGTTCGCCCGTTGCTGTGCCGCCCAGTTCAATCGCTCTGAAAACGATGGCGTCGTTGGCGGCCTGAGCGCGGGCCTTTTCGTCGGGTCTGGCGGGATCATAGAAGATGCCCACGTGAAAGTTGCCATCGCCTGCGTGGCCAAAGATGGGCCCACTGACACCGTGTTTGCTGAGCTGCTGACGGGCGAAGCCGACCATAAGGGGGAATCTGCTTATCGGGACAGCTACATCTACGACGATGGCGCGCTTGCCCGGATTGAGCGAGGCCGCGGCATAGGCCAGATGATGCCGAGCCTCCCAGAGTTTGTCGCGCTCTTCGCGCCCAATGGCGCTCGAAAAGCTCGTGCAGCCGTTGGCCGTGCAGAGCTCTTGGGCGAATTTTACGTCCTCTTTGACTTCGGCCCCGCTGCCGCGAAACTCCAAAAATAGGGTGGGGGCTTCTTGGAGCTGAAGCCCCTTAAAAGCATTAATAGCGTGCACGGAGTCGGGATCTAAAAGCTCCAGCGCTGCCGGGGCCAAGCCTGCTTGCACAAGCTGCACAACAGTTTCGACGGCTTGGCCTAACTGAGTGAAGGCCGCCATCGCGGCTGCCACTTCTTTCGCAATCCCGATCAAGCGCAGGGTGATTTCAGTAAAGACGCCCAACGTGCCTTCTGAACCCACAAACAGATGCACCAAATCATAGCCCGAGGAAGTCCTCATGGCATTAGTGCCTACTCTAATAATTTCGCCCGTCGGCAAGACCACTTCGAGCTTGAGCACGTAATGTTTTGTGGCGCCGTATTTGATAGCCTGAATTCCGGCGGCGTTGTTGGCCACCATGCCGCCGATGGTGGCCGGAGCCCCCGGATCGGGCGGGAAGAAGAGTCCATAGCGAGCGAGCTGCTTATTGAGCTCTTGAAGCACCACGCCGGGCTGGACGATGACTTGTAAATCTTGGGGCCTGATCTCTAATATTTTATTCATGCGGCTAAACTCAAGCACGATGCCGCCTTGGACGGGAATAGGGTTGCCTTCTAAGCTTGTGCCCGCGCCCCATGGGGTAACGGGTATCTTCTTCTCGTTCGCGAATTTCAAAATTTGCGAGATCTCCTGAGCGCTGATCGGGTAAATCACCACATTAGGCTTGTGCTCTTCGTGATGGGACTCATCACGAGAATGGAGCGCCAGCTCGGACTCGCCCGTCGAGATACGAGCCGGATCAATCATCGTTTTCAATTCGGCCAGATGGATCGGCGTTAAGTCACTCATGCTTGACCTCTTTTTGAGTTGTTAGCTCCTGAGCCTTCTGGGTTGCGCCTTTGCGATCAAGAGGTGCACCCCTCGTTGCTCAAGCCTCTTCTTCAGCAAAGCCTTCAGCTCCTCGGCCCTTATCGAATCCATATCAACTTCATCGATGGCATCGGGTCCACAGGCTTCAGCAAGTTTACTGATTTTACTCAGCCCCTTGATCTCCTGCTCGCCCGGGGTCATGGCCGAAATACTATTATTTAAAATGATCACGAGCACGTTGTGCCGCTGCTCGACGGCATTCAATAAGCCCGTGATGCCCGAGTGCACGAAGCCCATGTCGCCGATGATCGCAATGCCCTTCTTGTCTGACAGGCTCATACCGCTGGCGGTGCCAATAGAGGTGCCCAGCGCGAAGGCCGTGTCGATGACTTGAGGCGGGAAGTAGCCGTGCAGAATCGAGCAGCCAACGTCGCCTGCAATTAAATGATCTTCGAGCAGCAGTTCGTCTAAAAGCTGATAAAGCATTTCGAAGCCGCCGCAGGGTAGCTCCATAATGGAGCCGCTCACTTGAGTTTGCACATCTAAATTTATGCCCTCGGGCGTGAGTGAAAACGCCTTTGTGATGTGCTCTCTTTCGAGTTTTCCAATTCTGGGCAGGTGCCCCGAAAGCCGCCCAAAAACTTTAACGGGCAACTGATGCCCGCCCACCAACGCCAGCGCCCCCTCTTCGACGATCGGCGCGATTTCTTCAACAATCCATACGCGCTCTAAGCCCGCTAAGAACTCTACTAAAAGCTTCTCGGGCAGCGGGTGCGCGTAGCCCAGCGCAAGATGATTCTCGTGCTCCACGAGCGATGAGACGAAGCCGCACGAGATGACGCCCTCTTTAGCATCCCGTTTTTTCGGAAGCGCGTTTAAGGGGGAGGCCTCCACACCAGCTCGAAGCTTGGGATAGATCTCGCGATAAAAATATTTGTAACGATCGAGGATGAGATTCTTCCAAGCTCGATCCCGATCAAAGCGGCCCTGAGAACGAGCGCGATAGTTGCCGACACGTCCTTTACTATGTAGTAAACGACTCGTCACTTGCATCATAACAGGAATACCCAACTCCTCAGAGAGTTCGAGGCCTTCAGCCGCCGCACGGGCTAAATGGTCAGGGTCGCGAGGCGTCAAAATGGGAAGCTCAGCCAGCTTGGCGTACCAACGCGAGTCTTGCTCATTGGTGGATTTTTCAGCCCCCGGATCATCTCCTGCGATAATTAAAGCGCCAGCGCCGATACCGTGCGTGACGGAGTTTACTAACGGGTCGATGCCTACATTGACCCCCACTTGCTTGATGGCTACTACCGCGCGCTTGCCTGCCACCGAAGCGCCCAGGGCTTGAGCGATGGCTGTCTTTTCTTCGACGCTGATCTCGACGTTGAGACCCTTCTCGTTCATTAAATCTAATAGCGAAGTGCAGGGGTCGCCGTAGACGCCTGCAACTAAAGCAACGTCGTTTTCAAGAAGCGTTTGCACCAACGCCTGCTCGCCCGTCAAGCTCTTCATGGAGTATTTCAATATACCAGATTCGGGCCTTTAGCGCCAAAAGCCTTTGACTTATTTGCGATCAAAGACAAGCGCCCGCGTCAGAGCTTTTTGCACAAGGTGGAAGCGCATCGAGAAATTATCGAGGTGTGGGAGAACAAAGTTAAAGGTCAATAAAGAAGGCCCCACCGCGCTCGATGGGGCCTTCCCTGTTATCCTTCACACCCGCTTACCGCTCTTTGCTCCCGCTCGGCCCTGTAGAAATCCTCCACAAAATCTTAACACTTTGATGCCCTATCGAGCTTCAATGCCCCAGATAACAGCGGCAAATATATTCATCGCTCTGGAACTCTTGGGCGGTGCCTTCCTTGCAGATGCAGCCCGTCTCTAAAAGATAGAGTCTATCTGAGTGCTCTAAGGCGAAGACGGCGTTTTGCTCCGCGAGCAAGATGGTCACCCCAGTTTTTTTAATTTCTAGAAGCGCTTCTGAGATGGCCCTGCGCACGATGGGGGCTAAGCCCAAGGTGGGCTCATCGAGCAATAATAGATCGGGCTTGGCCATGAGCGCCCGCCCAATAGCTAGCATCTGCTGCTCGCCCCCACTGAGCGTACGGGCGGCCTGTCTCTTGCGATCTTTCAACACCGGAAAGATCTCATATACGCGCTCCAGATCGGCTTCGATCTGGCCGTCTCTTCTTCGATAGGCGCCCAGCTTCAAATTATCGAGCACGCTCAGGTCCCCAAACAGGCGTCGTCCCTCGGGGCAATGAATCAGCCCCAGCCTCACGATCTCCGCGGGCCTGGGGGGCAGGGGGCGGCCTTTGAAATTTATTATGCCCTCGAAGTCGCGCTTGAGCCCCGACAGCACATTGAAGAGCGTCGTCTTGCCCGCGCCGTTGGGGCCGATGACTGAAACGAGCTCACCCTCGCCTACGTTCAGATGAATATCGCGTAACACGTGCGCTTTGCCGTAGTAGACATTCAGATCTTTGATTTCGAGCATATTCTTCTTCCCTTAACTTGTCAACTTGTAAACTTGCGAACTTGCAAACTATTTTTATTTTATATTCCCCCTCCCGCCAGATACGCATCCTGCACGTCTTTGTTTTGGGAGACTTCGTCCGGCCTGCCCTCTGCCAGCTTCTCGCCGAAATTTATTACTACAACCCGATCGACTAATTTCATCAGGCCCCGCATGTTGTGATCGACGACGACCACCGTGTGCCCGTCTTCGCGCAGCTTTCGAAGAGCGCAGAGAGCTCCTCCACTTCGGCCATGTTCAGGCCCGCGAAGGGCTCGTCTAGTAACAAGAGCTCTGGCTCAGTGGCTATGGCTTTGGCGATTTCGAGTCTCCTCAAACCCGCCTGAGGCAGCGTACCCGGCAGCTGCAGAAGGGCGTCTTTCAAGCCCACCATCTCGGCGGCCCTGAGCACTAAATCTCTTCGGGCTTCGGGCTTGTCTTTCGAAAAGATCGCATTGGCGATCGTAGAGATCTCGATATTCTCGTAGACCGTCTTGTGCTGAAAGGGCTTGGGAATTTGAAACGTGCGCGCGATGCCCAGATTCACGATCTGATAGGTCCTCCAGTTGGTGATGTCATTTCTTTTAAAGAGAATGCGGCCGGAGTCGGGCTTGTAGACGCCCATGATGGTGTTGAATGCCGTCGTTTTGCCCGCGCCGTTAGGGCCGATGAAGCCTAAGATCTCCCCCTCTTCGACTTCAAAGCTCAATCTGTTTACAGCCCTGAGGCCTCCGAAGGACTTGCTCAAGTTCTGAATTTCTAATAACGCGCTCATAGGGGTCTCCCAAAGATAGCAGAAAGCTCGTCGGTTTGTCAAGCTGAGAGGGAATCTGTCAACGGATAACCATAGCGGATTAACGGATGGCTAAGGCTGTAGCTGGCCACATCCGCTAATCCGTTATCACATCCGTTGACGGATGTTAGTTCATTGACTATCATTGCTTACAACTATGGCCCTGCTTGATGATGAGAGCACGATAGAGGCAATAGACAAGTCTGAGATGCGCAAGCTTTTAACTTCGTTTCCTCAGCAGATGGCCGACGCTTGGGCTTTGCGCGTGCCGACTGTTGAACTGTTCGACTGTTCGACTGTTAGACTGTTCGTCTGCGGCATGGGGGGCTCGGCCATCGGCGGCGACCTTCTTAAAGTTTATCTCCATCGAAGGGGTTTTCTAATGCCCGTCTTTGTGGTGCGCGACTATGAGCTTCCGCCGTTTGCCGATGAAAATTCTTTGGTGTTTGCGGTGAGCTATAGTGGGAATACTGAAGAGACGCTTGCTGCCTTCAAACAAGCACTCGAACGAAAGAGCCAAATGATGGTGCTGACATCGGGCGGGGAGCTGAAAGCATTAGCTATCAAGCACGGCATCCCCCTGATCGAATTTCCCAAAGGGCTGCTGCCCCGCACGGCCCTGTGGTATCTGTTTATGCCTCTCTTAAAAACAGTTTGCAGGTGTGCAAGTTCACAAGTTAACACGTTCATCGATCTTGGCGGGGAGGTCGCAGAAGCCATAAGCGTCTTGAAAGAACTTTCTGAAATTTATGCTGACGCTCCCGAGAAAGAAAACCCTGCAAAGCAGTTAGCCCGCCTCTGGCATGACAAGCTCCCGATCTTCTATGGCTCTAATTGCTTGACAGACGTGATCGCCTACCGCTGGAAGACCCAAGTGAACGAAAACGCCAAAACGCTAGCTTTTGCGAGCGTTCTGCCGGAGCTGAATCACAACGAGACGGTGGGCTGGGAGAACCGCGAGCTGCAGAAGTTTTTCATTTATCACTTTCTTAGAGACAAAGAGGAACATGAACGAGTCAGTAAACGCTTCGGGCTGAGCAAAGAGATTCTCGAAGCGGCGGGTTGCCCGGTATGCGAATCTGCGGGCGAAGGCGAAGGACTGCTGACGCGGCTTCTGAGCTTGGCTTATCTGGGCGACTGGGCGAGCTTTTATCTGGCCGTGCTCTATGGGGTCGATCCGACGCCGGTGAAGGTTATAGATGATCTCAAGAAGAGGATGACCCGCAATAGTTGACAAGTTTGCAGGCGGCTTAAATGTAATGTTCGTCACCCCTTGACTTTTAAAAAAAAGTGCTATAATCACACAGTGAAAGGGTGAGGTTATGTGTGCTTTCACGCAAAAAAAGACCTTGATAATCCTGAGCGTGTTAGTAGTTCTGGTCTTTCTGTTGACAGGCTGTGCGCCCGCTATCAATAAGCTGGCGGGTGTTTCTAAAGAGACCAAGAGCAGCCCCGACTCAGTCCCTTTAGTCCAAGTCGCAAATTCTTCTTGTGTTTCTGAGTATCTGCGTGGGGATGATTTGAAAGCAGCTGTACGGCAAGCCTTGGAGGACGGACAAGTTCAGCAACTGCGGGCGGAGCTTGAAGCTCAGGGCTTCACCTTCGTGCCTTGGGCAACCCGTGCCCTGAGGGTGGGGCAACGGCTTCGGGTGCTTCTGACCTTCAGCCCTGAGGCCGTTATCGTCTACTCCCCAGATGGCCCCACAGCCTTCTCTTTGATCCCTCAAGGGGAGCACACCTCCTCCCGACAACCGGGAAAAGCGAAGCTGGCGCTACGTGCTGTGAAAGGGATTGCAAAGCAACAGATACTGGACCAGCTGAAGCAGAGCCCCGCCTTTCGAGAACTTAAGCGGGCCCTCGAAGCTGCGGGCTACAAGCTCGATGGTCGCTTCCGGGCGGTGGTGGATGAGCAAGGAAAGAAGCTTTTGGTGGCGCTCAGAGTGGCTGAGCTACGCTCTATCCATTATCCCTACACCCTGACGGCTCAGGTGCAGCTGGTGGGCAAGCAAGTCAAGATCGATCTTAGCAGCGTGAAGATCTCTGCCAGCTGCGGAGCTCCGGTGGCTGTGCCCGCCGTTAACGCCTCTACTCAAGCTCAGCCGCAGGTATCCCACTTCCTCTCCGGGGAGATGACAGAGCCCTACGGCTGGTATGACTCTACTTACAGCTCCCCGACTTCTACTTCTCAACAGACCTGTACCTATGTCTATGGGACCACTTCCTGCACAACGACGAACACAGCTAACTACCCCGCCACCCTTGAAGCGTACAATCAGGGAGTCGCTGCCGGAGCCTACGGGATGTTGGCGGTCGATACGCTGGCAGCAAACAGAGGCATGATGTTGGGAGGCTTTCGGGATGTGACGTTGAGCCAACTGGAGGCCTTCGAGACAGATGCAATTGGTTCAAGCATGAGCTCTGTAAGCAGTATACAGTTTGCAAACCTTGCACTTGCAGTCAGTCTCTTACAATCGCTGACAGAAACACAGGTGCAAAACTGGCTGTTGCAGCTGTCACAGGCAATTCAGAATGGCACCTTCGACACTGTGTATGATCAACTCTTGCTCGATGCAGCCTTCCGCAATTTCCGGGATGGCGTCATGTATCTACTGCCTCCTGGGCAGGCGACCCTGACGGCGACCAAGGCAGCTATACGAAGGATGGCCGAAACTTACGTTGCAGTCCCCTCTGGCGACCTTGTCAATAGGATGATAGATACTCTCACCGCCTATTTCGTCTCTCTGGGGCTCCCTTCATTGGTAGCTAAGTCTTTCGCCAGGGCGATCGTTAGTGATTTCGTTATAGTGTGGGTTCAACTTGTAGGTGGTGATCTGCAATTTGACAGCGATTTGACAACCCTTGTGGAATACCTTCTCCACAAGGCTCCAACCGAGGCAGGAAGGTTACTAATGAACCTTATGCGAGAGTTTAGGAAATACGCGAGCTGGGGGGCTGCGTTTCTTAAGACATTTACACAGGTTGCCGCTAATGTGATCAGAAATTACCCGCATCTAAACATTGTCGATCTCTTCCGGATAATTAAAGATAAAACAACAGGCCGAGAGTTCATTGTGCCGATCGTCTTGCTGGGGCATGTCCCAACGTGGTCAGGTGGACATATAGATGCTACCATCTACCTCACCTTCGATGGCTGCACTAATTGTGCAGCTAGAGCTCAGCGGATTCTGGACTGGTTGAACGCCGCGGTTCAGGATCTTGAAGCTTGCGGCTGCGGTATCATCGGTTATCACTTCTTCGATTCAGGAGCTTATGGGGTCAATGAGGTCATACAGCAAGTTAGGGACAAATTCAGGGATAAAAACGTGGCTATTATCATCACCTGGTGGGAGGGCGGCCAGCTCAAGTTCACCTGCATCGGATTGCTGTGTTACGAGTTTTCTTCGCAGACGCTGCAAAACCTGGCCTGCATGCAAGCGGGGCTACCTCCGGGTTGTGGAGCCCAACCGTCGGGGTCTCCCTCCTCAAATTCTTCACCGCCCAGCACCATCGGGCCCGCTCCCCATCCCGATGACCCCGCATACAATTATTGTCGTACGCCATGTCCTGTATAATATGAAAGGGGATTATGAAGGCTCTGAGATTGGTAGGGCTACTTCTCCTACTTGGCCTGATGGGATTAAGTCTTCCTGGGAGTACTGACCTGGC
>FWPU01010670.1_pt1 | contig 13460 bp, 11 predicted proteins | sample 2228361 | NCBI WGS metagenome assembly FWPU01 (sample SAMEA103939777, study PRJEB20133) | metagenome | reverse complement strand
CACTTCTTCGGGCGAGTTTCGCTTTTGAGCTTGACATCTGGCAGTTTCAGGACGACAATCGACATGGCAGGCTCCTGGATGATGGTTGTGTAGAAACTACCATCTTACTTGGAGCCTGCTCTTTTTGTCAAAACCCACCGCCTATGTGACAGTTACATGGGGCATGCTTGGGTTAAGTCATCTTAATATTGGGCTGTAAAAGGTGTGCGTTAGGGTGGCACACAATAGTGATTGTGGGTCAGGGTTTGCAGATTTGATAGTATTTCTCAAGCTAATTCTAGTAAGATTATTAAGAAAAACATGACCAATAATCAGCTGACCAAAATTTTATTTGCAAATTGGCGTATTCTAGTATATGATTGTTTTGAGTTATTCAAGCTCACTCATATGTACGATAGGGAGAAAACCACGGGTTAAGCCTACTTGCAGTTAAATTATTACATTCACTTTCTTGTTTTTCATGTAGAAGAGTCCGCCTTGTCTATTTTGAATCTACATTTACCACCATATTTAGATTCTTCTAGCTCTGATTTGATCAACGATTTTTTTATTCCCTTGCTGAAATATTCGGTGAGGTATGACCGTGGTGTGGGTTATTTTAGTTCAGGCTGGCTTCGAATTGCTGCAAAAGGAATGGTAGAGTTCGCAACAAATGGTGGACATGCTCGTTGGGTAACAAGCCCTATTTTGAGTAATGATGACTGGGAGGCGCTGAAGGTGGGGGATGCCGCAAAGACGGATTCATTGTTATATTCAATTTTGGAGAAGAATATCATTGATCTATCTTCTTCGCTGGAAAGGGATACTTTATCAGCTTTAGCATGGTTAGTTGCAGATGAAGTCCTGGATTTTAAGTTGGCTCTGCCACGTAACAAATTGAGTCGAGGTGAGTTCCACGACAAATTTGGAATTTTTACAGACGCCGACGGTAATCAAGTTAGTTTTAACGGTTCATATAATGACAGTATTCAAGGGACGCTTAATTACGAGTCAATCAAAATTTTTTGTTCCTGGATGCCGCCATTTTCATCCTTAGTTGAAAGTGATAAAGAGCGTTTTGAGAAACTTTGGGAGGATCAAGATCCCAATGTACAGGTTTTTGATTTACCCTCTGCGGCAAAAGAAAAGATAGCAATACTGCGATTTGATAAACGTCCATATCAAAGGTCCCCAATATTTGGATTATTCTTGTCGGATCAAAAAAAACCCCAATTACCATCGGGAGTAGTTCTACGTGATTATCAATTGGAAGCCATAGATTCTTGGTTTAATAACAATTATCGGGGAATTCTAGAAATGGCTACTGGAACTGGTAAAACGATCACCAGCTTAGCAGCAGCTACAAAATTCCTTTCAATAAACAAGCGACTTGTTTTGGTCATCGTAGTTCCATACAAACATCTAGTTGAACAATGGTCAGAAGAGGCTGAGAAGTTTGGATTCCGCCCTGTTAGGGTCGCAGAAGCCGCTCGAGATTGGGAGCCAGAACTTACAAGACAAGTTTCGGCATTCCGCATAGGGGTAACAAATCAGATCTCACTTGTCGCTACAAATTCGGCATTGGTAACAGGAAGTTTATCGGGAATTCTAAGCGATATCTGGAAAGATACTCTCTTGATTGTTGACGAGGTGCATCATGCTGGTGCACTTGGAATGTTAAAGTCACTACCGCCAGAAACACCTTGGCGATTGGGCTTAAGTGCTACACCTATTCGTCATTATGATGAATTAGGATCAGAATCATTAATCAACTTCTTCGACGACATAATATTCGAGTTCGGCTTAGATAAAGCGATAGGCAAATATCTAACCCCATATTATTACTACCCGATTCCAGTGGAAATGACAAATGAGGAATTTGAGAAATACTGTCAATTAACTAGGCAGTTAGGTAAGTACTTACATTCAACTGAAGGAGAAATGCCTGACGCAGCTAAGAAAATAGCTATCAAAAGAGCAAGAGTGCTGAATAATTCTGTATCAAAATTAGAGTGGGTTAAGGATAATATACAGAAATACCAAAAACTCTCTTATACGCTCTTTTATGTTGGTGAGTTCTTATTCGATCCAGTGAAACGATTACTTGGTGTTGAGAAGAGATTACGAATTCATGAATTCACTCAAAGGCAGAACAATGCAGAACGTCAAGTAATTCTAGAACTTTTCGGTAAAGGAGAATTACAAGCTTTAGTTGCTATGAAATGCCTTGACGAAGGCGTAGATGTTCCACCTACTCGCGAGGCTTATTTCTTGGCTAGCTCTGGAAATCCCCGAGAATTTATTCAAAGGCGCGGTAGAGTGCTGCGGTTATTTCCGGGAAAAGAATATGCAATTATAAAAGATCTAGTCTCAATACCTCCAATGGATTTTATTGAAATGGGTGAATCACATCCCGATTTTTCCGCTATTAAATCATCTTTTTCGAGAGAGTATAAACGCGTAAAAGAATTCGCATCCTTAGCATTAAATCATTTCCAGGCACTGGATCCAATGTTCGACATTGCCCAGAAGTTGAATATTTCGAACGTATAGGTGATCATATGCCACAAAAAAAATTAACCAAAGCACAAAAGAGACTTCTACAACTTTTAAGGGATATTGAAGATGAGAATATCCGCGAGATTATCATTGAAGTAATCAATATTGAGATCCCTAACCGATCGTCACACAATTTCCCAATCCGTAAAGTGCGGGATGCCGTAGATAGCGTCGCGCGTCTTCAGGAGAATGAGCAGGAAGAGAAAGGGGGAACAAATGTTATTCGAAAGGATTGAATTATTGAATTTTGCTAGTTACTATGGTAATCATTCTATCGACTTAGAGACAACTACAGACAAACCTGTAGTGGTTATACTGGGCGGAACGGGGCACGGGAAGACCACAATATTCGACGCGATAAATTGGGCATTATACGGTACGGAGTATGAACCATCTCTGATAAAGCGTAGGCAAAGAAAAATTGAAGATTATGTTAATCAGAAAGCTATTAAAGACGCCATAGAAAAGAACGAAACTGTAGAGATGTCTTCTACACTATATTTCGAACATGATGGAATTCATTACTACATTACCCAATCATTATGTGTGAAACCTACCAAGAACAAAAACAATGAAATTGTTACAAATCAAACCGACCGCACCACAGCTTTATACAGGATAACCCATGGTGGTGACCATATTCATATGGAATACAACACAATATTTCTAGATGAAATACTACCTTCGAATGTTAAAGATTACTTCCTTTTTGATGGGGATAGAATTTACCAGTTATCTAATCCGGGCTCAAGCCAGGAAGTTCGGGATGCAATTTATCGCGTAGTTGATTTGGAACTTATTAAGAGTGCAATTGGACACCTAAACGATGTTGCAATTGAATATCGACGCGCGGCAAATAAGCATTCGACAGGAGAACTAAATTCTGTTGAAGCTGAATACAATGCTGAACATGAGAAGCTTTCACGTCTAAAAGAAAGTTTGAATAATTTCAAAGAAGAAGATCGTGCCCTAAGAGATCAAATCGACATACTAGAAGAGAAATTGAGTGGATTGCCAGATACTAGTAAGCTACAAGCTAGGCGTCAAGAGTTGCAAAAACAGTTAGGTCAGATTGAAGAACAAATAGAAGCCAAAGTTGTTGAGATTCGAAAATATTACGCCGCAGCTTCCCTTGCCCTAGCGCGTGAGCCTATGATGCTTTTGGTAACCGAATTAGACTCGAAAAGGCAAAAAGGGCTGATACCAAGGAATGTATCCAAGTCATTATTAAATGACTTGCTTGAGATGAAAAAATGTTTATGTGGTACCGAGTTTAATGAGGGAGATCAGGTTTTTCACAGGTTGAAAATGCGGTTAGAGGAAGAAAATAAACGTTCGAGTGGCCAAGAATTATTGGATCTATTATTCCAGATACGTTCTATAAGCGATAATGTGGACGAATCAATTTCAAGGTTAAAGGAACTCTATGGGGAGCATAATCGTCTATCTGAATATTATCGAGAACTTAGCATAGCAATCAAACAGGTCGACAGCGAACTTGAAAAGCTTCCCAAAGATGACATTACATCAATAACTAACGAACTCAGAGAAAGACGGAATGCCTTAGTCACCGTTGGAAAAAACATCACATTGACATCTGTTCGGATCGAGGAATGTGAAAAAAGAATTGAAGAATTAAGGAGCAAGCGAGTTCAACTTGGGAAAAAGCAAAAAGATTTCATCATGTTACAGAGAAGAGAGTATCTTGCGCAAAAAGCGGCAGACGAATTAGATAGAATTTATGAGATTTTTGCCGAGGATAGCAGACGGGCAATCGAGGAACTAACCAGAAGAGAATTTAAACAATTCGTGCAGACAGCAGCAGCATATGATGTTGCTTTAGATGAAAACTATGAATTGCAGGTCCTTGATCCTAACGGAAACCGTGCCTTACAGAGATTGTCAATGGGCCAATCTCAATGCCTTAGTTTATCTTTTATTACTGCTATATCGAGAGTATCCGAAAAAAATCCGCCCTTGGTGATCGATATGCCCTTTGGCAGGCTAGACCGAGAGGTACATGATGCGGTATCACAACGTCTACCCCAATTAACTAGCCAATTGATATTATTTTTAATTCCTGATGTAGAGTGGAACGAAGTAACTTCCAAAAATTTAAAACCAGTGTCAAGCCATATATATAAACTCACTTTTGACAAAGAAAATCAATTAACCGAAATCGTTAAACTCTAAGATAGGATAGAAGCCATGAAATCTCTCAGCTTTTCGAGATTACCGGTATATGTGGATCAGGGTGTTCACCCAATATACGAAAAATTAACTTCTAGATCTAGTAAAAAAGCCGAGGATTTTCCATTTGAAACGATGAAAGATCTCTTCATTGTGTCTGCCTGCATTGGTGCCAAATATGATAGGTATGTAGAGATAGAAAAATCTAAGGAAATATTTGATGCCACCTTATTTAATCAGAAAACGGAAATCCCAGTATTGATGAGCCTTGCCTTTTGTAAAGCGAGGAATCTGGAAGTACTATCCGATGGCAGACAAATCCTTGATATTGCCCAAGGATGGGCAAATGGAGGGATCGAAATTTTAAAAAATCAACTTCTAAATAGACCCGGTAGACCATTGATGAACCTTGTCGATTATTTATGGCAGGAATTCCAATATGGTCAAGAAAATACTTTTGGTAGAAGCACAATCGAATAGGTTTTCTTACGAACGGGAGCAAGAACTCCTTTATGATAAAACGAACAAGAATTTCAATATTACAGATTGTGCGGATCTATTAACCATATTAGAGACTGAACTAAGAGTATTTATTGCGGAGAAATTACAGTCCCTATCTCCCAATTGGTGGAAGCAGAGAATACCAAACGATATTCGATTAAGAGCAGAAAAACGGAAAACCGACCGTGAAGAACCATATCCGGGGATGGAACGGAAAGATCGTCCTTTATATGACTATCTGGATTTCTCTGACCTGGCAACTATTATCACGATGAAAAATAATTGGGAAGAAGTTTTTAAATTTACTTTTATGCGACCGGAGATCGTTCAGGTAAAACTTGGGGAGATTAGTCCGGTACGAAATGACATTGCACACCACCGAGATATCCCTATGAATGATAAAGAAACATTTGTTAGCAATGCACGACAGATTATTAGAGCTATCCGTGAAAAGTAAACCACACCAAGGTGCAAAGGGTAGAGTATATTATGATTCCAGAAAATATACTAATAGGCGATTTGCTATCTCATAGAGTACCCCGCCGGTTCGACGGGGCGGTAATCTGTTGAACCCTAAACGCAGAGCGCGAGCCGATCTGGTTTCTCAGGCGCGCTTAGATGGTCTGTTTGGACAGCGTTGGAGAACCAAAACGGTGAACTCGGTGATCAAATGCAAGTTTGGTGACACCATTTGCTCTCGGAAGCGCAGCCTGCGGCGGCGAGAGCCGAGTGTCAAAGGGTTGGTCTACAATACGGTAAGTGAGTCTCGGTTTATTTGATCTTTGCAACAGAGCAAATTGGAAAAATAAAAAAACGATCACCACGGATGAATTTCGTTAAAGGAAACGCTGTAAGCGATTTATTGCAGCAATTATTTTTTGAGTTGCGTAATCAATCTCTTCTTCTGTATTACTTCTTCCTAACCCAAAGCGTAATGAGGAATAAGCCCGGTCGTCACCAAAACCCAATGCCGTAATTACATGAGATGGCTCGACTGTTGCATTGCTACACGCTGACCCCATCGAAATCGCAATTTCGTTTTTTAATAAAACAAGAAGTGATCTGCTTTCAATTCCAGGTAATGAAATATTAAGATTATGAGATAGGCGTTGTGTGGGATGACCATTCAACATAACTTTCGGGTAATTTTCTTTTAGTCCATCCCATAATCGATCACGTAGGGCCTTTAATCGTTGATTTTCATTTTTCATCTCTTGTTTTGCTATTTCCAAAGCTTTTCCAAACCCTACAATACCTGGTACATTCAGGGTTCCGGAACGCATTCCACGCTCATGACCCCCACCGTGCATTTGCTCAACCAATTTAACACGTGGCTGATGATTTCGCACGTACAAAGCGCCAATTCCCTTCGGACCATATATCTTATGTCCAGACATGGACAATAAGTCGATACTCATTGCTTGCACATCAATTGGAATATGTCCAATTGCCTGTGTTGCATCTGTGTGAAAAAATACTTCGTGCTGATGAGCGATTTTTCCAATCTCTTCAATAGGAGCAAGCACACCAATTTCGTTGTTGGCAGCCATTATCGAAATGAGAACTGTCTCTCGAGTGATTGCTTTTCGAACATCGTCAGGTGAAACAAGTCCTTGTTGATCCACTGGCAAATATGTGATCATCCATCCTCGGCGCTCAAGATGCTTACATGTGTCCAAAACAGCCTTGTGTTCCGTGACACACGTGATAATGTGTTTCCCTTTATTAGCGTATTGCTCGGCAATACCTAATATTGCTAAATTGTCAGACTCGGTAGCTCCACTTGTAAAGATAATCTCTTCAGACTTGCAATTGATCACAGATGCGATTTGTTCACGCGCCTTGTCAACAGCTTGCTTACCTTGATAACCATATTCGTGATCAATGCTAGCTGCATTTCCATAAACTTCCGTGAAATACGGCATCATAGCTTCTAAAACGCGCCGATCAACTGGTGTTGTAGAATGATGATCCATATAGATGGGCAATTTCATTTCCCATTCTCCCTTGAATAGACTTCAATAACCAAGCGATTAATATCACTAAGATGTTTTACCCGTTGAAACAATAGAATAACCCCCCGATTTAAATGCGCTAGGAATTGGCCTTCTAAACTATCAGGAATAGGAAGGTTATCTTGATTGCAGCGCTCTTTGAGTAACGCTATAAATAAACTATCCCATTGTCCTGTTAAGGTATATCGGTTAAATTCTCTCGCATTTCCTTCTGGATAGTCTTCAATATTGGGGATAGTAGGCTCTTGAAGAGAGAGACAGAATCCAACCCTACATAGGAGATTTGGGGTTAGTCCTGTTTTGGCTTTAAGGCTACGTAAACGTTGGTCTACTTCCTCACTTACACGAATTCTATTGAGTTGCATTGAGTGATCCTCCCCAGAAATATCCCTGGCTATAATCAGTAGCTCCTCTCTCTGGATTGTAGGTCAGGTGATAAGCATGTGATATATGCGGCATCAAAGCCTTAAAATACTTTTGGTCAACTTCTGTGTCTGTCGAAAATAGAATTACTTGATGACTAATAACCGGAAAGTAATTCTCCACAAGACTATCACGATGCTCGCGGTCAAGCCGGCCCAAGGGAGTATCAATTACTACTGGGAATGGTCTGCCTGAGAGCTGACGTAAAGCCCAGAGTGTTGCAATAGCAAACATTTGCTTCTCGCCAGCAGATAAACTTTCTTTAGGAATTTCGTTACCTTGTGAATCGTAGATTGTGATGCGAAACTGATTCGGATCAATGACTACCCTTTTTACTAAGTCGGCTTTTTGAATGATTTCGTTGAAGCGTTCTGTCATTAGCTCTTCAAGCCTGGTTAGTTTTTCTTGAGTCAACCTCTGTAAGAAGCTCTGAAGAGTGCTTTGTACCTTCGGGATTAATTGCAGCTGATGTTCCAGGTCTTCACCACTTCTTAATTTCTCATAAGCTTTTACCAACTGACGTTGGGTATCTTGCCGTTGATTATCAAGCGAGATTATCCTTTTGTCCTGGTGCTCAGCAATAACTTGAAGTTCGCCTAGCTTCTGATGCAATTTATTAAGTTCATCCATCAAGGGCTTCAATATTTCATCATCGGGAACTTTCCGGAGTTTCGCTTCAATATTTTGCCTCTCTTTTTCAAGAGATTCCAGACGCTCACTAAGTAATCTAAACTGGAGTGGAATATCCGTAATTGCTTGGTCAATCCACCCTATCAGCCGTAATCTCTCTGGCTCTGATAATTGATGTCGTAATTGAATTTCTAACATTTCGTTTGGCAATTCTAGTAATTCATCAAGCAATTGATTGAAATGCTGAGAGAATTGATGAATTAGCTCTTCTGGAAGGTTACTATTATTCCTCATCCAGGTTGATCCCATACTCAAACTATCCCGAATCTTCTGTATCCTAGGTCCAATAACTTTTCGAGATGCATCCCATTTTTGGTATTCTGCTTCAGCTAGTAGTTGTGTTCTTAGCTTTTTACACAATTCTGGTACTAACGAAAATGGTAGTAAACCTGCGATCATGTCATGAATCGATCTTTCTGTTTGAATAAGCTCTGATTCGATGCGAATTAATTCATTCTTTAGACCATCGCGCATTATCCCAAATCCGCTACTTTCACGGCTGATTCGCTGCTCCAGATCATCAATTTTTCCTCGCAGATGAACTAAAAAAGATTCAGTTTGACTACGGTCTTGCTTTGCTGCTAAATACTCTTCCTCTAACGATTCACGCGCTTTTTGCAATTCATCAACCTTAAGAGATAAGTCTGGCATTGAACTGTTTTTTCGTTGACGATATAGGTAAACGTCAAGATCTAGTTGTAACTTCTCAACCACACTGAGCCCTAATAAGCGCTTGATTTCCTCACCGAGGACTTGTTCACCCAAATTATCTGAAGCTAGTGATTGTATTTTCTCTCCATCAAAAAAGAATAAATTAGCAATCCCTGAAGGAATCAAATCCTCAATGAAATCCTGCCAACGATCCTCAGCCAATTCTACTAAATATGTATCATCTCTTTTTACGAACAATTTTTCGGTGAACGAATTTCCTTTCTTGCTCCAGGATCGAGTTATCTCATATTCATGCAGGTAACCAAATTGTGCATACGAAAACCGTAATGATAAAGTCGATTGGTTTAATGGAATCAACGAATCACGACGTCGGTGGAATTTACTTAGGATATATTCTTCATATTCTTTTCGACTTGTTCTTTGCCCTAGAGCTTGGAATCCATATAAACAGAGTCTGATACCATCAAGAAATGTGGTTTTCCCTGTTCCATTTTTACCACCAAAGATTACGATTGGCGCAGAACGTGTTTTCAGGTCGAAAGTATTTTTTCCTTGGAATACACCAAAGTCAGTTAGTGTAAATTCTAGCAGCCGCATATTAGTCTAGTCCTAATTCCATCTGCCTTGCTTGTTCCAATGCTGCTTTTATGAGAATGTCAGACTCATTTCCCCATTCCTCTTCGAAAACCCGATTAATTTCGCTATATATTCCTGAACGTCGCCCCATACCTTGCATTTGACGTTCTAAATCTATTAACCGTGTTACCAATTGGGTTGGTACGCCATGTAAAGTACATTCTTCTTCGATTATTGAAAGCTCGCGACTCGTAAAAGCTCCTCCTTCGTCCTCTACCCAATTCAGTTCCTGCCCAGTAACCTCTCGATATATCTGAGGAAGAGTATCTGCCCAATCTGATAATTCGCTTCGCCAAATGCGGCGAATCTCATGTAATTCTGGCTCTGTAATCAAAACCAAATCAGTGTTAGGAGTTTCTTTCTGTATCTGCACCTGAAGTTGAAGAAGCTCTCTGAGCATTTTTTGACGAACCTGAGGCAAGTAAGGGCCTGGAATAAGCTTGCCATCTTTGACAATCGTTTTACCATCTCTCCGCTTAAAATCACGAAATTCATGTTTTCTTTCTGGAATCTGGGTTTCTGCTAACTTTTCTCGGAATTCCAACAAGGGCTCCATCCACTCTTCTCCATTGTCAATAAGCGACTGCATTGTTCGATCTTTTTCTACAACTGTGCAAACCCAACACCCAAAACGGCTGTTACCGCATGATGGAGTGCTGCTATCGACAACGAGTGGACACTCACCTGATTGTGTACTTCTGTACATTGCGGCCAAATTACGATTATTCCCTCCCCAAGGAGACGGTACTTGAAGTAAGTATGTCCAGACATCATCGGTTGTGAAATCTTCGATAGGTGTATAAACCCAGGCGCGCGAGAGGCTTGAATGACGACTTAGATGTGTACCAGGTAGAAACTCGCGTTTATTCATAACCTGAGCACGTGACATGCTTTCTGATTTCCTTGCCCCCAAGACCATCACGACTTCACCAAATCGAGCAGCTGTTTCTAAGATAAAGCTATTTGCTGGTTTTATTTTCAGCCTATCTGTACACCAACGAAACCGCTTGGTTGGTGCAGGATATCCCATACCGATTAACCTAACCCAGAAAGTATCTTCGACTTTTGGAGTAACTTTCTGGGTAGTAAATGGCAATTTTAGTTCAATCGCTTTTTCTTGTATGAGTCTAAGCGTTGTATTGATCTGTTCTACTACAACTGGCGTTTCAACCAGTGTATCAGATGAAATGACAAACACCGGTTTTGATCGTTCAGAAGGGGGCAATTCTGCCAAAGCATACCAAACCAATTGAACGGTTGCTGTGGAGTCTTTACCGCCGCTATATCCTATAACCCATGGATAATTATTGGATTTATATGTTTCCTGGATCTCTTCGAGCAAATCATTAATGGTACTAGTGCTAAAGAATGATGGCAAGTCAATTTGGATATTGTCGCTCATGATAAAACTCCATTAAGATATCTATCTTCTACCTGCTGCTCATACGGAGATAATTCAAGGGAAAGGACTTTCTTAAAATATATTGCAGTCAAAGCAACATGTTGAGTTGCTTTGCTTATCCGACCTTGCACCATTGCTCGCCCTTCCCAAATATTCGTATTACTACGCGACCAATCCACACCCTTAAGGGCTTGAAGATATAGGCGCCAGTCTTCAGGAAATTGAGCAACTAGTTCAGAACCAGCAATCCCCAAAGCTTGCAAGATTACTCCATGTGCATGCACATAGTTCTCTCTTAATGAGGCACATGTAACCTCATGACGTTTAGCCATATACCAATCTGGTATCATATTACTAATTTCAATCCAAAAAGTAACAGCTAAATCTCTTTCATTATCTGTCACACTATCTTTTCTACCCTTTCGCAACAATGCTTGTGTAGCTTGATAAATACTACTCAATGTAAATAGTTTCGGAGAACGGTTGGAAATGGTAGTTTTTTCTATTTCTGTTAGATCCTTGAAAACTGGTACGTTCATCATCACATACCGGGCTAACTCGGCTAATGGTTCACGGTGTTCATATAACACCCCAAGAGATTGTGAAGGTCGAACCGCATGTTTATTTAAATCTGCAAACATTTGCTGGGAATGTTTTAAACCGGCATCAATGAAGAAAACCACTGCAATAGATTCATCAGCTAGATCAGGTCGTTTCTTTAATGCCTCTTCAATAGCAGCTCTTCGATGCTGACCGTCATTTATTATCATTGGTGCATCCATCGGGATAACTAACTCCCCCATATTTCGTTCAGGTCCTGCTTCTTTTATTGGACGAAATTCGACTTCAGCACCAATTGAGGCAGTTATTGCTGAAAATATGTATTCCTTTGGATTTTCTGTGATATAGTTTGTTATCTCAGGTATTCTTGACTTATTAAGTGTTCTTTGTGCCCTTAGCTCTGCAGGCACTCCCATTTCGTCATACATAAATATTTTAGGGACAAGTTTTAGGGGACACAAAGCTATGTAATACTCTCGTCCAGCCTGGATGCCTCGCAGTACAGGAAAATTGTAGGTATGCTTCATACAGCCTCCAGACAAACAAAGTGATAGAACTATTGGAAGTTTATCATAGATTGAATGGAAGTCAATAATATAATGCTTGGAAGTTTATATTCCGCATTAGGTTATTGTTTTTTTGCATAGCAAAAACCATTCACTAAATGCCTATTCTAAGCCTCCAATAGCCTCTTCTAAATCGTGGAGACTCGGGGATGTATAAATACGCGTTGTATTCAAATTGCTATGACCGAGTAAGGTAGCGACTCTGTCCAAACTTACACCACTATCAATCAATGATTTGGCAAATGTGTGCCGTAAAGTGTGAGGCGTTACATCTCTTAAACCAATATGCTTAGTGAATCGAGTCACTGATCGCTGCACAGTTTTACCTTTTATTGCCTCATTCCTCTGACCTATAAGCAAAAAATCGCTATCAACGTCTGGTCTAACTCGGAGATAATCAAGCAGTGCTTTACGGACTTTGATATTCAACGGAACCTCTCGCCTCTTCGTCCCCTTCCCTTCCCGGACGACTACACTCCCCTTTCGCTCATCAAGAGCAATGTCGCTCATTCGTAACTGAATGATTTCCCCAACCCGTAAGCCTGCAAATAATAGAAGCTTGACAATTGCCGCATCCCGCAGATACATCAACCGCAGGCGCGGGTAACGGTGCACGGCGTCTTCAACTTCCTTGTCTACGGCTCTCAGCAAAGCCGCGCGCTGCTTTCTATCCAGCCACCTGGGAGCCAGTGCAGTTTCCTTCACTGCTTTCACCCCTTGCACAGGATTGCGCAAGTTTCTGACATATCCCGCCTGCTCCAGCCAGTGGGCGTAGGCTGCCAGGGCAGCCAGCCGGCGGTTAATTGTCTTGGGTTTGGCAGCCTGATTAAGCAAGTGCTGCTTGTAACTTCGGACAGCCTCGTTTGTCAGGGCATCAGGCGTCAACGCTTCCCCATGATATTCTTCGTACCACTTCGCAAATAAACGGACGTCACCGGTATATCCTGTGATCGTTACCGGCGAGCGGTCTTCGGTCAACATGTAAGCCTGAAATTCGTCCAGGTGCAGCGTGTCTGTCATCTTTCGCTCTCCATTTCTTGTATTTTTGCCCTCAAAGAGCATTTTTCGGTACCATGACCAAAGATAGCCACTCCTAATATTTCGTGGTTCCTGGGCTTTCCTGGTGGCTCTTAGGACGCCCTATGATTTTTTAGCTTTCCTTCACTAGGATGCCCTACTAGGACGCCCTGGTGGGACGCCCTATAAATCGCCTTAGGACGCCCTACACAACCGACTTTTCACGATTCCCGCGACACTTCATCTGCG
>FWPU01010669.1_pt1 | contig 13460 bp, 9 predicted proteins | sample 2228361 | NCBI WGS metagenome assembly FWPU01 (sample SAMEA103939777, study PRJEB20133) | metagenome | reverse complement strand
AACGCAAGGTCCCTTCCCAGGCCACCTCAACCATCTCTTACGATCAAAAATTATATCAGGCCTTAGAATGGCGTAGCATTGGTCCTTACCGCGGGGGACGTAGCGCCGCTGTAACTGGGGTGCCAGGTAAGCCCCTGTTGTACTACTTTGGTGCTACCGGCGGGGGTGTGTGGCGCACCACCGATGGCGGCCAGACCTGGGAAAACATTTCCGATGGTTTCTTTGGCGGTTCCATTGGCGCGGTAGCCGTGAGTGAATCGGACCCGAATGTGATTTATGTAGGCGGAGGGGAAAAAACGGTTCGGGGCAACGTATCGTATGGCTATGGCATGTGGAAGTCAGTCGATGCCGGAAAAACCTGGTTTAATATCGGCTTAAACGAATCGCGCCATATACCCCGTGTGCGTATTCATCCTGCCAACCCCGATATTGTGTATGCGGCTGTGCTGGGCGACCTGTTTAAATCCACACAGGAAAGGGGCGTATACAAATCGGTTGACGGAGGCAAAACCTGGAAACGCGTGCTCTTTGCCAATGCCGATGCCGGTGCTGTTGACCTATGCTTTGATCCAAACAACCCGCGCATTCTCTACGCCACTACCTGGCGCGTGCGCAGAACACCGTACAGCCTGGAAAGCGGTGGCGAGGGCTCAGCCATGTGGAAAAGTACCGACGGAGGTGAAACCTGGACGAATATTTCGGGAAAGCCCGGCCTGCCCAAAGGTATATGGGGAATTGCAGGCATTAGCGTATCGCCGGTAAATTCAAACAGGGTGTATGCTATTATTGAAAACGAAAACGGTGGCGTGTACCGCAGCGATGATGCCGGCGAAACCTGGCGCAAAATGAACGATGACCGGGCCCTGCGCCAACGCGCCTGGTACTATACCCGCATTTATGCCGACACCAAAGATGAAGACATGGTATATGTGATAAACGTGTCGTATCATCGTTCCAAAGACGGCGGACGCACCTTTCAGGCTTTTAATGCCCCACATGGCGACCACCACGACCTGTGGATAGCCCCTGAAGATAACCAACGAATGATTATTGCCGATGACGGCGGAGCACAGGTAAGTTTTGACGGTGGCGAAAACTGGACTACCTACATGAACCAGCCCACAGGCCAGTTCTACCGTGTAACTACCGACAACGCTTTCCCCTACCGTATTTACGGAGCACAACAGGATAACACCACTGTACGCATTTACCACCGCACCGATGGCTTTGCCATTACCGAAGCCGACTGGGAAGTTACGGCAGGCAGCGAAAGCGGCCACCTGGCCCCCGACCCCCTCGATAACGACATTGTTTACGGCGGCAACTATGGCGGCTTATTGGAAAGAGAAAATCACCGTACCAAAGAAAGCCGGGCCGTAAACGTGTGGCCCGATAACCCCATGGGTCATGGCGTAGAAAACATGAAATACCGTTTTCAGTGGAATTTCCCCATCTTCTTTTCCCCGCATGACCCTAAGAAACTTTACACCACCTCTAACCATGTGCACGTTACTTATAATGGCGGTCAATCCTGGGAGGTTATCAGCCCGGATTTAACCAGAAACGATAAGTCGAAGATGGGCCCTTCGGGCGGTCCCATTACAAAAGATAACACCAGTGTGGAGTATTACTGCACCATATTTGCCGCGGGCGAATCGCCTTACGAAAAAGATTTTATCGTTACCGGATCGGATGACGGACTTATTCATGTAACCACCGATGGCGGAAAAGAATGGAAAAATGTTACACCTAAAGATATGCCCGAGTGGATGATGATTAACAGCGTAGAATTTGACCCCTTTACAAAAGGCGGCATCTATATAGCCGGAACCCGTTATAAACTGGGCGACTACCAGCCTTACCTGTACAAATCGAAAGATTACGGAAAAACCTGGACGAAAATTACCGCCGGCATAGACCCCGGGCACTTTACACGTGTGCTACGTGCCGATCCGAAACGCAAAGGCCTGCTGTATGCCGGTACCGAATCGGGCATGTACATTTCTTTTGACGACGGCGCCTCGTGGAAACCCTTCCAGCTCAACCTGCCCATTGTGCCTATTACCGACCTGGCTGTTAAAAACAATAACCTTATTGCCGCCACCCAGGGCCGGGGTTTCTGGCTGATTGACGACCTCACACCGCTGCATCAGCTTAGCGACCAGATTGCAGCCAGCGACTTCCATTTGTTCAAACCCATGCCCAGTTACCGGATGGGCCCAACCTTTTCGTTCGGACGGCCTCCGAAAAACGCCGGAAAAAACCATCCCGGCGGGGTAATGGTGCATTATTATCTTAAAGATACCACCCAGGCCCAGGTAAGCCTGGAGTTTCTGCAAGCCGATGGTAAGCTCATTAAAAAATACGCTACTAAACCCAACACCAAAGCCAAAGAAGAAAAGCTAACGCTGGGCAAGCCGGGTATGAACCGATTTGTATGGGATATGCGCTATCCCGATGCAGAAAGGTTTGATGGCCTGGTACTGTGGGCTGCCTCGCTTAATGGCCCACGGGCCCTGCCCGGTACGTACAAGGTACGCCTTACGGTAAACGGAAAAAGTGTAGAGAGCGAATTCGAAATCCTTAAAGATCCGCGCAGCACGGGTACGGATGAAGACCTGAAAGCCCAGTTTAACTTTCAGCAGGAAGTTTTAGCCAAGGTAAGCGAAACCCATGTGGCCATCCGCAAAATCCGCCAGGCCCGCGAACAAATTAACCGGGCTATCGACCCGATAAAAGATCAGAAAGAAACCATGAAAGAGGTGTTAGATAAGGCCCGGAGCATTCAGGATGCCATGCGCACCATTGAGGAAGCCCTTTACCAAACCAAAAACCGCAGCAATCAGGATCCGCTTAATTTTCCCATCCGCCTCAACAACAAACTGGCACACCTGAATTCGCTTGCCGGCCAGGGTAGCTTCCGGCCTACCGACCAGATGATTGCCGTGAAAAATGACCTCACCGCGCAGATTGACGAACACCTTAAAAACCTGAACCGGATATTCAGCGAAGAGATACCGGCATTTAATGCCCTGGTTAAAGCCAAAAACATCGATGCCGTGATTCTGAAAGACTAAGGCGGGTAGTACAACGTTTTCCGACCCCGGCCTAACCGGCCGGGGTTTTTCTTTTTCTATAATTTGATATAACCGCGGCTAATGCCCAGCCAGGCCAACGCCCCGAACAGCGGAACTAACAATATAACCGCCGTCCAAAGCAGGCGCTTCTCCAGGCTGCTCTCTCGTTGCCACACATCATATACGGCCAGTATGATGATGAGCAGCAGTATCGATCCCAGGCGAATCATGTGAACATAGATTTAGTTGGTTTCAAGTATTTTAAACAGTTCATCCAGATTGGGAGTAATGATAATTTCCGTGCGCCTGTTTTTCTGCCGGCTTGCCGGAGTATCATTAGGTGCCAGCGGTGCATATTCACCACGGCCCGAAGCAGTAATTTGCCGGGGCAATACACCTGCCTTAACTAAAATGCGGGTGATGGCCGTAGCACGCATTACGCTTAAATCCCAATTGTCCTGCATGTACTGCGACTTTCTGGAAATGGGTACATTATCCGTGTGCCCTTCTATCAATATATTAATGTCGCGCTGGTCTTTAATAGCCTTAGCCAGTTGTTGCAAAGCATTCACTCCTTTTGGGTCCACCTCGGTGCTTCCTGAAGCAAACAATAATTGTTCAGCCAGCGATACGTACACCTTGCCGTTTTTGATATTTACCGTTAAATCGTTTTCCTTAAAACCCAGCAAGGCATTTTGAATGCGCGCTTTTAAATCATTCACGGCCTTTTCTTTCGAGGCCAGTATGCTTTCCAGTTCTTTCACTTTTTTCTCGCGCTCGGCCAGGCTGGCACTTAACGAATCGTTGGTCTTGCGGGTTTGTTCCAGACTCTGTTGAATGGCCAGCAGTTGTTCGCGTTGGCGGGCCAGGTCGCGGTTTAGCTGCCCACTGCTGCTCATCAGGTTTTTATAGTAGGTATTTAATTGTTCGTACTCTTTATTCAGTTGGTTAATGCGCTCCGCTTTAGCCTGAACATCGGCCGCCATAAGGGCAGTATCTTCTGCAAGTTTTTTTACCTGGCTGCTCAGCTCGGTAACTTCGGCATTCAGCTTTTCTACCTCGGCCTGGCGTTGGGCCAGGTCGGCCTCCAGCTTTACTTTCTGCGCCAGCAGGTCATCGTATTTTCTTTTGGTTACTACACAGGAGGACAGCAACGCTGCACCGGCGATAAAGAAAATGAGTTGCCGTATCTTCATGTTTATTTGCATGGTAAAAAGGTACCCACAGATATTTTTTTTGTAATTAGCATGAAATAGTGCCGGCAATTTATACATTTAATTTCTTGCAGCTATGGAAGGAATGCTTAAACCCGATTCTCTTAAAGGAAAAACCGTTTTAATAACCGGCGGCGGCACGGGCCTGGGCCGCAGCATGGGCCGTTACATGCTGGAACTGGGAGCCAACCTGATTATTACCAGCCGTAAAAAAGAAGTAATTGATAAAACAGCAGCCGAATTAATACAGTCAACCGGCGGAAGGGTGCTGGCCGTTCCGGCCGATGTGCGAAAATATGAGAAAGTAGAGCAGGTAATCCAACAGGGCGAACAACACTTCGGGCGGATTGATGCCGTGGTAAACAACGCAGCCGGAAATTTCATCAGCCCCACCGAAAGGCTGTCGCACCGTGCTTTCGACATTGTGGTAGATATAGTGCTAAAAGGCACTTATTACACCACACTGGCAGCCGGCAAAAACTGGATAGCCAAAAAACAGGCTGGTGTTTTTCTGAATATTGTAACCACCTATGCCTGGACGGGCTCGGGTTATGTGGTGCCATCGGCTTGCGGCAAAGGCGGGGTTCTGGCCCTTACCCGCAGCCTGGCGGTGGAGTGGGCCAAATACAACATCCGCAGCAACGCCATTGCACCGGGTCCGTTTCCCACCGAAGGAGCCTGGAGCCGGCTGTTACCGGGCGACCTGGTAAAAAAATTCGACCCGGCTGCGCGTATTCCGTTAAAGCGGGTGGGGCATCATCAGGAGCTGGCCAATCTGGCCGCTTATCTGGTAAGCGACTACTCTGCTTTTATCAATGGCGAAGTAGTAACCATTGACGGAGGCGAATGGCTGCGCAACGGAGGAGAGTTTAGCCACCTGGAGGCCCTGCCTGATGAAATGTGGGACCAACTGGAAAAAATGCGCAGTAAATAACCTTAAATGAGAGGCGGCCTAACGGTTTTCTATAACTACCGTTTTATCATAAATGCTAACCAGTCGGGGCGAAGCATCGGCACTCAGGGCCACCGCATGGGCCTGAAGCGGGGCCGAGGTTAACATGGTGCCTTGTGCATCGTACAGGTATGTAAGCTGCTGGGCCTGGTCCGTAACGGTGTAATAAATTTTTCCCGAGCCCAGGTTATAGTACTTTACCTTAACGGGATTGTTGCCTGTAAAATCATTCACCACCAACTCCTTTCCTTTTTCATCCAGTAAAGTTAGCCGCACGGGGCTCTGCCTTACAATCAGGTATCCTTTACCGCTCTGTTCGTTCACCTGCCAGAACCGGTCAGTAACCGTGGTTTTTACCAGTGGTTCGCGTATCACCACCTTTCCTTCGGTTGTGAAGCCTGTTTTTACGCCATCGCGCGAAACACAAATAAAAACCGAGTTAGCCACGCCTGTGCCCATTTCTAAAAATACATCCCCGGCCGGCCGGGCGTTAAGGTCAAGCGGAAAGCCCTTTAACAATTCGCCCCTTCGGTTAAACACCAGAGCAAGGCCGTCGCGCCTTAGGGCAACAATAAAATCTTTTCCATGAATGCGGTAATGCCGGGCCGGGGCACTCAGGCGTTCTCCTGCCCGCAGCGGCTTCCACCCATCCAGGTTAACACCCTGTTTATCGAACATCCAGATATTCCCGCTTTCATCGGTAATCAAAAACCGATAACGTTTGCTGTTGTCGTAATCTACCACCTCAAAAAACTCAGGATGCAGAACCGGTATCGATAAGGGATAAGGACTTACATAATTACCCAGGCGGTCTGCCACGTGCAGTTGCCCCGGAGTTACAAAAGCCAGCTGCAGTTTGCCGTTGGCCAGAAAATCAATCTGACGGTTCGCTAAGGTTACTTGTCCGTTTACGGCTATGCTCCATTGCTCTTTTCCGTCGGGCGACAGATACCGCAACCTGCCGGAAGAATCGTAAACAACCACATCGTTCTGACGGGTAAGGTGGTTTTCTGCCAGGAACAGAGTTGGGTATAAGCCGGTAGGCATGTGTGCCTGTATGGCAGAAGAACTGCCCGTGGCAGTAGCCTGTTTACCGGTAACAGTAGAAACGCATAACTGGGTGTAAAAACTGTTATTTAGATGTGAAAATTGCAGCGATGAAAAGCCCCACTTTGAACATTCATTTTGATGCGTGCGGTACCACTCCTGCCAGGGTTTAGACAGATAGGGAGCCACCAGGCCCAACAACCCCGAGGCATGCACGTAAATGCTCAGGCTCGACTCCAACAAAGTTGATTCCAGAAACTGATTAAATGCCAGCGATTTTCCCAGCACCAGTTCGCGGTCAATATCATCCAGAAACTGTTTAAGCACCACCGGCGAAGGAGCCATAAGAAAGGTTTTGCCGGCCTTAGTAAAATAGGTTCTTTCAAAACCCGAAGCCAAAGACCCGAACAACTTGCCGGGTATTTCGGGAATCTTTATTTCCCGCAGCAAGTACTCTCCGTAGCGTTCGGCATACAGCGTATCATCTCTTTCTGCAGCGTTCGAAAGTTTGTTAAACAGGTTAAACCATTCTTCCGGTTTTTTGGTATCGAATATCACTACCCTGGTAAATAGTCCTGCCGGCTTCTCGAGCAGGCACACGGAGAGTTCGGGCCCCAGCCCGGAATACATGGTTTTTAAATTAACTCCGGTTAGCGCTGCCAGCGAGTCAAGGGCCACTTGCTGCGCGCGGTATCTGGACTCAAAAAAGTGAGTGCCTTCGGTTATACCCTGATGAAAAACCACCAGCGTACGTTCGGAAACCCACATTTTATGCGAGAAGGTAACGGGCCTGAAGGATTGAAATAATTGCAGGTAATCCGTTCCACCAGCCGTTAGCGTAAATCCGTTTAAGGTTATATTTTCGGGCGTTTGGCGGATGTCCCATGCGGCCACCGATCCGGCAGGCATAATATCAAGCGTATGTTCCGGAAAGCAGTTAAGCCATGCCGCAGCCGCCTGCATGTTTATATACAGATTACCCGCATCGCGTTGTACACGCGGAATGGTTGCCAGCGATGCTGCCTGTACGGAAAAAGCCAACTGCCCTTCTGAAGCATACGTGCGGATAACATCTTCTACCAAATAGGGAGTTGAGCTTCCCACCATAAAATCTCCAAGGGTAATAACCGAAAACACTTCGTCTTTCCACCGATACTCGGTAATACGAACACCCTGGTACATCCTTTCCTGGGCCTGCATCCCTTTGGCCGGGAACCACTCATATACTGATTTGCCGGCCGGCCAATAAAACACAAAGTCGAAGTTGTTTTTACCGGTTATATGCATTGATGTCAGCCAGCCCTCTTCGCGCACAATTTGTTGTACCACCCATGCGGTTAGGCCGCCGGTGTCGTACCGGCGCAGCAAAAGAGGTTTGAAAACCGGCCACAGGCTGCTGCCGGTTAATTCATCGAGGCAGGAGGTACACGTGCCGGGTTCGAATACGGCAACGACCTGTTGGGGTATTATATTCCATACGTTAATTGCTTTTTTCTGAGCATACCGGGTGTACAGGTATGCGCCCCCTGCCAATACCCCAATCAAAACAACCGTGTACACGAAGGCCCTACTTTTCACAGATGCAGGAGCTTAAGTTGGTGCAAAGTTAAGGTGCATAGGCGTGCCGGTAAAAAGTCTGCGAACGGTCGGGGCCGGTAGATGCCAGCACAATAGGCAGCCCCAGGTGTTCTTCGATAAATACAATATAGTTTTCCAGTTCAGCCGGCAGGGACATATCCTTTTTAAGGCCTTCAAGCGAAGTATTCCAGCCTTTCAGTTCCTGATATACCGGTATAACTTTCTGATAAGCCAAGTTAAAGGGCAGCACATCGGTTACAGTGCCGTCTTCCAGCCGGTAGTGGGTACAGATTTTTAGTTTGGGAAATATGCTAAGCACATCGGCCTTCATCATGAACAACTGGGTTACCCCGTTAATCATAATAGAGTATTTAAGCGCCGGAAGATCCAACCAGCCGCATCGCCTGGGCCGGCCTGTTGTTGAGCCGAATTCATTTCCCTGTTTGCGGAGGATTTCGCCGGTTTCATCAGTAAGTTCGGTAGGAAAGGGGCCGCCCCCTACACGGGTACAGTATGCCTTAAACACCCCATAGACCTCGCCTATGTGGCGGGGTGAAAGACCCAGTCCGGTACAAGCCCCGGCAGTAATGGTATTCGAACTGGTTACATAGGGGTAGCTGCCAAAGTCAATATCCAACAAGGCGCCCTGCGCCCCTTCTGCCAGTATTCTGTTTCCGCTTTTTAACTCGTTGTTTACTAAATACTCGGTTTCAGTAAGGTTAAACTGCCGCAAAAATTCAACTGCCTGCAAAAATTCGTTTTCCAACTGCGGCCAGTTATAGTTAACCGGATAACGTTCTAAAATAGCAACATGCTGTTGTGTTATTTGCCGGAAGCGGTTGGCAAAATCGGGCAGTAAAATATCGCCAATACGCAGGCCGTGTCGCCCTACTTTGTCCTGATAGGCCGGACCTATGCCCCGCAGGGTAGAGCCGATTTTGGCTTCGCCTTTGGCTGCCTCGTAGGCCTGGTCAAGCAGCCGGTGGGTAGGCACAATGAGTGTGGCTTTTTTGGAGATATACAAGGTTTCGCGCAGGTTAAGCCGGTAGCGGCTCAGTTCTTCTATTTCTTTTTTAAATACAACGGGGTCGAGCACCACTCCGTTGCCGATAATATTTTTAGCCAAAGGCCTGAAAATACCCGAGGGTATTTGGTGCAGTACATGTTTAATGCCGTCAAATTCAAGCGTATGGCCGGCATTTGGTCCTCCCTGAAAGCGGGCTACCACCTGGTATTGCGGGGCCAGTACATCAACAATTTTTCCTTTGCCTTCATCGCCCCATTGCAGGCCCAGTAAAACGTCTGCTTTTGCCATAAACTATCAGAATTGCGGAACCTCGTTTTCGTTCCGGATGATATTGAAAATGGAATTGAGTTTGGTGATGATGAGCAGTTTTTTCACGCTCTCGGAGGGGTTCATCAGGTACACCTCTCCTCCTCGGTTCCGGAACTTGGTAAGCAAGGTAATGAGCACGCCAATGCCGCTGCTGTTAATATATTGCAGGCCCGAAATGTCTATAATGCAATGGATGAGTTGTTGCCCGAGGGCTTCATCGGCCGCGCGGATTAGCGGGATTCCGTCGGTTTCGCCCATCAGGTTACCCTTCAGGCGCAGCACCAACCTGCGGCCTTGTACTTCCTGTGTAAGGGTCATGCCGGTGAGTGGTTTTTTTTGTTTTCGCAATCCGGGCGGCAGCAGGAACCATAAAGAATAAGCGAGTGGTGAAGCACTTTAAACTGCAGCACATCGCCTGCAGTTTGCTGAATGGCCTGTATGCGGGGGTCGCAGAATTCTACCACCTTGCTGCAATCGGTACAAATCAGGTGGTCGTGCTGCCGGTAACCGTAGGCCCGTTCGTATTGTGCCTGGTTTTTACCAAACTGGTGCTTGCTTACCAGGTCGCACTCTACCAACAAGTCCAGGGTGTTATACACCGTTGCCCGGCTTACGCGGTAATTTTTGTTTTTCATGCTTACGTACAGCGACTCCACGTCAAAGTGCCCGTTGCGCGAGTAAATTTCTTCGAGTATGGCAAAGCGTTCGGGAGTTTTGCGCAATTCCCGGCTCTCCAGGTAGGCGGTAAAGATTTTTTTTACCTGTTCAACTGTGCGGGCGCGATCGGCAGCTACCATACCGGGCAAAGATACGTGAGATTATGCAATTTTATTCGTTTGAATTAAACCGGCTTACCTTTACCACTCCTTCTACCTTTTCCAGTTTATGAATAAGCTGTTCCAGGTGGCGGGTATCGTTTACGTATAACATGATTTCGCCTTCAAAAATACCCGAATCGGTATGGAACGACATGGAGCTCATGTTTACCTTCAGTTCTTCCGAAATAATTTTGCTCACATCGTTAATTAGTCCTACGCGGTCGGTGCCATGTACTTTTAGTCCGGTAAGGAAGGCTACTTCGTGCTGGGAAGTCCATTTGGCCTTTACCACGCGGTTGCCATGGTTGGCCAGCAGTTCGGTGGCATTGGGGCAGGTGGTGCGGTGTATTTTTATACCTTCGTTTACGGTTACGAACCCAAATACATCATCGCCCGGAATAGGCGTACAGCACTTGGCAAGTTTATAGTCCACCACATCCATATCTTCGCCTATCAGCAGAATATCTTCGTAGCGGTTTTTGATTTTGGTAATTTCCTGTTCAATGGTTCGGGCATCGGGTACTTTTATGTTGGGTTTGGTTTTAAGCGGTGAGGCCGGCTTGTATTCGGTAAAATGTTTAATATCGGCCGAGGTGATCAGGCCTTTACCCACGCGGTAATATAAGTCCAGGTGAGTGGGCGCGTTAAAATATTCGCGCATTTGCTCCAGCAACAGGTGGGTGGGTTCAATGCGCAGTTGTTTGAGCTTGCGGATGATGATTTCCTTGCCCTGTTCGGCCAGTTTTTTCTTATCTTCCTTAAGCGTTTCTTTAATTTTGGTACGGGCTTTAGAAGTTACCACAAACCGCAGCCAGTCTTCATGCGGTTTTTGTTTGGCCGAGGTGAGTATTTCTACCTGGTCGCCGTTTTTAAGCACATAGTTAATTGGCACTAACTTATTGTTAACCTTAGCACCGATGCAGCGCGAGCCTATTTGGGTATGGATTTCGAAGGCAAAATCGAGTGCGGTGGCACCGTATGGCAGGGTTTTGAGTTCGCCTTTGGGGGTAAACACAAACACCTCATCGCTAAACAGGTTGCTTCGAAAGTCGTTCACAAAGTCAAGGGCCGAATGGTCGTTCAGCTCTAGCGTATCGCGCACTTTGGCCAGCCATTTTTCCAGGTTCGACTCGTGTGTTGCCGATGATTCTTTGTATTTCCAATGGGCGGCATAGCCCTTTTCGGCTATTTCGTCCATGCGTCGGGTGCGTATCTGCACTTCCACCCATTGTCCGTTTTTGGCCATAACGGTAGTGTGCAGCGATTCATAGCCATTAGCCTTGGGTGTGCTTATCCAGTCGCGCAGCCGGTCGGGGTTGGGGGTATAGTAATCGGTAACAATGGAATATACCTGCCAGCACAGCGACTTTTACTGTTCGTGTGGAGCATCGAGTATAATTCTAACAGCAAACAGGTCATATACCTCTTCAAAAGGAATATTCTGTTTGCGCATTTTGTTGGCAATGGAGTAAATGGATTTAGGTCGTCCTTTGATCTCGTATTTTATTTTGAGTTTATCGAGCTCTTCGCGGATGGGCTGCACAAATTGTTTGATGAATTTGTTTCGCGCGGCCTGTGTATCGCGGATGTTGCGCGCAATGGATTCGTACATCTCCCTGTCGGTGAACCGCAGGTAAAGGTCTTCCATTTCGCTTTTCATGGCATAGAGGCCGAGCCGGTGGGCCAGCGGGGCATAGATGTAGATGGTTTCGGATGCAATTTTAAGTTGTTTGTTCCGGGGCATGCTGTCCAGTGTGCGCATGTTGTGCAGCCGGTCGGCCAGTTTAATCAGGATAACGCGCACATCTTCCGAAAGGGTAAGCAACATTTTGCGGAAGTTTTCGGCCTGCTGGCTGGAGTCCAGCTCGAATATTCCCGAAACCTTGGTGAGGCCGTCGATAATGCGGGCCACCTTCGGGCCAAACAGCCGCCGTATTTCGCTCAGCTCAATGTCGCTGTCTTCCACCACATCGTGCAGCAGGGCCGCAATGATAGAGGTAGTGCCCAGGCCTATTTCTTCTACGCATATTTGAGCTACCGCCAGCGGATGAAAAATGTAGGGCTCGCCTGACTTTCTGCGCATATCTTTATGCGCTTCCATGGCCATGGTAAAAGCCTTCTTGATTTGCCGGGCCTCGCCCTCTTTCAGTACCGGTTTTGCTTTTCGCAGCAGTTTGCGGTACCGGCTTATAATTTCTTTCTTCTCCTGCTCAGCATCGATTACCATTTTCGGAGTACCGGTTTTTTATATCGCCTTAACTTACCTCTCCAATATAACAAATTATTCCTGCTAAGTATTTCTTTATTATTTCTAAATTTGCCGCCCTTAACCGATTTGGCCCGCTTTTTAAGGTAACGTGCAGTTTAATTAACTGAAAATTACCTACAGGCCATAAAAATGCGGATGTGGCGTAATTGGCAGCCGCGCCAGACTTAGGATCTGGTGCCGAAAGGCGTGGGGGTTCGAGTCCCTCCATCCGCACCTTATTCAAGTACCTAACCCGTATTTGCCGTGGAAATAACCCTTGACAGAAAAAACAAAACCGAAGGCCTGCTTACCATCCGCCTGAACCGGGCCGACTTCCTGCCCCGTTTTGAAGAAAAATTAAAGGAATACGCCCGGCATGCCCACCTTAAAGGCTTTCGCCAGGGCAAAGTACCCGCCGGCCTGATTAAAAAAATGTACGGGCGCTCCATATTTGCCGATGAAATCAATAACCTGTTAAACACCCACATCAGCGAATACATCAAAAATCAGAAACTTAATGTAGTAGGCGACCTGATGCCGGCTTCGCCAGGCCCCGCCAGCTGGGATGCTGACACCACCGACGAGGTAGAGGTGCAATTTCATGTGGGTATGGCCGATGAGTTTACCTGTAACCTTTCGGAGAAAATAAAGTTAACCCGATATAAAATTGAAGTTACCGATAAGGTTATACAGGAAACGGTTCAAGATCTGCGCAAGCGATTCTCCAAAACCACCTACCCCGAGGTGAGCGAAGCGGGCGATAATGTGTTCGGCTCTTTGCAGTCGGAAGATGGCAGCCTGCAATGCTCGGGTTACCTGTGGTATGACTGGCTTACGCCCGAAGGGCAGCAACACATTACCGGCCGCAAAAAAGAAGATGAACTGCAGCTGGTGCTGCCCGACATGGTACAATCAAAAGAATACCTCAGCCGGATGTTCACGGTTAAAGCCGAAGACGAAGATAAATTAACCGGAACTTTCCGGTTTAAAGTTATGGGCATAGCACGCTCTATTCCGGCCGAACTGAACACCAAGTTTTTCGACCGGGTGTTCGGAAAAGACGCAGCCCACACCGAAGAAGCATTTTTTGCCAAAGTTCGCGAAACGATATCCGCCAACTACAACCGCGAGACGGAGGCCTTTCTGCACCACCAGATTGAGGAATACCTTATTGAACACATCAAAATAAA
>FWPU01010668.1_pt1 | contig 13461 bp, 13 predicted proteins | sample 2228361 | NCBI WGS metagenome assembly FWPU01 (sample SAMEA103939777, study PRJEB20133) | metagenome | reverse complement strand
GTGATCCTCGATCACCGCTTCCTTGTTCATCGTGTCGGTGGGTTCGTACAGCTTCCACAGGCGGCCGGCTCTGGCCAACATGATGAAGGGGAGGCGGTCGGCGTTCTCCCGGATGTACCGGGTGGCGCGGCGGGTGTGGAACCGGTCGGCATCGCTCTCGTCCCACCTGCGGTCGAACGCCATGTCCAGGCAGCCCCAGCTGTAGTAGCCGATGTTGGCTCCGTAGTACACGTCGTCGCAGTTGCCCAGGCGCAGGGTCACACCTGAGTTGGTGGAGATGAACACCGGGTTGTTGAACCGACCGAGGTTGTAGAGCACCCACGGCGCCATCATCAGGATCGGTACCAGGGTTGCGATCCCCAGGTACCCCAGCCGTGTGCGCAGGCGTGCACCCGGTAGCCCGCGCAGGAACAGCGGCAGCGAGAAGGCGAGCAGGATGATCTGCTCGGATCGGCTGAGCCAGGCGAAACCCACAGCCAGGCCGAGGAACGCCGCTGACATCGCGCTCGGCCGCTTCCAGAAGCGGTAGGAGAACAGGATCGCGGCCCCGATTGCGGGGATCAGCAGTGATTCGGCGAGCAGGTCGGTGTCCTTGATCCAAAGCAGTGGATTGACGGCCGCGATCGCCGCAGCGACGAGCCCGACACCTTGGCCCTGCTCGCCGCCCGCCTCCCGAGCCGCGAGTCCGATCACGACGACGCCGAGCGCGCCGACGATCGCCGCCGCGATGCGCCACTGCCAGACGTCGTACAGTCCGAGCAACTCGAGTCCGGCCAGGAACAGGGTGTGGAGCGGCGGGTGCGCGGCGCCGGGCGTTTCGCCCCGCGGGTAGATCACCGGTGAGGTGAAGCCCTTGCCTTCGACCAGGAAGTCGGCTTGCGTCGCGACGTATTCCGGGTCGCCGCCGAAGCGGTAGCACTGCCCCACGACGTAGGTCGCGTCGTCGCACTCGATGCGGACCGTCTGGGCCAGCGCGTACCGGACGCCGAAGGCGACGACGCCGATCGCCAGCAGCGGAGCGGCGCGTATGAGCCGCTGACGCCAGTTCACTTGCCCTCGACCTGGACCGAGCGCTTCTGGGTTTGGGCGCGGAGATCTTCAGCCTTGTTCTCGCTGACGACGTTCACCGACGCGCTCATCACCCGACGTTGAGGTCGCGCCCGAGGCGCACGAAGTCGTCGGCCATGCGTCGACACGCTAGCCCTCCCAGGGTTCAGGGCCCCGGACGAGCCGCCGGCACCACCGGCGCGCACGGCCGCGGCTCGCAAGCCCGCCATCCACTGGCGCGGGATGTGCCACCGAAGCGTAGAAGATCCCGCGCCGGCCGCCATCCACTGGCGCGGGATGTTCTACCGAAACGTAGAGGATCCCGCGCCGGCCGCCATCCACTGGCGCGGGCGGTGGCGTCAGCTGCGGGGGATCTCGGTCCAGGGGCGTCCCCGCCACGGGTCCGGCTCTCGGGGAAGCCCCAGTACTCGCTCGCCGATCGTGTTCTTCTGGATCTCGGTCGTGCCACCCTCGATGGTGTTGGCCCGGCTGCGGAGGAAGCCGAAGACCAACCGCTCGAGATCCTCATCGTCGGGCGGTCGCGCCACGGCGGCGAGCCCGGTGAGATCGACCCACGCCTCCTGCAGCGCGACGTTGTGCCGGGTCTGGAGAAGCTTTCCGACCGAGCTTTCTGGCCCGGGCGGCCGGTTCGCCCTCCGGTTGGCTCGGGCTCGCAGGTTCGTCCAGCGGATCGTCTGCTTCTGCGCCCACAACCTCATGAGACGTTGCCGGACCACCGGGTCATCCCACGCCCGCTGCTCACCGGCCCGTGCGGTGCGGGCTCGCTCGATCAGGCGCTCGACCGAGCGGCCGCCCAGGTTGTCGACCCCGGCCCCGGACCCTGCGCCCGAGATCATCGATCGCTCGCCTGACAGCGTGGTGCGAGCGACGCTCCACCCTTTTCCGACGGGGCCGATCCGGTTGCCGTCCGGCACCCGGGCGCGGTCGAGGAAGACCTCGCAGAACTCCGCGTCGCCGTTCATCTGGCGCAGCGGGCGCGCCGTCACACCGGGCTGGTGCATGTCGATGGCGAAGTAGGTGATGCCCTCTCGACTGGGTGCGGACGGATCGGTTCGGGCGAGGAGCATCCCCATGTCGGCTGCGTGCGCCCAGGTGCTCCAGACCTTTTGACCGCTCACCCACCAGTCGTCGCCGTCGCGATCAGCCCGCGTCGACAGCGATGGGAGATCACTTCCCGCGCCCGGCTCGCTGAACAGCTGGCACCACACCTGCTGGTTCCGCACGATCGGCGGAAGGAACCTCGCCCGCTGCTCGTCGGTGCCCCATTCGAGCAGCGTCGTGCCGGCCAGGTTGATGCCCAGGATGTTCAACCGGCCGAGGTGGTACGGCGCGAGGACCTCCTCGATCGCCCGCACCGTCTCGGCGCCAACGGCGAGACCTCCGTACTCACGGGGCCAGTGCGGCACGACCAGGCCCGACTCGGCGAACACCGGGTACCAGTCCTCGTAGTCCCGGCGCGAGCGCACGGCCCGCAGCGCCATCAGACCTCCCGCGTCCACCGCTTCTCGCCAGGTGCGTGGTACGGCTCGGATCACCCACTCCCGCGCGATCCGCGCGGCTTCGCTGGGTGGGGTGCCGCCGTCGATCGGCAGTGCATCGGGGAACTCGGTCATGTGCCCGTGTCCTGTGGCGTCTGGACGAGCGCGCGTCGGAGCACCTTGCCGACCTCGTTGCGGGGAAGCTCGGTGAGCCACTCGAAGCGGACCGGTACCTTGTACGGGGCTAGCGAAGCACGGCAATGTCGGTCCAACGTGGCCGCGTCGGGTCGGGGCGAGCCTGGCTCGGCGGCGACCAGGAACGCGACTGGGACCTCACCGAGCCGCTTGTCGGCTTCGCCCACCACAGCCGCGTCCGCCACCGCAGGATGCAACCGCAGGACCTCCTCGACCTCGCCGGGGAACACCTTCAGGCCACCCCGGTTCACCATGTCCGATACACGGCCGGAAAGCCAGACGAACCCGTCCTCGTCGACGTGGCCCACATCGCCGGTCCGTAGGAAGCCGGCCGGGGTCAACCGCTGCTCGGTCTCCGCGTCGACATAGCCGGCCATCATGTAGGGCGATCGCACGCAGATCTCACCGTCGGTGCCGGGCGGCACCGGTTGGTCGCCGTCGAGGATCTCCACCTCGATGCCGGCATGAGGGCGTCCGAGGGCACCGAGCTTGGAGTCGCCGAACTCCCTTGCGTCGGCAGCGGACCAACCGATCACTTCGCCACCGAGCTCGGTCTGGCCGTACGAGTTGAGCACGGTCACTCCGAAGCGCTCCCGGAAGCGACGCGCCTGGAGCGGCGAGAGCGGGGCGGTGATGCTGCGAACGATGCGCAGCGGCTCGAGGCTCTCGATCGATGCGTCATCGGCCAGCATGGTCATCATGGCGGGGGCGAGGACGCTGCTGCGGACCCTGTGTTCGCGCACTGCGGCGGCGAAGCGGGCCGGATCGAACGGGTCGAGGAGCACGACGCCGGCCCCGGTCCGCAAGGCGAACAGGACGTTGTAGATCCCGGCCCACAGCGACAGCGGGACCGGGACGATGTTCGGGGGCCGGTCGGGCCGAGGCTCTCGGCTCGACGCTCCCGCCGGCTGTCGCCGCCGCAACGTGGCCAGCACCGTGTCGATGCCGTCGATGACCCGGCGATGGTGCAGCGCGACGGGTTTCGGTTCGCCGGTGGTGCCGGAGGTGGTGAGGACGACCGCGAGGCCGTCGCGATCGGCGGCGTGGTGCCCGGTCGCGGCGGGCGTTGCTGGTTCATTCGTATCGCTCGCCGCTCCCGCCGGGTTCCCGATGGCGAAGTGGCCTGGACGGTCGAGGCGGATGCAGGCGACCGCGCCGGTCCGGTTGATGAGACGATCCTGCTCGGGTGGGGTGAGGCGCGGGTTGACTGGGACGAACACGGCGCCTGCTCGCCAGATGGCGAACATCGCGGCGATGGCGTCGGTCGACGTCGGCACGACGCTGGCCACAGGAACGCCGCTGAGGCCGGATGCGACCCGCGAGCTCGTCAGCGGCGTCGCGGATGGTCGAGAGTCGGCGGGGTCCACCATCGCCGTGCACGACGGGGTCGCCGCGGGTGATGGCCTCGTCGAGCAGGGCACCGAGTTCCCCCGCCTCCGCGCGCAGCGGGGGCGTCGCGGCCGGATTTGAACGACTGTTCACTGGACTGAATTTAGCCTCGGAACCGGGAGCCCGTGCACTCCGGACGGTGACCGAGCCGCGCTGCGGTGCCCTATGCTCGCCCAACGTGTCGCCGGGCGGGCGACCGGTGTCAGCGAAGGTCGCGGTGGGCGACGGCGCCGTCGGGAAGCGCTACACCGTGACCTTCGAGGTTTCGTGAGCCGGCCAGTTCCCGGTTGGGAGACCCCACCGGTTCGCCGCTGATTAGAACGCGTTCTAAGCTCGGGCCGGTGGACTTCGACGACACGCCTGAGGAGGCGGCTTTCCGCAAGGAGGTCCGCGCCTTTCTCGAGGCCCATGCGCGGCCCAAGACTGGCACCGACGCCGACTGGTCGCGGGGAAACCTGGCCACCGACCCCACTCGGGCGGCCGAGTACATCCGCCGCTGCAGGCAGTGGCAGCAGACCCTCTACGACAACGGTTGGGCGGGGATCACCTGGCCCAAAGAGTGGGGTGGGCGCGGAGGCACGCCCGCGGAATCGATCATCTTCGCCCAGGAGGCGGCTGACTTCGACGTAACGAGCGGCTTCATCGGAGCGGCACAACAGCTCGTCGGGCCCGCGCTGCTGCGTCACGGTTCCGACGCGCAGAAGCGCCGCTTCATCCCCCCGCTGCTGCGGGCTCGGATCTCGCCGCGCTGTCGACCCGAGCGGTGCGCGACGGGGAGGAATGGGTCGTGAACGGCCAGAAGGTGTGGACCTCCGCGGCCCAGCACGCCGATTTCGGGATCCTGCTGGCTCGCACCGACCCCGACGTCCCGAAGCACCGGGGGATCACGTTCTTCATCGTCGACATGCGTTCCGAGGGCATCGACATCCGCCCGCTCGTGCAGGCCACGGGCCTTTCGCACTTCAACGAGGTTTTCCTGACCGATGTGCGTGTGCCGGCCGCCAACGTCGTGGGCGAGGTGGGCGAGGGTTGGCGGGTGGCCCGCACCGTCCTGGCGAGCGAGGCGGGGATGATCGGACAGACATCGAACTTCGATGCGGTGGTGGCACTGGCGCGCCAGTGCGGCCGCACCAGTGACCCGCTTGTGCGCCAGCGGCTGGCTGACGTCTACGCCCGCGAGCGCATCCTCAAGTTCATGCAGTACCGCATGCAAACGGCGATCATGCACCGGCGCGGCACACCACCGGACCCTTCGGTGCTCAAGAACTTCTTCGTCGAGACGCTCTCCCGGAGGGTTGAGTTGGCGGTGGAGATGGAGGGAGCCGCGGGGATGCTGGCGGGTGCCGACGCGATCCAGGACGGGTTCTGGCAGCTGCAGTGCATGGCCCAGTACTCGTCGCGAATCGGTGGCGGCACCAGCGAGGTGCACCGCAACATCATCGGGGAGCGGGCGCTGGGGCTCCCGCCCGAGCCCCGCGCCGACAGGGAGGTTCCTTGGCGCGACCTCCCCCGCTCGTAGCTCCTGCCGACTGGTCTGGCACCGGCGACGGGTTCCGACGTGTGAGCGGAGCGGCCCGCTGCGAGAATGGGTCCGTGCGAGCGACGCTGCGGGGCGGGAGGATCCGGGGCACCGGCTACCGGCGCCGCATGCCGGCGTTGCGGCGCTGGAGCCTGACCGCGGTCTACGCGCTGCTGGCGCTCATCTCGCTCGGCGGCATGGTCACCGAGGGTGCCGATCTAGCGTGGCGGGCGTTGAGCGCGACGGCGTTGATGTTGGCGCTGTGGTCGATCCGGATCGTCCATGGTCGGGCCATCGTCGTTTCTGACGAGTACCTCCGGGTCCAGGACCGGTGGCCGCTCAAGCGGGACATCCCCTGGTACCGCATCCTCGAGGTCGAGGTGATCCCCGGGCTGTGGACGATCGGAATCGAGCTCAACTCCGGTGTGCGCATCGAGCTCCCGTGCGTCGAGGACCTCGACGAGCTCTACGAGCGAATCGAGGAGCGCCGGCACGAGCTCGGGTCGTGACGCTCGGTCGGTGATGCTCCGCGCGGTCAGATCTTGCGCTCGCGGCCCTCCCAGTACGGGTCACGCAGCTTGCGCTTGTAGAGCTTCCCATTCGGATCGCGTGGAAGCTCGGCCATGAAGTCGATGGTCTTGGGCCGTTTGAACTTGGCCAACTTGTCCTCGCAGTAGGCGAAGATCTCGTCGCGAAGCGCATCGTTGCCCTCGACGCCTTCGGCCGGTTGGACGACCGCCTTGATCTCCTCGCCCCAGTCCTCGTGGGGGATCCCGAACACGGCCACGTCGGCGATCTTGGGGAAGGTGAGAAGGACCGACTCGATCTCGGCGGGATAGATGTTGACCCCGCCGGAGATGATCATGTCGCTCTTTCGGTCCTTGAGGAACAGATACCCGTCCTCGTCGAGATAGCCCCAGTCACCGACGGTGAAGAACCCTTCCTTGCGGTTCTCCCTCGTCTTCTTCTCGTCGCCCTTGTACTCGAAGTCCGCGAGGGCGAGGCTCATGTACACCGTGCCCTCGACGTTGGGCCCGACCCATTCGCCGGTGGCGTCGTCGTGGATGCGGATCTCCGAGCCGGGCCACGCCTTGCCCACACTGCCCGGCTTCTTCAGCCATTCCTGCGCGGTGATGATGGTGCCCCCGCCTTCGGTGGCGGCGTAGTACTCCATCACCGCGTCGCCCCACCAGTCGATCATCCGTCGTTTGATGTCCGGCGGACACGGCGCGGCGGCGTGCACCATGCAGCGCGTCGACGAGCAGTCGTAGGAGGTCCGGACCTCGTCGGGCAGCGCGAGCAGGCGGTGGAACTGGGTCGGCACCATGTGCGACGTGGTCACCTTGTGCTTCTCGATGAGCTGGAGCATCCCTTCGGGAGTCCAGCGGTCCATCAGCACGACCTTGTGGCCCAAGTGGAGGGAGTTGGCGGTCCAGAGCAGCACGGCGGTGTGGTAGAGCGGCGAGCCTGTGATGTGGACGTGGTCGTCGAACGGCTGGATGCCGAACAGGCCCTGGTAGCCGGTGTAGAGCGCGGCGAGCTCGTCGGGATCGATGTCGAACGTCGCCCGCTTCACGCCTTTGGGCTTGCCCGTCGTGCCCGACGTGTAGTGCATCGGGAGGCCGGCGACGCGATCGGCAGGCGCGGACGTCGGTTGGCCAGAGAGCAGTTCATCGAACGGCCGCATGCCCTCGATGGATCCCACCGAAAAGAGGTGGGTGGGTGGGATGTTCCCGATCTCGGTGAGCGCCTTGCCGACCTCGTCGGCGAACCGGGCATCGGCCACGAAGACCTTCGCGTCGCTGTCGTTGACGATGTAGGCGATCTCGGGGCCGACCAGGTGGTAGTTGATCGGGGTGAAGTAGCAGCCGATCTGGAGCGCGCCGAAGTAGAGCTCGAGCAAGGGGAGGCCGTTGGGGAGGTCGCAGGCCACCGTGTCGCCCTTGGTCACGCCGAGGGCGCGCAGCCCGTGTGCCACCTGGTTGGCCCGGGCGACCAGGTCCCCGGCCGTGACCTCGTCGCCGTCCGGTGTCACCACGGCGACGTAGTCCGGGTGCGCGGTCGCGATCCTCCAGAACCCCAGCTCGGTCACGGCTCACCCCTCTCGCGCTGGTACCTGACGGAACGTCAGGTTAGGGTGGAGGCCCGCCCGGGTCAAACGCCCGTTTGGTCGCCGTGGAGGTTCCCGGCCGCCCGGCTGTTCGCTGCCGGGCCGGAGATCGGCCCGGCGCGGCGGAGTTACACTTCGCCCGCTCAGGAGGGGTTCCGGAGCGACAGGCACACTCAGCCAGACTCAGCCAGAACGAAGAGGGGAACGGCATGCGCGCAGCGGTGCTTCGCAACATCGGCGACCAGGCGCTCGACATCGTCGACGACATGGACCTCGGTCCGGTCGGCCCGACCGAGGTCAAGGTGCAGATCAAGGCAACGGGGGTCTGCCATTCAGACTTGCACGGCATGAACGGTGATCTGCCCATCGCAGCGCCGTTCGTGCCAGGGCACGAAGGCGCGGGCATCGTGACCGAGGTGGGCGACGCGGTGGCCAACGTGAGCGTCGGCGATCACGTCATCGTCGTGTGGTCACCCCCTTGTGGTCGCTGCGTCGCGTGCGTTGACCAGAAGGCACCGCATCTGTGCGTCATGATCCAGTTCGCTGCGGCAGCCGTGCCGCACTTCAGCGAGGGCGGGAACCCGGTGTTCGGCTTCGCCGGCACCGGCACCTTTGCCGAGGAGATGATCCTGCCCCAGGAGGGCGTTGTGGTCATCGACAAGGACATCCCGTTCGAGATCGCCTCCCTCATCGGGTGCGGCGTGACGACCGGGGTCGGCGCGGCGATCAACACCGCCAAAGTGACGCCCGGCTCGAACTGCGTCGTGTTCGGGTGCGGAGGTGTCGGCATGTCGGTGATCCAGGGGTGCCGCATCGCGGGCGCGGCGGCGATCGTCGCCGTGGACCTCAACGAGGACAAGCTGGAGCAGGCCAAGCGGTTCGGCGCGACGCACGGGGCCAAGCCCGACCAGCTCGGTGGTGTCCAGGCCGAGGTGTGCGGGATGGCGGGCGGCTTCGACTACGCCTTCGAGGCGATCGGGCTGCCCCAGACCGTTCGGGCCGCCTACGACGCCGCTCGACGGGGCGGGACGGTCATCGTCGTCGGAGCGGGCAACGCCGGGTCCACCGTCGAGTTCAACATGTTCGAGCTCTTCTTCCAGGAGCGCACCATCAAGGGGTCGTACTACGGCTCGTCCGACGTGCGGAGCGATTTCCACCGCCTGCTCCGTCTCTGGAAGGCGGGCAAGTTGGACTTGGAAGGCATGATCAGCCAGAAGATCGGTCTCGACGGCGTCAACGACGCCATCGAGGCGATGAAGCGGGGCGAGGTCATTCGTACGGTCATTGAGCTCTGAGCCGGCGTCGCCGGTCCGCCTCCCGGTGGGGCACCGATTTCTCGAGCGGGCGCCGTGGTGCGCCCGCTCTGCGCGACGGGACGTCGGACGCGAGGGGTGCGGCTCACGCCAGCTAGAACAGAATTGAAATCTGTTCTAGTGTGTCTCCAACGATCGTTTGGCCCCGGGGCGAGAGCGGCTCACACCGGCGAGTCGAGGCCCCGGACGGGAGAGGGAGGCGACGATGGCTGAGCCCGACACGCTCGTGGCGCCGAACACCATCGAGTACCCGTTCCGGCGCACCACCGGTCCGGTGATCGGTGCGTTCCTCACTGCCCTGCGGGAGGGGTTCCTCGTCGGCATCCGGGGCAGCGACGGCCGTGTGATCGTCCCGCCCGTCGAGTACGACCCCTACACCTCCGAGACGTTGGTGGAGCTTGTCGAGGTGGGTGATGCCGGCGAGGTGACCGCATGGTCGTGGGTGTCCGAGCCGCTGGAGGGCCAGCCGCTCGACCGGCCGTTCGCCTTTGCGCTGATCAAGCTCGACGGTGCCGACACCGCGATGCTGCACGCAGTCGACACCGGCGGTGACCCCGCCGCCATGGCGACGGGCATGCGGGTGAAGGCCAGGTGGAAGCCGGCCCGCCCCCAGGGCGCCAGCGAAGAGGAGGACCCGTCTGCTGCCCACCACCGGGTCGGCAGCATCCTCGACATCGAGAGCTTTGTACCGGAAGGGGACGCGTGATGCCGGAACTGACCTTGCCCGACCGGCTCCAGGGTCTCGAACCGGTGCGAAGCCTCCGGGCGCCGGCCCGCCTCGACTACCAGTTCGTCGCCGGGCGCGCCACCTCCCGTTTCCTGCGGGCCGTGGCATCCAAGCGGCTTGTCGGCCAGCGCTGCCCGAAGTGCCGGAAGGTGTACGTCCCGCCCCGGGGGGCATGCCCGACCGACGGAGTGCCGACCGAGGAGGAGGTCGAACTGGGCCACACCGGCACGGTGACCACCTTCTGCGTCGTGAACGTGCAGTTCTACGGGCAGGTCATGGAGCTGCCGTATGTGAGCGCGCTGATCCTCCTCGACGGGTCTGACATCCCGATCATGCACCTCATCCAGGATGTCCCCTACGACCAGGTGCACATGGGAATGAGGGTCGAGGCGGTCTGGGTCCCCGACGAGGAGCTGGGGCCGACGCTCGAGAGCATCAGGTACTTCCGCCCCAACGGGGAGCCCGACGCCGATTGGGAGACCTACAAGGACAACGTGTGATGAGGGACGTCGCGATCATCTCGTTCGCCCAGACCGAGCACCGGCGGGCGGTTGACGACCAGAACGAGGTCGAGATGCTGATGCCGGTGCTGGGGGAGGTACTGGCGAAGGCCGGGATCACCAAGGAGCGGGTCGACTTCGTGTGCTCCGGTTCGGCTGACTACCTGGCCGGGATGGCGTTCTCGTTCGTCATGACCCTCGACGGGGTCGGTCCCTGGCCGCCGATCTCGGAGAGCCACGTCGACATGGACGGCGCGTGGGCGTTGTACGAAGCGTGGGTCAAGATGCAGATGGGCCACGTCGACGTTGCACTCGTCTACTCGTACGGGAAGTCGTCACCCGGCAACCTGCGCCGGGTCCTCACCCGCCAGCTCGACCCGTACTACCTCGCGCCGCTGTGGCCCGACCCCGTGTCCCTCGCGGCGATCCAGGCCCGTGTCGCGCTCGATGCGGGCGTCGTCACCGAACAGGAGATGGCCGAGGTGGTGGCGGCGAGCCGTCGCAACGCCCTGTCCAATCCCTACGCTCAGCTCCGAGGCGAGGCTGACCCCGGCTCGCTGCTCGCCGAGAGCTACTTCGTCGAACCGCTGCGCAAGCACGACTGCCCACCGATCAGTGACGGCGCGGCGGCGGTCATCCTGGCGGCCGACGAGGTCGCGCGTGAGCTGTGCCCGCGACCGGCGTGGATTCGTGGGATCGACCACCGGATCGAGCCCCACGCTCCGGGGGTGCGAGACCTCGCCCGCTCGGTTTCCACCGAGCAGGCGGCGGCGGTGGCCGGTGTCGACAAGGACAAGGTGGACGTGGCGGAGCTTCACGCGCCGTTCTCCCACCAGGAGGTGATTCTTCGCCGTGCCGTCGGCCTCGCTGACGGCGTGACCGTCAACCCGTCGGGTGGTGCACTCGGAGCCAACCCGATCATGGCGGCTGGGCTGATCCGCCTGGGCGAGGCGGCAGCTCGCATCACCAACGGGGAGGCCGACCGCGCCGTTGCTCACGCGACGTCGGGTCCGTGCCTGCAACAGAACCTGGTCTGTGTGCTGGAGGGAGACTGATGGGCAAGGAGCGGGTTGCAGTCGTCGGCATCGGCCAGACCAAGCACCAGGCGACCTACGACGGCTCGATCGCGGCGCTCGTGCGGGAAGCGGCCGAGCGGGCGCTCGATGACGCGGAGTTGGGCTGGGCCGACATCGATGCCGTGGTGATCGGCAAGGCACCCGACTTCTTCGAGGGTGTGATGATGCCGGAGCTGTACCTCGCCGACGCCCTCGGCGCGACGGGCAAGCCGATGTTCCGAGTGCACACCGCCGGATCGGTCGGCGGGTCCACTGCCATCGTGGCCCAGGATCTCGTCGCCGCCGGGCTGCACGAGCGGGTGCTCACGGTGGCGTTCGAGAAGCAATCGGAGAGCGAAGCGATGTGGGCGCTGTCGCTGCCCATACCGTTCCAACCGCCGATGCACGCCGGTGCCGGTGGGTACTTCGCGCCCCACGTCCGCGCCTACATCCACCGGTCCGGCGCGCCCAACCACATCGGCATCCTCGTGGCGTTGAAGGATCGCCTCAACGCGCTCAAGAACCCGTACGCCCATCTGCATGAGCACGGCATCACCTTCGACTCGGTCAAGGACAGCATCATGCTGTGGGACCCCATCCGGTATTCGGAGACCTGCCCCTCGTCGGACGGGGCGTGCGCGATGGTGCTCACCAACGAGAAGGGCGGCGACGAGGCGGCCGCCCGGGGCCGCAAGCCCGCCTGGGTGCAGGGAACGGCGTTCCGCAGCGAGCCGACGATGTTCGCGGGGCGCGACACGGTGAACCCGCGCGGGGGCCAGGACTGTGCCCGGGATGTCTACGCCCAAGCCGGCATCAGCGATCCCCGGCGCGACATCGACGTGGTCGAGATGTACGTCCCGTTCTCGTGGTTCGAACCCATGTGGCTCGAGAACCTGCACTTCGCTCCGGAGGGCGAGGGCTGGAAGCTCGTCGAGGCCGGCGTGACCCAGATGGACGGGGACCTTCCGGTCAACTGCTCCGGTGGTGTCCTGTCCTCGAACCCGATCGGCGCGTCCGGCATGTTGCGGTTCGCTGAGGCGGCGATGCAGGTGCGCGAGCAATGCGGCGAGCACCAGATCGACGGCGTCCGCAAGGCACTCGGCCATGCGTACGGGGGAGGCTCGCAGTTCTTCGCCATGTGGGTGGTGGGGGCTGACAAGCCGTGAGCGGCAGGCTCCAAGGGAAGGTCGCGCTGATCACGGGCGCAGCGCGCGGGCAAGGCGCGGCCGAGGCGCGGCTGTTCGTAGCCGAGGGGGCGAAGGTCGTCATCGCCGACGTGCTCGAAGCCGAGGGCGAGGCCCTTGCCGACGAGCTGGGTGACCCCGCCTGGTTCACACCGCTTGACGTCACCGACGAAGAGGGCTGGTCTCGGGCCGCTGCGGAGACGGTTGATCACTTCGGATCGCTCGACATCCTGGTGAACAACGCCGGGGTCCTGCGGTTCAACCGGGTCCAGTCCGAGACCGTCGAGGGCTTCCGGTCGGTGCTCGACGTGAACCTGGTGGGCGTGTTCCTCGGGATGCGGGCCGTCGCGGGGCCAATGACCGAGGCGGGCGGGGGCAGCATCGTCAACATCTCGTCCACCGCGGGCATCGCCGGCATGCCGGGGACGGCGGCGTACGTGGCCAGCAAGTGGGGAGTGACCGGCCTGACCAAGGGGGCTGCCATCGACCTCGGTCCGAGGAACATCCGGGTCAACTCGGTACATCCCGGATCGATCGACACGCCGATGATCCGGATGGACGGCTTGCCGACCGAGGCGTTCGAGCCCTACTACCAGCGGCTCCCGATCAAGCGGCTGGGCACCGCGGCGGAGGTCGCGCACGTCGTGCTGTTCCTCGCGTCCGACGAGAGCTCGTACTGCACCGGCTCCGCGTTCGTGGTCGATGGAGGGCAGACCTGCGGGGACCATGGCCTCATGGGCGGGTGAGCAACCGCCCGGCCCGTTCAAGGGTCGCCCCGGCCGCCTGGGCTGGTCGGGTGGCGGCCGCGGTAGAGTCAAGGTCGTGCTGTCGCAGCCGATGACAGCGGGGACGGCAAACCACACCTCGGATCCGAGAGGCCATCAACCACGACCTTCTTTGGCGGCGCGCTCGGGCCGGGGCGC
>FWPU01010664.1_pt1 | contig 13466 bp, 8 predicted proteins | sample 2228361 | NCBI WGS metagenome assembly FWPU01 (sample SAMEA103939777, study PRJEB20133) | metagenome | reverse complement strand
CACAGAGATTTTTATTGCCACTGAAACCACTGAATCCAATCTTCTAATATTTCAATCTTTTTAATCAGTTTCTTTTATCTTCTCTGTGGCCTCTCTGTTTTTGTTCTCTGTGTCCTCTGTGGTTTTGTTTTTTCTTCTCCGCTTTAGCAGAAAGGTCAATAAAAATGCGAAATTAAAAATTCTTTAACCACAGAGAACACAGAGATTTTTTGCCACTGAAACCCCTGAAATTCAATTTTATAATCTTTCAATCTTTTTAATCAGTTTCTTTTATCTCCTCTGTGGCCTCTCTGGTTTTTGTTCTCTGTGTCCTCTGTGGTTTTGTTTTTTCTTCTCCGCTTTAGCAGAAGGTTTAAAGGACTTTAGTCCTTTTTCTCTTTACAAAAGCTTTCAAACTTATAGCAGTCCATAATCTTTTAGGGCTTTTTTCAATTTTTCTACATTTTCTGGCTCCATTTCTGACATCGGTAGACGCAACTCAGGAGAGCACATTCCAAGAAGTCCCATTGCTGTTTTTACAGGAATGGGATTTGTTTCAATAAACATTGCTTTAATAAGAGGAAAAAGTTTATAGTGAAGCTCTTGTGCCTTTTTAATGTCTCCTTTGAGATATGCTGAAACTAATTCGGATGTATCTTTTGGAACTATATTTGCTACAACAGATACGACCCCAACCCCACCAATAGAAAGAAGTGGAAGGGTTAAGAAATCATCTCCAGATAAAAGTTCTATCTCAGGGCATAAGAATTTAATTTTACTCATCTGGACTAATGAGCCGCTTGCCTCTTTTATAGCAACAATATTTTTGCATTCTCTAACAAGTTTTGCTATCGTTTCTGGTTCAATGTTTACAGCGGTCCTTGATTGTATATTGTATAGCACTATAGGGATATCAACGTTATCTGCGATTGTCTTGAAGTGTAGGTAAAGTCCCTTTTGTGTTGGTTTATTGTAATAAGGGGAAATAAGTAAAGCTCCATCTGCATTAACTTTTTTTGCAAATTGTGTAAGTCTTAATGCTTCAGCAGTATTGTTTGATCCAGTGCCAGCAATTACTTTAATTTTTTTATTAGCAGATTTTACTACTGTTTCAATTACTGATTCGTGTTCTTCATATGATAGTGTTGCTGACTCGCCAGTCGTTCCACAGGGAAGAATTCCTGAAGTCCCATTCTCAATATGAAATTTAACAAGTTCTTTTAGTTTATCATAATCAACTTTATTATTCTTAAATGGTGTTATTATCGCAACATAAGAACCAGTGAACATATAAGCCCCCTTTTTATTTTTAGATTACCGCTGTTCCAGTAAAAGTTATGTAAACTTTACCTTCTAAGTATACATCATAAACAGAATTGTTTTTATTGCGGTCTAACTTGAAGTATACAGTTAATACTTCACCACTTGCTGTCTTACATTTCACAGGAGATTTTACTAAATTTTTTAACCCTGATACAATTGCACTTGCAACTGAACCTGTTCCACACGCCAATGTTTCTGCTTCTACACCTCTTTCATAAGTTCTTAAGGAAATTGTATTTTTGCCAGTTACATGGACAAAGTCAACATTTGTGCCTTTTGGCCAGAAAATTTTGTGATACCTGATTTTTTGTCCTATGTTTTGAACATTAACTTTATTGATATCTTTGACAAATATTATTGTATGGGGGACACCTGTGTTTATATGAGGAACATTGAATGTTTTATTGTTTACTTTTATGTTAAAATCAAGCTTTATGTTTTTTGGTTCTGTTAGTTGTATTTTAACATTTTCATTTTGTGTAGTTGCTTTTATTATTCCGGCAAGTGTTTCAATTTCCATTTTTTGTTTTGCTATTTTGTTTATAAAAGCGTAATAGGCAATACATCTTGCACCATTTCCACACATTTCTGCCTGACTGCCATCAGAGTTGAATATCAACATTTTGAAATCAGCCACTTTAGAATTTTCTAAAACTAAAATTCCATCTGCTCCAATAGAAAATTTTCTATAACAGAGTTTTTTTGAAAGTGAAGAATAATCATGTTTTAACCATTTTTTTCTATTGTCAATTACTATAAAATCATTTCCTGCTGACTGCATTTTGAAGAAATTTATTTTTTGTTCCATGTGTTATTCTCCACGGGTAAGGTCAGTGTAAGTTTCTCTTTTTTTTATGATTTTCCAATTTTCTTTATCGACCATAACTTCTGCAGGTCTTGGCCTTGAGTTATAGTTAGAACTCATAGTATAACCATATGCACCTGTATTCATTACTGCAAGAAAATCTCCTTCACTGTCCCATGGCAGGATTCTGTTTTTTCCAAGATAATCACCTGACTCGCAAATAGGGCCAACAATATCTACTAAAACTTTTTTATTTTCTTTTCTTTCTACAGGTATAATTTCATGATAGGCACCATAGAGAGTTGGCCTTATTAAATCATTCATTCCAGCATCAACAACAAGAAATTTTTTTTGTCTACCTTTTTTACAATAAAGGATTTTTGTAACCAGTATTCCTGTATTTCCTACAATATATCTACCCGGTTCAAGAATAATTCTTTTCTTTAGTGGTTTCAATACAGGTAAAACTGTTTTTGCAAGTTGCTCTGGAGTTGGGGGAGTTTCATTGTGATATTTTATACCAAGTCCACCGCCAATATCAATGTATTCAATTCTAATTTTTTCTTTTTCAATTTTCTTTGTAAGTTCAGATATTTTTTTAGCCATCAATAAAAATGGTTTTAATGAAATGATTTGTGAGCCAATATGGCAGTGGATACCTGAAGCAATTATATTTTTATATTTTTTTGTTGAAGTAAATACATCAACCACATCATGCAGTGATATTCCAAATTTATTTTCTGATTTTCCTGTTGTAATATATTTGTGGGTATGTGGGTTAACATTTGGATTAACTCTTATAGCTATTTTGACTTTTGTGCCAATTTTATAAGCAATTTTATTTATTCTTTCCAGTTCATTCACTGATTCAACATTAAACATTAAAATTTTTTGTTTTATTGCAAACTCAATTTCTTCTTCAGTTTTTCCTAATCCTGCAAAGACAACTTTTTCTGGTTTAACTCCAGCATTTAATGACCTGTATAATTCTCCACCACTTGTGATATCAGCACCAGCATCATATTTGAAGATTGTTTCTAATATAGTTTTATTAGTGTTAGCTTTTACCGCATAGCAGAGAATATGAAGCACTGAATTAAAAGCGTGGTCATAATCTTTTAGATTTTTAATAATCTGATTTTTTGAATAGATATATACAGGTGTCCCGGTAGTTTTGACAATATCTTTAATCGGAACATCTTCACAAAAAAGTTGATTTTGTCTGTAATTGAACATACTTAATCCTTCCTTAATTTTTTATTCATTACTTAGCACTCATCACTCTTTTACTGTCAGTTTTTCTTCAATTGTTGCTAAAAAATTTTCACTGTATTCTTTTAACATTGGACTTTTTGCAAGTTGACAGGATTTTGAAATTTCTTCTTTTGATGAATTTATGTCACCAGTAAAATAGTGAATAAATCCTGAAAGAAAATAAACAAGCGAGTCGTTAGGATTAGTTTCTTTTAAAACTCTTAAAAGGTTTTTAGCAGATTCATAATCACCTTTTTTGAAATACGCTCCTACAAGATGAAGTTTTATATCCAATCTTTCAGGGTTTCTATCTCCTGCGATTCTTAAATATTCAATTGTATCATCAAATTTATTTTGATATGAATATAGTAAAGCAAGATGGACATAATCTTCAGTTGTTGGTTCAAGAGATATTGCCTGTTTAAGAATTTCAGAAGCAAGTGCCCAATCTCTTGTTATTTCATAGCATTTTGATAAATTCCTGTAAATAGAAGCGGACGAATTTATAATTAGTGCTTTTTTATAGTATTCTATTGCCTGTGAATTTAGCCAGAGAGATTGATAGATTCTACCAAGTCCAGAATATGCAGAAAATTTGTCTCCGTTTAATTCAATAACTTTTTTATATTCTAAAACTGCCTGTGAATTTAGAGATGTTTTTTCATAAATTCTTGCAATATTAAGGTGATGTTTCCAGTTTTTTGGCTCAAGTCCTATACACTCCTGAAATGATTCAATGGCACGGTCGTATTGTTTTAGGTTTTCATGACATAATCCTTTCTTAGTCAATATTTCTATGTATGTTTTTTCAGGCCATTTCTGTTTAACCAGTATATTGTATTTATCAAGTGCATCAGAAAATGCTCCTGAACTGAAATAAATATCAGCAACTTCTTTATGTTCAATCTTTTGTTTTTTTGAAAGTTTTACAGGAGTTTGTGGATAAATATTCTTTGCGATAAAAAATAATAACAAGATAAAAAATATTTTCTTCATCTCAACTATGTTTTAATAGCCAATGAAAAGTTTTATCCATGATTATTTTTTTAATTTTTGGTATCATTGTTCTTGTAGCGATTATACCTGCATCAATACATTCTCTGCCACGCCATAATTCATAAGCATTGACATCGCTTACTTTTGGGTTTATAACTATATCTGCAAGTTTTAGTGATTCTCTTGAAAGAAGTTCACCCTGAATGGATATTGACTGGTTTAAAACAAGCAATACATTTGATGTGCTATATTTTGTAAAGTCAGCACTGATATCAACTGCAATTATGAGGTCTGCACCTAACATTTTTGCAATATCTGTAGGTATATTATCAACAAGTCCACCATCTACTAATTGTCTGTGTCTATATTCAACAGGAGTAAAAATTCCCGGTATTGTAGCGCTTGCCCTGGCAGCACTTGCTACATCACCTTCACGAAAAATTATTTTTTCGCCCGTTTTTAAGTCAGTAGCAACACAGGCAAATGGTATTCTTAATTCATGAAATTGTTTATCTCCTATATTTTTTTTGATATATTCTTCCATTTTTTCAGTTGATAGCAGTTTTTCAACCATTAAAAGTCCAACAATGGATGTCGCTGAAACATTTGTTAGATCAGACCATCCAATTTCATCAGCCATTAATTCTATTTTGTTAGTTTTAATACCACCGCAATAAAGAGCACCTATAAGAGCACCTACACTTGTACCGACAATTCCATCAATAGGGACTCCTTCTTCTTCAAGAACTTTAATAACTCCTATATGAGCAAGTCCTCTTGCGCCGCCCCCACTTAAAACAAGAAATACCTTGGGCCTTTTTGGAGGAACAAGTGTTACAACTTCACGCCAGAAATACTGGGTCAGAAACTGGTCTGGGTCAAAATATGTATTATGCTCTTCTGCAGATACAGTTGTATTTAGAAGAATAAAAAGAAAAATATACAGGAAAATTCTCATAGATTATTCTATTTCTAAGGATTTGCCTATTGCATGTTCAATGCTTGTTCTTGAAGACAGAAGCTCTTTTAATGCGGTAATGTAATTTATTTTGCATTCAAGATAGTGTTGCCATGCTTGTAGTGATGAATTATTTTCAGTTAGTATATTTTCAGCATCTTTTAGTTGTTTTTCTCTTTCTATAAATTCTTTTAGCCAGAAGTTATATTCAATATATGATTTTCTTACCTGCAATCTTATATTATCTTCCATATCTTTTTTTCGCAATTTATTTTGTTCTACCTGTAATTTTTTCTGTTTTATTCTTGACCAGGACGCCCAGCCATCAAAGATAGGGACATTCAGATTTAATGTCGCATTCCAGTTTTTTTTATCAAAAGATAAATCTTCTCCAGAAAAATCATAGTGAGCACCCAGTGAAACTGTTGGATACCTCGTTGCAAGAGAAAGCTTAACAGAAAGGGTATCCATCTCTTCCTGTGCCTGTATCTGTTTTGGCTCGGGTCTATACTGAAATGCCCAGGCAAGCAGGTTGTTTATATCGTAAGAATCTTTTACAGGTTCAAATTTAACATTTAATTTGAAACTTGTATTTAGTTCCAACCCGAGAATATTTAGAAAATCTATTTTCTTTTTTTCATATTCAAATTCATTTATTGTTTTTTCGTTTTTCATTTTATTAAGAATTTTTTCATTTTGCAAACGCTGTTCAGTATTTTTTATTTTTGATATTTCTATTATTTTTTCTACAGATGATATTACAACATTGTAAGTTTCTATTTTTTTTTCAATTGCTAACAATTCATAAATTGATTTTTTTACCTGAAGTGTTATATCATTTATGATTATTTTTTTTTGGTTTTCTGCTCGGGTTAGATTTGTCTCTGCAAGTTTTAAGTTTGAACTGTATCTTCCACCAGAATAAACATGTTGCCATAAGGAGAGGCGAGTCAGGTAATAGTCCCCAGGAGAACTCCTTTGTAAAAGAATTGAACTAAAAGTTGGTGGTAGTGACATCCACTGGTCAGTGTTGAGTTTAGAATAATTGAAAGTCAGGTCAATCTTTGGATATAAAAAAGAATTTGCTTCTTTTACTCTTTCTCTGGCAATTTCCAATTCTTTTTCTATAATAAGAATTTCTTTGCGATTGTTTAAAGCACAAGAAATACTATCTTCTATTGTGAAGATTCTTTCAGGTTTTTGTTCTTGAGACAAAATTTTTTCTCCTGTGTAAAAGAAAATAAAAAGAACAAAAATTAAAGTTCCAAGTTTTTTTATCTGGGTTTTAACTGACTTTAAGGATGTTGAACCATAAGTTTTTTTTGTGTTAATTATGTATTTTGGGTCTAAACATTTGTAAATATCTTTTTGAAAATAGTTTGAATATTCTTTAAGTTGACTTAAAGTCAATTCTTTAATCTCTTTATTTTTTTTCATGCAATCTGAAACAATCTTTTTTACAATTGAATGTGCTTTTCTAAAAGGCAATTTTTTTCTTGTAAGATAATCAGCCAGTTCAGTAGCATATATATAGTTTTTTTCTGAGACGCTTTTCATTTTTTCTTTATTTACTTTAAGTGTCTTAAGCATTTCAGACATAATTTCAATTGATGATTTTAGTGTCTCGGTTGCATCAAACATAGGTGGTTTATCTTCCTGTAAGTCCCTGTTATAAGAAAGAGGCAATGCCTTCATCACTGTTAAAATATTTAAAAGTGCTCCATATATTTTTCCTGTTTTACCTCTTATAAGTTCAAAAGCATCTGGATTTCTTTTCTGAGGCATAATAGAAGAACCAGAAGTAAATTTTTTTGATATAGATACAAAATTGAACTGTGGATTTAGCCAGATTATGATTTCTTCTGATAATCTTGATAAATGAACCTGTGTTATAGCACAGCAAGAAAGAAATTCAATAATAAAATCTCTATCACTTACAGCATCAACAGAATTTTCAGATATTCTTGAAAAACCCAGTAATTTTGCAAGACTTTTTCTATCTATTGGGAATGATGTCCCTGCAAATGCAGCAGAACCGAGCGGGAGTTCATCAGTTCTTTTATAGCAGTCATTAAATCTTTCTTTATCTCTTTGAAACATCCAGCAATAAGAAAGAATCCAGTGAGAGAATAAAACAGGTTGTGCTGGCTGAAGATGAGTATATCCAGGCATAATTACATCTATATTTTCTTTTGCCTTTTCTAATATGGTTTTTTGTAACTTATTTATAGAATTTACAATTTTTTTTATTTCGTCTTTAAGAAAAAGTTTCATATCAAGAACAATCTGGTCATTTCTACTTCTCCCTGTATGGAGTTTGCCTGCTATTTCTTTTCCTATGGTTTTTGTCAGTTCATTTTCAATTGCATAATGGATATCTTCAGTGGGGGGGAGTTCTTCTCCAGACAGGATTTTTTTCCTTATTTTTTTTAATCCTGATATTATTTTTTCTGCATCTTTTTTAGAAATTATCTTGGATTTTGAAAGGCTTTTTGTGTGAGCAATAGACCCTTCAATGTCATATATTGCAAGTTTTTTATCAAAATCAAATGATTTAATAAAGTTTTCTAGTAAATTAACCACTTTTTTTTCTCAAAATAGAGGCGACTTCTAAGGGCAGCCCAAAAAGTTTTATAAAACCTTCTGCATGTTTTTGATTATAAATATCTTCTTTTGAAAAAGTTGCAAGTTCCTGCCAGTAAAGTGAGTAAGGAGAGTTTCTTCCACAGATAGTAATTGTTCCTTTGTAAAGTTTAAGTTTAACATTTCCTGTTACATATTTCTGTGTTTCATCTATAAATTTATCAAATGCAGTCTTTAAAGGGCTAAACCATAGTCCATAATATATAAGTTCAGAGTATTTTTGTTCAATAAGTTCTTTGTAGTGAAATGTCTCTCTATCAAGAGTCAGATATTCAAGTTCTCTATGGGCAAAACATAAGATAGTTCCACCCGGACATTCATAAACTCCTCTTGATTTTATTCCTACTAACCTGTTCTCAACTATATCTGTTCTACCGACTCCATTTTTTCCACCAATTTTATTCAATGTCTTAATAAGTTCTACTGGTTTATAAACTTTTCCATTTATTTTTTTAGGAATACCTTTTTCAAAATATAACTCTATATAAGTTGGTTTATCGGGTGCTTTTTCAGGAGAAACAGTTAATTTGAAAATATCTTCAGGTGGTTCTTTATTGGGGTCTTCTAAGATTCCAGCTTCATGACTAATATGCCATAAATTTTCATCAGTAGAATATGGTTTCTCAGGAGTAATTGTTATTGGTATTTTATGTTTTTTAGCGTATTGAATTTCATCTTCTCTTGATTTTAATTCCCATTCTCTCCAGGGAGCAATGATTTTTATTTTTGGGGCAAGAACTCTAAAAGAGATATCAAACCGAACCTGGTCGTTTCCTTTTCCTGTAGCACCATGGCTTACTGCCCAGGCGTTTTCTTTTTTTGCTACTTCTATTACCTTTTTTGCTATGAGAGGTCTTGCAAGAGCGGTTCCCAATAGATACTTCTTTTCATATGTTGAGTTTGCCTTTATTGCCCAGTAGATAAAATCAGTTACAAACTCTTCTTTTGCATCAATAAGATATACTTTTTCTGCCCCTGTTTTTTTTGCCCTGTTTTTTATTTCTTGAAAGTCTTCCTGCTGGCCAACATCTACAATACAGGCAATAACTTTGCATTTGTAGTTTTCTTTTAGCCATTTAACCATTACAGAGGTATCAAGACCTCCTGAATAAGATAGGACTATCTTTCTTTTCATTATCAAGAATTATATCAAAAATATGGATAGATTGTCAATTGAGGTAGATAGATGTGTAATTTTTTGATAGCCGCAGGCTTCAGCCTGTGTGTATATTTCTAATAAAACGCACCTTAAAAGGTGTACTACCAAATTTTACCAATTACAAAGAGCGTATTGTGACACATTCCTTAAGAGGCAGATAAATTTCCTTCCAAAAGTTTAAGAATCTCTTCTTTTGTTTTGTTAAATTCTTCTATGTATTTCTCTGGAATTTTTTTAGATGGTGGGAATTTCAGTTTTAAGAAATTTACAAAAGAACCATTTTTTGTTATTCTAAAATCTAAGTGAGGGCCTGTAGTAAGACCAGTAGTACCCACATATCCAATTACCTGACCTTGTTTTACTCTTTTTCCTTTTTTTATTTTTTTTGCAAACCTTGATAAATGTCCATACATACTTGTATATGTTGAGTTGTGTCTTATTATTACTTGGTTACCAAAACCACCGTTCCATCCAGCGAAAGTTACTGTTCCATCACCGATACTTGAGACAGGGGTTCCTGCTGGCGCTGAATAGTCAATTCCAAGATGAGGCCTCCAATATCTCAAAATTGGATGAAATCTTTTATAAGAGAAATATGATGATATTCTTCTAAAGTTAAGAGGTGCCCTCAAAAACATTTTTCTTAAAGAATTCCCATCAGGTGAAAAATAGTCGCTATATTTTTTGTCCTGACTTTCAAAAAAAATTGCTGTATACTTTCCTGTTTGTTTTCCATCATAAATAGCACCAAGAATTTTTCCATAAACTGTTATTTTGTTTTTATATTCGTATTTTTCATAAACTAGTTTGAATTTATCTTTTGGTCTTGGTTCAGTAAAGAAGTCAATCTGCCAGGAAAAAATATCAGCAAAACTCATTATCGTTTCAGGTTCAAAACCATGCTGTATCATTGCTTCCCAGAGTGTTGTCTTTATTTCTCCTTCGCCAGTCATTAATACTTTTTTTGAAGGTACTATCATTTTTTTGCAATAAAACTTCCCTATAGTTGATTTTTCAACAGAAAAATATTCTACAGGTGTTATCCAGTAATTAAACTTGTTTATCAGTCCATAACTTGTGTGATAAACTTCGTAGATATGTCCTGACTGGATTTTCCTTGTTTCATAATGAGAGTTAAACGTAGTTAAAATAGAAATTATTTCATTTCTTTCTAAGTTGATATCAGAAAGAATGTCATAAAGAACATCTCCTGGCTTAATTGTGCCTGAGGATAAAACTATAAGTGGCCCTGAAGGCTTAAAGATTATATTTTTGTTAAGATAGAAAACTATAAATACAATAACCGGTCCCAGAATATAAAAACTTTTAAGTTTTGAGATATTTTTCAAGATACCTTCCCGTATATGATTTTTTATTTTGGACAATTTTTTCTGGTGGTCCTTCAGCAACAATTTCGCCGCCATTTTCGCCACCTTCTGGTCCAAGGTCTATTATCCAGTCAGCAGTTTTAATTACTTCCATATTATGCTCAATTACAATAACAGTATTTCCCATGTCAACAAGTTGATGTAAAACATTTAGAAGTTTCCCAACATCAGCAAAATGAAGACCCGTTGTTGGTTCATCCAAAAGATAAAGTGTTTTTCCTGTTGACTTTTTACAGAGTTCACTTGCAAGTTTTACTCTCTGTGCTTCACCACCTGAAAGAGTTGTTGCAGGTTGTCCAAGTTTGATATAACCAAGTCCGACATCATTAAGTGTTTTTAGTATTCTTTTTATTTGTGGTATAGCATCAAAAAATTCAAGTGCTGATTCAACAGGCATATCAAGGATTTCTGCAATATTTTTACCTTTATATTTTACTTTAAGGGTTTCTTCATTAAATCTCATTCCTTTGCAAACTTCGCATTTTATGTAGACATCTGGTAGGAATTGCATTTCTATTTTTAGAGTTCCATCACCCTGACAGTTTTCACACCTTCCTCCCTTAACATTAAAACTGAACCTGCCAGGTTTGTATCCTTTTCTTCTTGATTCAGGAAGTTGTGAAAATAAATCTCTTATATGTGAAAAAACACCCGTGTAAGTTGCAGGATTTGAGCGTGGTGTTCTTCCTATAGGCGTCTGGTCAACGATAATTACTTTATCAATATTTTCAATTCCGTTAATTTTTTTGAATTTTCCTGGTGTTTCTTTTGAATGATAAAGTTTTTGCGCAAGTGCTTTATACAGTATTTCATATATAAGGGTGGACTTTCCCGAACCTGAAACACCGGTAATACAGACAAAAAGTCCAAGTGGAATTTTTAAATTTATATTTTTTAGGTTAAATTGTCCTGCACCAATAATTTCAAGATATTTTTCATCATCAGGGATTTTTCTTTTTTGTGGTATTGGTATCTTTAATTTTCCTTTTAAATATTGTGCTGTAAGAGATTTTTCTTCTTTTAAAATTTCTTCAAGGGGGCCACTTGCAATAACTTTCCCTCCATGAATACCTGCACCCGGACCTAAATCAATAATCCAGTCGCTACACCGGATTGTTTCTTCATCATGCTCAACTACAATTAATGTATTGCCAAGATTTTTTAAGTCAACAAGGGTTTTAATCAATTTTTGGTTATCTCTTTGATGAAGTCCTATTGTTGGCTCATCAAGAATGTATAAGACACCTGTAAGACCAGAACCAATCTGAGTTGCAAGATGAATTCTTTGTGCTTCACCACCTGCAAGTGTTGAACTTTCTCTGTCAAGAGTTATATAGTCAAGTCCAACATTTATAAGAAATTGCAAGCGTCGGTTGATTTCTTTTAGAATTTGTTTTGAAATTATTTTTTCTTTTTCAGTTAAATTTAGTTCACTAAAAAATTTTTCTGCAGACTTTACTGACATTTTTGTTATATCAGCAATTGATTTATTCTGGATTGTTATTGAGAGTGCCTCTTTCTTTAACCTTGTTCCATTGCACAATGGACATATTGTTCTTCTTATATATCTTCTATAAATCTCTTCTTTTACATATTCAGATTCTGTCTCTTCGTATCTTCTTTGAAGGTTTTTAATTACTCCTTCAAAATCATCCTGGCCATAAAAAAGTATATTTTTTTGTTGTTGTGTTAGTTTTTTGAAAGGAATATTAGTTGGTATGTTGTTTCTTAAACAGACTTCCTGTAAAATTTCTCTATAGTAACTTGACCATGAATGTTTCCATCTATGTGTTCTTGTTGTTATTGGCTCTGCCCATGGTTTAATTGCACCTTCATCTATTGATAACATAGAATTAGGCACAACCAGTTCAGGATCAATTTCTAATTTTGTGCCAAGACCATCACATTCAGGACAGGCACCATAAGGAGAGTTGAATGAGAATGTTCGCGGTTCTATTTCAGGAAAACTTACACCACAATCAGGACAGGCATAATGTTCACTAAAAATTAGTGTTTGGTTATTTGAACTATTAGGTGGCTGAGTGATAACCATTACAAGACCCTGAGATTCTCTCAGTGCAGTTTCAACTGAATCAGCAAGTCGTTCTTTTATTTCAGGGGAAATTGTTAATCTATCAATAACAACTTCAATGTTGTGTTTTTTATATCTTGAAATTTTTATTTCTTCTTCAAGAGAAAAAATTTTTTCATCAACCCTGACTCTCGCGTAGCCATTTTTATAAAGAAGGTCAAATAGTTCTTTATAAGTTCCAATTCTACCCTTGACAAGTGGTGCAAGAATTTGAATTTTCGTTCCTTGTGGGAGTTTCATTATTTCATCAATAATTTGCTGGCTTGACTGTGGTTGGATTCTTCTTCCACATTTTGGGCAGTGAGGAATTCCTATTCTGGCAAACAAAAGTCGTAAATAGTCATATATTTCAGTGACTGTTCCTACAGTTGAACGAGGGTTATGACTCGGGGCTCTCTGTTGTATTGCAACTGCTGGAGAAAGTCCTTCAATAAAATCTACATCTGGTTTTTCCATTAACTCAAGAAACTGTCTTGCATAGGCAGAGAGTGACTCAACATATCTTCTTTGACCTTCTGCATAGATTGTATCAAAAGCAAGAGAAGATTTACCTGAACCAGAAAGTCCTGTTATAACAATAAATTTATTTCTTGGAATTTCAAGGTTTATATTTTTTAAGTTATGCTCTCTTGCACCGTGAATAACTATATTTTGTGTCTTGACAGTTGAATTCATAATTTTATATAATATAAAAAATCCAATGAATTGTAAAGTTGTAGGAGGTAATTTCATGAAAAAATTTTTAACACCGGTTTGTTTAATTGTTTCGTTTTTTCTTTTGACGGGTTGTCCTAAAAAGCCAAAAAGACCTGTTGAGGTTATTCCTGAAAAACCAGCACCAGTTGAAGAAGTAAAAGAAGAACCGTCTA
>FWPU01010663.1_pt1 | contig 13468 bp, 9 predicted proteins | sample 2228361 | NCBI WGS metagenome assembly FWPU01 (sample SAMEA103939777, study PRJEB20133) | metagenome | reverse complement strand
CCCGCTGCGCTTCGTGGCTCACTACGAACAGCCCCGAAGGGGCTTTCGCTTTGAGCCCGACGGTTTCGCGTCGGGCGGAGGCGGCTGAATAGTCGCTGAAATTCGTGGAACTCGTTGCGAGAAAAAACCTGGAGGCTACCATGATTGACTTCCGACTAACTGAAGAGCAGGAACGTATCCGACGGCTGGCCCACGAGTTCGCCGAAAAGGAGATTCGGCCCGTGGCGCCCTACTACGATGAAACCGAAGAGATGCCCTGGCCGGTGCTGGAGAAGGCCGCCCAGATCGGGCTGACCTCGTTCCAGTACCCGGAGGAGTACGGGGGCGGCGGGATGACCAGCGCGCTGGTCGCCTGTCTGGTGGCGGAAGAACTGGCCTGGGGATGCCTGGGGATCGCCACCGCCATCGCCGGCGCCGGCCTGGCCGCCGTCCCCATCCTGCTCGCCGGAACGCCGGAACAGAAACGGCGCTACATCCCCCGCTTCTGCAACGGCGTCTACCTGGGCTCCTTCGCCCTGACCGAACCGGAGGCCGGGTCGGACGCAGCATCCATCCGCACCACCGCCGTCCGCCAGGGTGATTATTACATCCTCAACGGCCAGAAACGCTTCATCACCCACGGCGGCATCGCCGACCTCTATGTCATCTTCGCCACGGTGGACCGTAACCTGGGCTATCGGGGGATCACGGCGTTCATCGTGGAGAAGGATACCCCCGGCCTTTCGGCAGGGAAGAAGGAGAAGAAGATGGGCATGCGGGCGTCCCACACCGGCGACGTCATTTTAGAGGACGTCCGGGTGCCCGTGGAGAACCGGCTGGGCGAAGAGGGACAGGGCTTCTACATCGCCATGCAATCCTTTGAACACACCCGTCCGATGGTGGCAGCGATGGCGGTGGGAGTGGCCCGCGCCGCCTACGAGTATGCCCTCCAGTACGCCCGTGAGCGGGTGCAGTTCGGCAAGCCCATCATCACCAAACAGGCCATCCGCTTCCTCCTGGCCGACATGGCAACGGAGATAGAGGCGGCGCGCCTGCTGGCCTGGCGGGCGGCCTGGATGGTGGATGAGCGAATGCCCGCCAACGTGGCGGCGAGTATGGCCAAAGCCTTCGCCGCCGACATGGCGATGCGGGTGACCACCGACGCGGTGCAGATTCTCGGCGGCTACGGCTATATGCGGGAGTACCCGGTGGAGAAATGGATGCGGGATGCCAAAATCCTGCAAATCGTGGAAGGCACCAGCCAGATTCAGCGGGTGGTCATCTCGCAGATGCTGGCGATGGGGATGGAGTGAGGGAGAAAGAGTAAAACGTAAAAAGTAAATGGCGGGTCTGGGTGTATCTATGCGCCGTAGATTGGGTCCTGAATTGGCTTCCGGACGAATTGAGGGTAAAATGTAACTGGTCGGTGGCATACCGTTTGCACTGCCGGGACACGAGGGCGCAGAGTTTCCCGTTTTCGTAGATGACGGGTGATTATATTGACAACGGCAAATTTTAAGTTATAAATGCAATGTGGCGGCCGCATCCCCCGGGAAGGTCGCCGGAACGGCGGATACCGGATGGGCTATCGCCCCGGCGGCCGCAAAATGGGCCTTTTTTGCGCCCTCACCCCCTTTGTTCCCCCTCTCCCCCTGCCCTGCGGGCGGGGGAGACCTCACCCTCACCCCGTCGCCGCAGGCAGAACCCCTCTCCCTCTCCCACTGGGAGAGGGGTCGGGGGAGAGGGTGAGGTTTCCCCCTCCCCGTGCGGCGGAACGCCGCAGCGGGGAGGGGGGCAAGGGGGAGGGGCAAAATTCCCCTCCTTGCCAGGGGAATTCCTGGGGCAAGGGGCCTGACAGGATGATACCTTTTATACTTTTAAGGGGCTGTTTGTCAATATAAAGTAGAATCTGCCATTGTCAATATAGTTACGCGGTTTAGCACACTACGAACAGTGTAGCGTCTGTAGTCAGCCACGAAGCGTAGCGAGTGGCATAGGGTTTGAGCAATGCAATGCCCACGTTGTGGTCGGGATAACTGGGTGCCCCCAATGCCCTGCCCCGGTTGCGGGTTCTCCGGCCCACCCGAGGCCGCCGAAGAACTGGCCCACGTCCGCTACCTGCTGGCGGAACTGGACCAGTGGCCTTCGGAGGTCCCCGGCCTCTCTCCGGTAGCGGTCGCGCGCCTGCGGGACCGCTACACCCGCCGCCAGCGGGAACTGGAGATCGCCCTGGGACTGCGCCCCCCGCCCCCCACCCCCGAAGAGGCGCGGGAACTGGCCCGCCAGCTGACCCGCCTGGAGACCACCCTGGACTTCCTCCGGCGCTGGGGCCCTCCCGAATGGCGCAGGCCCGAAACCGCCCCGACGCACATCGGCGAACTGGAACGGGAGATCGCCGCGCGGCGCGCCCGCCTGTCCGAGGCAGAAACCCCGCCCCCTTCGCCTCAGGGCCCTCAGCCCCGCCTGGACATCCTGCGCAGCGTCCGGGACGAAATCCACCACCTGGTGGAGACCGGGGTCTGGACCGACGAGGCCCGCGCGCAGAGGGCGCTGGCCGAACTGGAGAAGTCCATCGCCGAACTGGAAACCCTCCTGGGACTGCGTCCCGCCCCCGAAATCCGGAAAGGCCGGCGCGCCGTCCCCGCCGGGACCGCTGCCACCGCCCCCGCGGCTACCGCTCCGCCGCCCGCCCCCCCACCCCGCCCGCCGCTGACCTGGGACCTGGTCTGGCGCACCCTCCTCTCCGAGCGGACCCTGCGCGCTTTCCTGTTCATCGGCGCGTTCCTGGTCTTCGCCTCGGCCGTCACCCTGGTCGTCTACAACTGGGAGCGCTTCTCCCCCTGGGCCCAGGTCGCCATCCTCTCCGCCTTCACCCTCTTCTTCTACGGCCTGGGATGGTACGTACGCGGGCCAATGCGCCTGCGCCATTCCGGCATCGCCCTCACCGCCACCGCTTCCCTCCTGGTCCCGGTGGACTTCTACGCGGTCTATCTCTCCGGCGGCATCTTCCCCAAAGAGGCCTGGGCCGAGGTCTGGTGGCTCGCCTCCGCCGTCTGCCTGGTCGCCTACTCCCTCACCGTGTGGGCGGTGCGGGCGGAGTTCTTCGGCTACCTCGTGGGGACCGCGCTGGGGAGCCTGCTGTGCGCCTCCCTCCAGCTGGCGGGCGTCTCCTCCGACCTCTGGTCGCCGTGCCTGAGCGCGCTGGCGCTGGCCCTGCTGGTCGCCGAACCGCGCGGGCCGGCCGTCCTGCGACGCCCCTTCCGCCACCTGGCCCTCCTGACCACCCTGACGGGGGCCCTGCTCCTCACCGGCCTCTGGCTGGCCGGACAGGGCGACCGTTCCCCCTTCCGGCTGGCGCTGGCCCTGGACTGGTGGCTGGTAGCGGCAACTTACGGGCTGACCACGGCGCGCACCCTCCAGCCGATGTTCCTCTCCGTCGCCTGCGCGGCCCTGCCGATGGCCTCCTACACCTCCCTGGCCCCCCTCTTTGAGCGGGCGGGCGTCCCTTCGGCCTGGCACACCCTCCCCCTGGCCGCGCTCTCTCTGATCTATGAGACGGTCGGATTCACGGCCCGTCGGGCCGACCGCACCCGCGCGCTCACGTCCCCCCTCGTGGGCTGGGCGATCGGCCTGGCGGTTCTCTCCGCCGCCTGGGGGCTGACGGACATGGCCGCCGCGGCGGCCGCCCACGCCGTCCTGGCGGCCGCCGCGGCGCTGGCGGCCAGGCTCTGGGGCCAGCCCCGACTCCTCTCCCTGGCGAGTCTCCTCTCCCTCTCCGCGGCGCTCACCGGCGCCTCCACCCTGGGGCTGGAATTGGCCGAGTACGGCCTCCCCCCGGCCTCCCTGGCCCTGACCCACCTGGTGGCTGCCGTCCTCCTGCGAAGGGCCCAGCGGTACACCCCCTACCTGTACGCCGGAGCGCTGGCCCTGGCGGCGCTGGCCCTGTTCCCACCGCTCGTCGCCGAAGACCGCCCCTGGTTCATCTACACCCTGGGCCACGCGATCGCCCTCTCCGGCTGGACCGCTGCCCTGGCCCACACGGGCGCCCATCCGGGCCTGAACCGCCTCTTCCCCCGCCGGAGCGTCCTGCACTGGACCACCGCCCTTCCCCTGCCCCTCTGGTTCGGCCTCTTCTGGCACGACTACATCCGGCCGACGGACGCCTGGCAGGGGCTGGCGATGACCGCCCTGGCAGCGCTCCTCCTCTGGGTCACTCCCCGTCTGGGCCGCCGCGACCCGACGTACGGCCTCCCCTGGCACGCCACCAGCGTCCTGGCCGCGGTGACCGGCGTCGTCCTCTCCCTGTTCCACTACGACCGGTTGCCGGTCGCGCTCAACCTGCTGGCAGTCTCCGCACTGACCCTTGCATACGCCGTCTGCCTGCGCCAGCGGGGATGGCTGGCCGTGGGCGGACTGGTTTTCCCCTTCGGGTACGGCCTGACGCTGGACCACCTCCGCTTTCCCCCCGACGCGCTGGCCACCGCCCTGACCGTGCCCTCCGCCCTGTACCTGCTGGTCGGGACGTATCTGGAACACCGTCGCGGCGTCGGGCGACCGTTCCTCCTCCCCCTGTACGGTGCCGCCCATCCGGTGGCCTTCGCTACCTTCCTGGGACTCTGGGCACGTGTGGCGGAAGCCCCCGATAGCGACCCCACCCTCCTCTGGGCCGCCGGGGGACATCTGATCCTCGCGCTGGCCTACGGAACAACGGCGTGGTACTGGGGACTTCGGGAACGCGCGGCCATCACAGTCGGTGTGAGAGACCTGGCAGTATCGCAAGTGGAATCCTTTCACAGCCACGTCGCGGCGTGGCTGGGAGTGGGCGCGGGCGGGCTGATCGCCGCCGCCTACAGCCAGGGACGGGGCTCCTCGGCGGCCAAAGCGGCCCTGCTGGCCATCGCCTACGTCCTGGCGGAGCGGGTGCTCTTCGCCCTGCGCGACCGTCGGCCAACCGCCGGGCGGGCCTGGTCCCTCTACCGTTCCCCCCTGCTGGTTGCCGGGTGGGCCGTCTCCGCGGGGGCCATCTTCCTGGCCCTCGTGCGCAACTTCCTCATCCTGGGGGGCGGGCCGGTGCGGGAGAACTGGTCCATCGTCGCCCTGCTGATGATCGTCGCCCTGTATGCGGCGTCGGCCTGGGCCTTCCGCCGACCGCTGTTCCTCTGGCTGGCCTGCCCGCTCCTGGTCGCCCCATGGACCCTGCTGACGCACCGGGGCTGGTACATCTGGGAGCCGTCCCCCGTGCCCCGCTACGCTCTTGGCTGGGTCGTGCTGGCCTATCTTCTGGAAGCGGTCGGCCTGCTCCTGGCCTTCCGGTCGTCGGCCTGGCGGCCGTACGGGACGCCGCCCCAGGTGACCGCGCACCTCCTCCTGCCGATCGCCCTGCTCTGGGGCGCGGGAAACCCCCAGACCTCCAGCGTCACCTTCGGGCTGGCGGTGGGGTTCTACGGGCTGGCCGCCCTGGCCGACCACCTGCGGGGACGAAGGGGCCCGGCGGCGGCCCGCTTCCTTTACCCGGCCTCCTTCCTGCTTCCCGTCTGGGGGCTCTACCTGCTGGCCCGGTTCCGCCCCGGCCTCCCCCAGACCCACTTCGGGGTACTGCTGCTGCTCTTCGCCCCGGTCCTCTTCGCCCTGGCGCGCCTCCTGCGCCGGGTCCACCCCGCCGACGCGCTCCCCGCCTACCTGGCCGCGTACGCCAGCGCCATCGCCGGGACCGCCGTCGTCAGTTCCGACCGTCCCCTGCTGGTGCTGGCGCTCCTGCTGGATACGGGACTGGCGCTGGTCTCGGCCGTGGTCCTGCGGGAACCGGCGTGGGGGTATCCGGCGGCGGCCTTTCCGGCGGGAGCGCTCCTCCTGGCCCTGGCCGAACGGGGTTTCCCCACCGACTGGCGCGGCCTGTGGCTGGTGGGCCTGGGCGCGGTCTACCTGACCATCGCCTGGGCACTGCGGCGTCTGCCCGTCCGCCGCTACGCCGTCCCGCCGACCGTCGTCGCCTACACCGTCATCGCGCTGGGACTGCCCATCGCCGGGTACGACCCGCTGGCGGCGGGCTGGACGTTCGGGACGGCGGCCGTCCTCTACGGCCTCTCCGCCTTCTGGCTGCGGGAGCCGCTCTTTTTAAGCCCGGCGATGGGACTGGCCCCCGTCCCCTACATTGTGGTGCTGGAGCGCACCAGATGGCTTGCCCCGGCCGACTGGGGGCTGGCGCTCTGGCCGGGCATTCTGCTGGCGGGCGCGCTGGGGCGGTATCTGGAAGGCCGTTTTGGGGACTGGCCCCCCTTCCCGTGGGAGTCGCCCGCCCGATGGCCCTCCGAGGCGGCCCGGCGACTGGTGGGCTGGTGGCCCCTGGCGCCCTACCTGGTCGCGGGGCTGGGCACGGTGACGGCGGTCTCCTGGTCGTGGGACTTCCCGCTGCGGCGGGTGCTGGCCTTCCTGCTGGCGACCGTCGCCTGCGGTTGGGCGCTGAGCCGTTTCCGGCGGCGGGGCTGGCTGGTGGCGCTCCTTGTGGCGGCGCAGGGCGCGTGGTGGAGCGGGGTGGACGGGGCGGCGCAGGGGCTGGTCCCCCTATCGGCCCGGTGGTCGGCGCGCCTGGCGGAACCGGCCTGGCAGGCGTGGGCCTTTCTGCCCGCCACCCTGCTGACGGCTCTGGCCGGGCTGGCAGTACAGCGCCGATGGGGAGAGGGCCCGCCCTTCGGCGACCGCCGGACGGCCTGGCGGGGCTGGTCGCGGCCCTTCTTCTGGCTGCTGATGGTGGATATGGTCGCCGTCCAGGTCGTCGGCGTTCGCGATCCCCATCCGGGGACGCTCATCAGTTCGGCCCACGCAGCGCTGCTGGCGGCGCTGGCGCTGGTCTGGAGCCGTCCGTTCCTGGCCTACGGCGCGGTGACGCTGGGAGCGTTCGCCGTCCTGGAGCGATTGCTGTGGGCCGCGGCCCCGTTGACCGATTTCCCGCGGGCGCTGGCGCTGCTGGCCACGGCCTACGGAGTGGCCGGGTACTGGATGGAATACGGCCGTCGGGGCCGGGAGGGGCGCCGTTTCTGGGACGTGCTGGAGGAGCCGCTGGAGGTGGGCGGTCAGATTCTGGCGGCCACGTCCATCGCCTGGGCGCTGGCGGAGGGGCTGGAAGTCTGGCGGTGGCTGGCGCGCGCCCTGCTGGGCTTCCCCACCCCTACCGGTCAGGACATCGTCATCGTGCAGATGGTGGTGCTGGTGCTGGCGCTCACCGGGCTGATGTACCTGACCGCGGCGCTGGTCCGTCGCTGGTGCTGGCGGGGGTACGGGGCGGTGGCGATGTTGCTACTGGCCTGGAGTCTGGAGTGGTTCCTGGTATGGGGGTTGCGGGAGGTGCAATGGTACGCCGTCCCGGCCGGGCTGTATCTGCTGGGGGTCGGCTACGGGGAGTGGCGGCAGGGGCGCAAGGCCCTGGGGCGCTGGATTGACCGGGCGGCCGTCCTTCTGCTGCTGGGGTCGTCTTTCTACCAGTCGGTGGCGGAGGTCAACGGCTGGCCGTATGCGCTGGTGATGGGGGCGGAGGGGCTGCTGCTGGTCTGGTGGGGGAGCGCCCGGCGGCAGCGGCAGTTCCTCTACACCGGCACCCTGGGCGTGGTTCTGGCCGTGACGGGGCAACTGGTGCGGCAACTTTTCACCGTCACCAACGCCTGGATCGCCTTCGGCGTGCCGGGGCTGGTCATCCTGGCACTGGTCATCTGGATTGAGCGGCGGCTGGAATACCTGCGGGCGGTCTCGGAAGAGTGGCGGGAACGGCTGGAAGAGTGGGAGTGACAGGTCGCAGGGTCGCAGGGGCGCAGGGCGCAGGGGCGCAGGGCGCAGAGTCGCAGGTCGCAGGTCGCAGGGTCGCAGGGCACAGGGTCGCAGGAACCACGGAATACGGAACACGGAACACGGAACACGGAACACAGAACACGGCACTCTTTATGGTTTTAGAGCGCGCTTGTTTGACAACAGAAATTTGGCGGATATAATGCCAAATAGCATACAAAATCTCTTTTGGCATACAATCTGGAGGAAAGTATGCATTCTGCGATTATCCGCATTGGTTCCAGAGGGCAGATCGTGATCCCCGCGGCTGTCCGGCGCCGGTTGGGTATCCGGGCGGGGGACCGCCTGACCCTGGTGCAGTCCGGCGATCAGATTGTTCTCCGCCGGGTGGAGGGCACCCTGCTGGACCTGCGCGGCAGCGTCCCGGTGGATAGCGCTCAGGATTTCTCTTCCATCCGTCAGCAGGTCGTCGCCGCTCACGCCCGGGAGGTGGCGGAAAATGGCGCGTGAACGGTTCTTCGCCGACACCAACCTGTTCCTGCGCTATCTGACCAACGACATCCCGGAGCAGGCGGACGCGGCGGAGGGTCTGTTTCGCCGCGCGGCGGCGGGCGAGATCACCCTGGTTCTGAACAGCATGGTCATCGCCGAAATCGTCTGGGTGCTGGAATCTTTCTATCACCTTCCGCGCTCGGAGGTTGAGGACAAAGTGCTGAAAATCCTCGCCACCCCGGGGCTGGAGATTCCGGATCGGGACCTGATCGCGCGGGCCATCCTGTGGTACGCCGAGAGAAACGTGGATTTCATAGACGCGTACAACGCGGCCTGGATGGAGGCCCACCACATCACCACCGTCTGCACTTTCAACCAGAAACACTTCGCCCGACTGCCGGGGATCACCGCCATCGTCCCGTCGGGGTGAGCGGAGGAGCGGGGTAGTCCGCAGTCCACAGTCCACAGTCCGCAGTCCACAGTCCACAGTCCGCAGTCCACAGTCCACAGTCCAAGGAGCAGGGGGCAGAGAGGCGAGAGTGCAGAGGAGCGGAGGTGCGGAGGTGCGGAGGTGCGGAGGAGCAAAGGCGCGGAAACCACGGAATACGGAATACGAAACACGGAATACGGAATAATGACTTGCGAGCGTCTTCTCGCTGATAATTCCAGAGAGCAGGCCCCCGGCGGCGCGGGCGTGCCCCAATGGGTGAAGGTGCTGGTTACCCTGTGGGGGCTGGGGCTGGTGCTGCCGATGCCCGTTGTGCTCCTGGGATACTGCTGCGTCGGCACAACCCCCGCCTACATCTATAGCACAGGCGTCCCGAGGGAGGCGCTGGGTCTGGTCACGGCCATCTTTGTCGGGGCGGTCTGCGGTGGGGGAATGCTCTGGCACGGGGCGGCATCGCTGCAGGGGAAACCGTCCCGCCCGCTGCGCTTGCTACCGGCCTGGGCGCTGGTCGGCGGGTTCGTCGTGGCGATGGGGACCGCGCTGGGGCTGGCGCAGGTGGACTGGGCCGCCCCGCTCCTGGCGCCCTGGTTCATCGTCGCCGCCGCGGCGCTCATGCCGCTGGCCGCCGTCGCATGGGCGCTGGATGACTACCCCGAAGGGGTCACCTGGCGGCGGGCGCTGGTCGCCTTCGCCGCCGGAGCGACCGCCTCCGCCCTGCTGGCACTGATCCTGGAGTATCTGGCCCCCTACTTCATCCTCTGGGGTGTTCTGGACTTGGGGGACTCCTTCCGCCGCGCTGCGGAACGCTTCGCGGCGCTGCTGGCCGGGCGGGCGGTGGCCCGCGCCCTCACCGACCCGTTCTTCCTGATATCTCTGGCCCGCTACGCGATCGCCGTCCCGCTCATAGAGGAGTTCGCCAAGTCCCTGGTCGTCCTGCCCCTGGTGCGGCACGTCTCCCGCCGGGAGGCGTTTCTCCTGGGTGCGGCGGCCGGGGCGGGGTTCGCCATCCTGGAAGACCTCGTCTACGCGGCCAGCGCGGGCGCCCGGTGGGGCGGTGCAGTGGCGATCCGCGCCTTGGGCGCGGCGGTCCATCCCCTCTGTACCGGCATGGCCACTCTGGCCTGGCATGCGCTGCTCCGGCCCGATTCGGAAGAGGCCGACCGGGCCGCCCGCTGGCGCGGCTGGGCCCGGTGGTTCGGGATGGCCCTGGCCGTGCACGGGGTCTGGAACGGGAGTATCCTCGTCTGGTCGGCCCTCTCCGGAACGCCCATCTTCGGGGAGATTCAGCGCACGCGGGTCATCGGGACAAGCATCGCCGTCGGGTTGCTGGCGCTGCTGACCGTGGAGGGCGCGGCGGCCGCGTGGGGGATACGGGCCCTCTCCCGGCGCCTGCGGGGAGCAGAGGTGGCGGCCCGGCGGTGGGTCCTGCCGGAGATGCCGGTAGAGCGGGCGATCGCCCTCTGGGCGGTGGCCTGCCTGGTCGTCCTGCTCCCCCTGGGGCTGGCCCTGCTGCGCCGGTGGTGGGGGAGGTGAATATGCGCCGGGTGCTCCGCCGGCCCCATCTCTACATCGCCCTGGCCCTGATCGCGGCCAACGTCCTGGCCTGGGCAACGGCTCTGCGGCCGACCGTCCCCCTGTACCAGGCCCAGCCGGTCCTGGAATCCGACCTGGCCGACCTGCGGAACCGTCTCATAGAGGGCGGACACAGTGGTGAGACGTTCACGCTCCACATCACCGACCAGGAGGCAGCGGAGACCATCGCCTGGTTTCTGGACCGGCATCCTGAGGTTCCCTTCCGGTATCCTCGCGTCGCCTTCCACCCCGGCGAGATAGAAGCCTGGGGGCTGGCGACGGTACTGGGGCTGCGGCTCTCCATCCACGGCCGGGCGACGATGTATCTGGAGAACGGCGTCCCCATCGTCCGGCTGACCGAACTGGGGGTGGCCGGCGCGCCGGTCCCCGGCTTTGTCCTTCAGGCCATTCAGGACGCCGTCTATCAGCAGGTGGACCTGAGCAACCGCCCGCTGCCCGTCGTCTTCACCTCTCTGGAGATTCGGGAGGGGGAGATGGTGGCGGAGGGGAGGATAAGGTAAAACGTAAATAAAGGCGAGGAGGGGAAAATGAAAGTTGTTGTGCTGGGCGGTGCGGGGGATATGGGGAGTCAGGCGGTGGAGACGCTGGCGACGCTGCCGGATGTGCGCCGGATCACGATTGCGGACCGAAACGCGGAGGGAGCGGAGGCGCTGGCCCGCCGCCTGGCAGGAGCGGGGCCGGAAATCGTCGTCCGGCCGCTGGACGCGCGCGATCACACCGCCGTAGTGGAGGCCCTGCGCGGGCACGACGTAGCAGCATCGGCGCTGGGGCCGTACTATTACTTTGAAAGCCCCATGGTTCGCGCCGCGCTGGAGGCCGGGGTGGACTACGTGAGCATCTGCGACGACTGGATCGCCGCGCGGGATGTGCTGGAGCGGTGGGACGAACCCGCCCGTCGGCAGGGGCGCCGGGTCATCATCGGGATGGGCACCAGCCCGGGGCTCTCCAACCTGGCCGTCCGCTACCTGGCCGAGCAGATGGACCGGCCCCTGCGGGCGACGATCACCGTCTACCAGCCGCCGGAATCCGGGCACGGGATGGCCGTCCTTCAGCACGTGCTGTTCATCTACGGGGGACCGGCCCCGGTCTGGCGCAACGGCCGCCTGGAGATGGTCCCCGCCGGGAAAATCGCCCGCGAGGTGGACCTGCCCCTGGTGGGGCGGATGCGGGTCTGGAACGCCGGGCATGCTGAACCGGTGACGCTGCCCCGCTTTCTCCCCACTCTGGAGGAGGTCACGTTCCTGATGTCGGTGGGAGCGTGGACGCACCTTTTCCTGTGGTTGGGCCGTCTGCGCCTGACGGCGACCCACGAACGGATCACGCGCGTGGCGGATATCCTGGCCCGCCTGCTTCCCGCGGCGAAAGAGGGGGCGCCGGAGCCGCCCGGCGCGCTGCGGGTGGATGTGGAGGGCATCCGGGACGGGCAACCCGTCCATCAACTCCTCTGCGGCATCGGGCAGATGCGGCCGGCCACCGGCATCCCGCTGGCGCTGGCAGCGTGGATGCTGGTCCGGGGCGAAGTGCTCACGACCGAAGGGGGCGTCTACGGGCCGGAGGGGATCATAGACCCGCTGACAATGCTCCGGGAACTCCAGGAGCGCGCGGGCTTGCAGGCCTATGCCGACGTAGGGATGACACAACCCCTTTTGTACAGATAAACCACAAAGGACACGAAGGATTCGCCACAAAGGACACGAAGTTTAAAAATCCCTTTGTGCCCTTCGTGCCCTTTGTGGTGAAAACCCAAACACCGGAGGTGCATCTATGGACGAGTTCTCTCTGCAGGGCAAAGTTGCCATTGTCACCGGCGGTTCGCGCGGCATCGGGCGCGCCATTGCAGAGCGCCTGGCGCGGGCGGGCGCGCGGGTCGTCGTCAGCAGCCGGAAACTGGAGAACGCCGAGGAGGCCGCCGCGGCCATCCGGGCCGCCGGTGGGGAAGCCATCGCCGTGCCGGCCCACGTCGGCTACACCGACCAGGTGGAGGCGCTGGTGGCGCGGACGCTGGAGGCCTACGGCCGGATAGACATCGCCGTCAACAACGCCGCCACCAACCCCCACTTCGGCCCCATCCTGACCGCCGACGAGGGGCAGTGGGATAAGATTCTGGATACCAACGTTAAGTCGGCCTTCCGGGTCACCAAAGCGGTGGTCCCGCACATGCAGGCCCAGGGCGGAGGGAAAATCATCAACATCGCCTCGGTGGCCGGCCTGCGACCGTCTCCCCTGATGGGCGTCTACTCTGTCTCCAAGGCGGCGTTGATCATGCTGACCCAGGTGCTGGCGATGGAACTGGCCCCGCACAACATCCAGGTCAACGCCATCGCGCCGGGGGTCATCAAGACCCGCTTCAGCCAGGTGCTGTGGCAGACGCCGCAGATCGCCGAGCCGATCCTGCAGCGCACGCCCCTGGGCCGCTTCGGCGAGCCGGAGGACGTGGCGGGACTGGCCCTCTTCCTGGCATCCCCCGCCTCCGACTACATCACCGGCGCCGTCTTCGTGGTGGATGGAGGGATGAATGTGACGTCGGGGGTGTGATGCCTGAAAACGGCATCTCATATCGCTTTCGCCAGGCGCGCTTGCAGGACGCCGAACGACTGGCCGCCCTCTGCGACCAGTTGGGCTACCCCTCATCGCCGGAGGAGGTCCGGCGGCGGCTCCGGCGCCTGCGGGGCCCGGACCACGCCGTCTACGTGGCCGAAGACGAGGACGGGACGGTTATCGGGTGGATTCACATCTTCCTGCGGCCGCTGCTGGAGGAGGACCTGGCGGCCGAGATCGGCGGGCTGGTCGTGGATGAAGCCCACCGCGGCCGCGGGATCGGACACCGATTGCTGGAACGGGCAGAGCGCTGGGCCCGACGGCACGGCAGCCGCACCGTGGTGGTCCGCTCCAACGTCACCCGGCTGGACGCCCACCGGTTCTATGAAAAATGCGGGTATCGGGAGGTGAAGACGCAGCGGGTGTTTCGCAAACACCGGGAAGATTGATTGACAATGGCAGATTCTACTTTAATATTGACAAACAGCCCGTTAAAAGTATAAAAGGTATCATCCTGTCAGGCCTCTTGCCCCAGGAATTCCCCTGGCAAGGAGGGGAATTTTGCCCCTCCCCCCTTGCCCCCCTCCCCGCTGCGGCGTTCCGCCGCACGGGGAGGGGGAAACCTCACCCTCTCCCCCCACC
>FWPU01003203.1_pt1 | contig 13471 bp, 12 predicted proteins | sample 2228361 | NCBI WGS metagenome assembly FWPU01 (sample SAMEA103939777, study PRJEB20133) | metagenome | reverse complement strand
CAATCGGCAGAGCGGGCGGCTGTTAACCGCTAGGTTCCAGGTTCGAGTCCTGGTCGAGGAGCCTGATTTATTTAAGGGGGGTTTTCGGTGGTCGCTTCACCCACTTTGTAATAAAATGATTCATAATCAACCTTAATTGACCTGAATAATCGTTGAAGCATGAAAAGATGCCTCGAACCGGCAGAAAAATGGGTTTTCCCCATTCCACCAGCCGTTTGAGGGTGTTTTTGGCATTGCGGCGGGGGATAACTTTGTACAACAGGAGGAACAGGACATGAGAGCGAATGGGAAAGTAATGGTGGTCACCGGCGGCGGAAACGGGATTGGTCGGGAACTGGTGCTGTTGCTGTTGGCCAAAGGCGCGCGGGTGGCGGCGGTGGACATCAATCCGGCTGCCCTTGAGGAAACGCTCCATCTGGCCGGCGACCGGAGCGAGCGGCTCTCCACCCATGTTGCGGATATTACCAATCGCGAGATGGTGGCGGCATTGCCCGCGCAGGTCATGGAGATTCACGGTGTGGTGGATGGGCTGATAAACAATGCCGGCATCATCCAGCCCTTCGTGCGGGTCAAAGACCTGGATTACGCTGCCATTCAACGGGTCTTGAATGTCAATCTGTTCGGCACCATTTTTATGACGAAAGAATTTCTGCCCCATCTGCTGGCACGGCCTGAGGCGCACATTGTCAATGTGTCCAGCATGGGCGGCTTTTTGCCCGTCCCCGGCCAGACAATTTACGGGGCAGCCAAAGCCGGCGTGAAGTTGTTTACCGAGGGGCTTTACTCCGAACTGCTCAATACCAATGTGCGGGTGACGGTGATCTTCCCCGGCGCTATCGGCACCAACATTGCCGCCAATTCGGGCGTTTCCATTGCATCACCGGCCCAAGTGGAGGAGCAGCGCAGCCGCATCAAGCCCTTGCCGCCGGCAGAAGCCGCCCGCCGCATTGTGGAGGGCATGGAGCAGAATCGCTACCGCGTACTGGTTGGCTCGGATGCCCGGTTTATGGATTTGATTTACCGCCTCAGCCCGCAGTGGGCAGCAAAAACCATTTTCAAGCAGATGCAAAACCTTCTGCGAGACTGACGCCGAAACGGTGGGGTGGATCTGCTTTCATACCTGCATCAACTGACGCAGGACTTCTTTCAACACGGCAATGCTGTGGCGGTATTCGCTGAGTGAAATGTGCTCGCTGGGAGTGTGGTCGAGGTTGGAATCACCCGGTCCGTAGGCAACCGCCGGGCAGTTCCACACCGGAGCCACCAGATTCAGGTCGGCTGTGCCGCTTTTGAGGGAAAAGGCCGGTTTGCCGCCCGCAGCCCGAATGGCGGATAGGAACGCCCGTACCGGGGCGGTGTTCTTCTCGCCCAGATACGCCGGTACAGAGTCCAGCATTTGCACGGCTGCGCCTTCGGCCAGCGCCGAAATTTCGGCAAATGCCTGCGCAGGTGAAAGCCAAACCGGCAGACGCAGGTTGATCAATAACTCAGCCCAACCACCGAAACCATCTTCGCCGGACTGCATTCGCCGCAGGACCGGGGTAACCTGATCGAATGTCCGTTGATAGGGTCGGTTCCATTCGTTGGCGGCGGCTGTCAGGCGGTTCCAAAAAGCCACTGCCCGTTGCGGAGCGTTTTCGATCTGGGCAGCCGGGTGCGCCAGCGTCTGTTCCACCCGGTAAGCGAGCAGCAGGCTGCCTTTGTAACCCAATGTCACCCGATCCCAGCCGCTCGGCTCGCCGATGATGGCATAGGCTGGACGGTACCTGTCCAGAATTCCCCTGGCGCCGCGTGAATCACCTTCCTCCCCCACAGCACCGATCACCACCACCTGCCAGTCGGCGGGAATGCTCAATGAACTGACGGCTGCCGTAAAGCAAGCCAGCGGGCCTTTGGCATCCACCGCACCGCGTCCATAAAGCAGATCACCTTCACGACGCACCGGAATTTCGCCGGGTACTGTGTCAATGTGTCCCAGCAGGACAATTTGACGCAGCCCCTCGCCGCGCCAGCCGACCGCGTTACCGGTTTCATCCACTTCTGCCTGAAAGCCCATGGCGCGCATTGCCTCGGTCAGATACACCACCGCCGGTTGTTCAGCGTCGGTTGGGCTGTAGGCTCGCAGCAGACCTTCCAGCAGGCTTACTTCGTCCATTCGGCGGATTCCCTGGCAAGGACAAGGGCGACGGCTTCTACCACCCGTTCAAGGTCGCTTTTTTCAATCACCAGCGGCGGTAGAAAGCGCATCACGGTCAGGCCGGCCGGTAGCGCCAGCACACCTTCGCTCATCAGAGATTGCAAATACGGGGTTACTTTTTGTTTGAGTTCAATTCCGACCATCAGACCCAGCCCGCGTACCTCGCGAATTTGGGGAGAATCGAGACGGCGCAGCGCTTCGATGAACCACGCGCCCAATTCGGCAGCGCGCTCGGGCAGGTGATTTTCCAGCAAAAAGTTCAAACTGGCCAGCGCCGCGGCGCAGGTCAGCGGGTTGCCGCCAAAGGTTGAGCCGTGAGTCTGGGGCGGTAAACTGCCTACCCGCTCGCCGATCAGCACCGCTCCCATTGGCAGGCCGCCAGCAATGGATTTGGCCAGACAGACCAGATCGGGCTGTATATCATAATGTTGAAAGGCAAACAGTTTGCCCGTGCGCCCAAAGCCGGTTTGCACCTCGTCCACAATCAGCAGCGCGCCATGTCGAAGGCAAGCCTGCTGGGCGGCTGCTAGAAACTCGGCGTTGGCCGGGTGAACTCCGCCTTCACCTTGCACCACTTCCAGCAAGACAGCTGCCGTTTGATCGCTGACCGCTGCTTGCAGTGCATCGGTATCGTTGTAGGTCAGGTGGGTAAAGCCCGGCACCAGCGGCTCGAACGGCTGACGGTATTTCTTCTCCCATGTGGCGGAAAGCGCACCAAAGGTGCGCCCGTGAAAGGCGCGTTTGAAAGCAATGATCTCGCTGCGGCCGGTGGTCAGACGGGCAAACTTGATGGCGGCTTCATTAGCCTCCGTACCGGAGTTGCACAAAAAGACGCGCGGGAAACCGCTCACCTGACACAGACGTTCCTCCAGGGCAGCCCGCCGGTCGTTGTAGAACATCTCCGGGCAGGAAATCAGCCGGTGAGCCTGTTCGGCAATGGCCTGAGCCACGTGCGGGTTGGCATGACCGATATTGGCAGAACCCTGCCCACCAACGCAGTCAATGTACTCGCGCCCTTCGCTGTCCCACAGGCGGGCACCCTGCCCGCGCAGAATGGCCACCGGTCGCTTGGTGTACAGCCCGGAGGTGTAGCGGTCTTCCACGGCAAAGATGTCCATCATTCGATTACCGTCCCTTTCCCTTGCAGAGCATCCAGTAATGGGTGAGAGGTGCGCCCATCGCCAAAAATGACGCGGCTGACGCCGCCTTGCAGCGCTTCGGCAGCGCCCAGCACTTTCTTCTTCATCCGCCCTTCGGCATACTCAATGGCGCGCTGGACTTCCACCCGCGGCAGGTGATGGATGAGCGTGCTTTCATCCGGAAATTTGCGCATCAAGCCGGGAACATTGGTCAGCAGAATCAGGGTTTCTGCGTCCAGGGCTGCTGCCACCATGGCCGCGGCACGGTCGGCATCCACATTGAGCGCTTCACCATTGGGGGAGATGGCCAGCGGTGCCACCACCGGCGTGAAGCCCATGTCGAGCAGCAGGGAGAGAATGGCCGGGTTGACCTGCTCAATTTTGCCGGTGTAGTCGTCGCGCAGCACCCGTTTACGCCCGTTTTCCACCACGCGGATGGCTTCCTTGCGGTGGGCAATCATCCAGCGGCTGTCCAGACCGGTCAGCCCAAAGGCGTTGACGCCCCTTTGCTGCAACTGCTCGACCAGAAGAGTGTTGATTTTGCCAGCAGTGACCATGGCAAAGATCTCCAGCGTCTGGCGGTCGGTGTAGCGGCTGGTAAAGCCACTTTCGCTGGTGACGAACCGCGGCGGGTGGCCGAGCCGGGTCGAAATCTCGTTCACCTCGGCGGAACCGCCGTGAACCAGGGTTACTTTCTGCCCGCGTTGAATGAGTTCAGCCACATCTGCGCAAATGGAGGCAAAGTTGACGCCGGCGGCGCCGCCAATTTTGACAACCAGCATATTTGAATCCTCCGTTAAATGGGGTGCAGTCCGCTAAAAGTCAGACCGGCGGTTTCTTCAAAGCCGCACATCAGGTTCATCGCCTGCACGGCTGAACCTGCTGCGCCTTTCATCAAGTTGTCAATTGCCGCCATGCCAATCACCCGCCCGCTGGACGGGTCGTAATCAAAGCCGACATCGGCGTAGTTGCTGCCGGCAAGGATTTTCGGCTCCGGCACGCGGTAAATGCCGCGCCGGTCGCGCACTAAGCGGATGAATGGCTCGCTTTCAGCCCACTGGCGGTAGATCTTCCACAGGTCCTTCTCGCCAATTCCGGGGCGCAAAAAAGCATGGGCGGTTGCCAGCGCGCCGCGCACCAGATCCACCGCCGTCATGGTCAGGTGAACCTCGCTCAGACCGAGTTCCTGAATCACCTCGGCGGTGTGGCGGTGACCGTAAGCCGAAAAGGTGCGAACCACGCCGCTCCGTTCGGGGTGATGACTGCCGGGGTTGGGGGAGGCACCGCCCTCCGAAGAGCCCGTCTTGATTTCGACGATCACCGGGCGGTTGGGGTCGAGCGCTTCGGCTTTAACCAGCGGGTACAGCGCCAGAATGGAGGCAGTGGCGTTGCAGCCCACGCCGCTGATGTATGCTGCCGAGCGCATTACCTCACGGTGCAATTCCGGCAGCCCGTAAACAAACTTGCTCAACCAGGCAGGGGCGCGGTGTTCCTCGCCGTAAAAACGCCGGTATAAATCGGCATCGCGCAGGCGAAAATCTGCCGAGCAGTCCACAATACGCGGAGCAAGTGCGGCATACTGCTCAATGCGCTGCTGGCTTTCGCCATGCGGCATTGCCAGAAAGAGGACATCGCACGGTTCAACCTGCTGGGGGTCGCTGAATTTGAGGGAGGTGCGCTTGCGCAGGTTGGGGTGCTGCTGATAGACATATTCACCAAGGTGACTGCCGGAAGTGACCTGTCTGACTTCCACATGGGGGTGATCGAGCAGCAGACGCAGCAATTCACCCCCAACATAGCCGGCGCCGCCGATGATGGAAACCTGTAATCTGCTCATTGGGCAGCTGCTCTCCAAAGGGGAATGCCCAACGGCGAGTGATGGAGGAAGCCCAACGGCAGCTGCGGCGCGCTCACCGCCGGAAAGGAGGGGTGGATTTGACCCTGGGCAACAGCCAGGACATACTCGACAATCAGGCCGGCCACATCCACCCCGGTGGTGGGAGCAAGCGTGTGAAATTCGCTGGTGTGGTTGATTTCGTTGACCAGATAACCGCGCTGCGGGTCTTCGAGAACATCCACCGCCAGCACACCACCGCCAACAGCCTGAGCCGCCGCCACGCACAGGGCGTTCAATTCGGGCGTTACCGGGCAGACCTCGCCCTTGCCATCACGGGCGGTGTTGGTGATCCAGTGGGAGGAAGTGCGGTAAATGGCGCAAACGGTCTGGTCGCCCACCACAAAGGCGCGGATGTCGCGGCCTGGTTTTTGAATGTACTCCTGCAGGTAGTAGATGGAGTGCTGGTAGGAGCCGAGAGTTTCTTTATGCTCCAGGATGGCTTCGGCGGCGTCGCGGTCGTTGATTTTGGCGAGCAGCCGTCCCCACGAACCGACCACCGGCTTCAACACCACCGGGTAGCCCAGTTCTTCAATGGCTTGCAGGGCGGATTCAGGGGTGAAGGCAACTTTGATGCGCGGCTGAGGGATGCCGGCGCGCGCCAACGCAGCCGAGGTGGCCAGTTTATCCCCGCAGGTTGCGGCAACATGTGCCATGTTGACGGTGGGAATGCCCCAGGCATTGAGCATCTGGGTGGCGTACAGCCCGCGCGCGAACGAGATGCTGCGTTCTAACACGGCGTCAAATTCCAGCCACGGCTGGGGATGGGCGAAATCGAACACCGCTTCGCGGTCGTCAATCCGCTGGTGGGGGATACCGCGCTTTTCCAGCGCTTCGAGGATCCACTTTTCCTCGATCCGCACCCGTGAAAGCAGGACACCAATCTTCATCGCTGTTTCTCCTTTGGTTGGGCTTATTCGCCCCAGTCTTCTTCTTCCATGGGGGCCAGTTCCAGCTGAAGCGGTTCAAGGCTGGTTACTTCCAGGTCTACGCCGCAATCCGGGCAGACCACAATTTCGCCGACAAGGACGTTTTCCAGTTCGATGGCGGCTTCGCATTCGGGACAGGATGTTAAGGACATGAGAACCTCCGTGTGAAAAGAGTGATTAAAAAGGATTGCCCTCCGCGGGGCGGAGGGCTTGATTTGCCGACTCACTGTGATTGGTGAAGAAACTCAATCACGCTGGCGTGCGCAAAGCCGTCCTGCCCCGCAAAGGGGGAGGAATGGACGACGATTCTTACGCACGCGCAGTTCCAAACTCATGATGCTTCAAATTATAGCGGTTCGGTCAAAATTGTCAATAGGAAACGGCTAACAAATTGTTAAGAATAATTTTTAGCGGTGTACCAATGGCAGGTATACCTTGTGGCTGTAAATGATGCTGCTGGAGAAAGGACTATCTGACTCATACCGCGGACCAAGATTGGGGGATGTGCCACCATAATTGCATTGACCATGGTTACCCTGACCGGAAGCGTCGCTGACCGTTCCTGTACAGGCTCCGGCGCTGCCATCAAAATGATACAATGCAACCGTGCTGGCATCGGGGTTGAAGGGTACACTCGGCGGGGTAAAGTTTGCTGTGTAGCGTATGACGTTGGAGATGCGTAACTCGTCCAACCAGCCGTTGAAGGATGGGTAGGTGCTGGGGTCGTAGTCATGCTTCTCGGCGGCGATGACCAGATAAGGGTCGCTGTTTGGATACAAGGTGGGACGATTTTCTCGATAGGATAAATTTCCAGAAGGGCCATTTTCCGATTTCTGTAATTGACCGTCCACAAAAATGCGCATCTGACCGGTGCTGCTCTGGCGGGTAACGGCTACATGATGCCACTGACCATCCCGCAGGTCATCTGTCCCGCAAATGGTGCGGCGGTTGCTGCCTACTGCCGTGCCAAAGGCGATTTTTCCACCGGCAAGCGAAATGCCGTAATCGCCGTAATCGCCGTCTCCGAAAATATCCCGGTCGAGGATGATGTTGCCGTTTGTCCATTTGTCTTCAGAGGTACTTTCCACGCAGGCAGGGCTGGAGTTGCTTGCAGGTGCAGCTTTTAGCCAGAACTCGATGGTGAAATCGCCGCCGACATCCACCGAACGATGCGGATTGTCCAGAGGAATCTTAACCCGGTCAATATCGCTGCTGCCCGTGCCGAAGAAACGCAACGAGGTTTGATGGGATTGGGCAAAGGCAACGGTATAGGCGATTTGTTCGGGTTGAGCCGGCATTCGCAGAGACATCACTATCAGCATGAAACCAATCAGCCAGCGAAGTTTCACTTTCGATTCTCAATCGGGTGGAAAAGCAATTTTGGATAATAAATACCGTATTTACAGGATAATCAAAAAAGTAACTTTTTCAAGATCAGGTTACCCCCAGGGATGTGGGCTTAACGAATCTGTAAGGTAGGGGGGATTGGAATCTGGAACTGGATCGGAGTGAGGTTGGTTCAGGCAGGCTGCCGCAAAATCTTCTCCATCTTTTTCCCCTGAGCAAGTTCATCAATCAGTTTGTCCAGATAGCGGATTTTTTGCATCAGTGGATCCTCGATCCCTTCCACGCGCACACCGCAGACCACCCCTTTGATCAGCGTGCTGTTTGGGTTAAAGGCTGGCGCCTGTGCAAAAAAAGTTTCCAGGTCATTCCCCTGTTGAATCTGCGCTTGCAGGCCGGCTTCGTCATAACCGGTCAACCAGCAGATGATTTGGTCCACTTCTGCTTTGGTGCGATTTTTGCGCTGTGCTTTTTGAATGTACAGGGAATATATTTTTTCAAAATTCATCTTGGAAATCGGCTGTCTGGGCATGGTTTTTCTCCAGTGGGTAAGCACTACCCCCGCTGAGCGTACGTCAGGGGTTCAACAAATTCTACCACGGCTATCCAATTTGAAGCGGTCTGTTGACGAGGGCTGTTCCTCTGAGGGAGGATTTCAAAGCGATTCGAGCGCCTGTTTCAGGTCGGCGATCAAATCCTCGGCGTCCTCCAACCCCAACGAGAGGCGCACCAGATTATCGCGGATGCCCAATGCCTGTCGTTTTTCCGGAGGGACATCGTAGTAAGACATCAGCGCTGGCTGAATGACCAGACTTTCCGTGCCGCCCAGCGAGGGTGAAATGAAGGGGATTTGCAAGCGGTCAATGAAGCGGGCTGTATCGTGCAGGTTCCCGCGCACGGTAAAGGAAACCACCCCGCCAAAGCCTTTCATCTGCGCGGCGGCAACCGTATGATCGGGGTGGGAGGGCAGACCGGGGTACCAGACCTGCTCAACTGCCGGGTGAGATTCGAGAAACTCGGCCACACGCTGGCCGTTTTCATTATGGCGTGCCAGCCGGATGCTGAGTGTCTTGATGCCGCGCAGCAGCAGGTAGGCGTTGTGCGGGTCGGGGGTGGCGCCGAGGATGTTGTGCAGTTCCCGTATGGGGGTCAGGGCAGTGCTGCTGCCGGCGGCAAAGCCGGCCAGCAGGTCATTGTGACCGCCGAGGTACTTGGTTGCCGAGTGGATGACAATATCCACGCCCCAATCCAGTGGGCGCTGGTTGAGCGGGGTAGCAAAGGTGGTATCCACCACACTCAACACCTGATGGCGGCGGGCAGTTTTGGCAAAGCGTTCCAGGTCCAGCACACGCAAGTAGGGATTGGTGGGTGTTTCGGAAAGCAGCAGACGGGTGTTGGGGCGGATGGCGGCTTCCAAAGCAGCGTAGTCTCCCATGGGTACGACGCTGGTTTCGATATTGAAACGGGTTAAGAATTCCAGACAGAACTGGCGTGTCCGGCGGTAACAGTCATCGGTCATAACCAGATGATCGCCGCTGTGCAGGTAAGCCAGCAGCGTGGTGGTGATGGCGGCCATTCCGCTGGCAAATTGAATGGCAGTTTCGGCGCCTTCCAGCGCGGCAAGACGCGCCTCGCAGGCGGCAACGGTCGGATTGCCATAACGCCCGTATTCGAGTCGATCGGTAGGCAAACCGCGGCTGTGAGCGTCCTGATAGGCAATCACCTCGTCGCTGTTGCGGAAGGTGTAGGTGGCGGTTTGCACCAGCGGTTCGATGATGGCATGGTAAGGTTTTTCACGCTGGCTGCCGGCATGAATGGCGCGGGTTGAGTCACCCCACGAGTCTGGATCGAGCGGTTGATTGAGCAGTTCAAGCAGAGTGGAAAGGGGTAGTGTTTTTGTCATGGGAGCACCTCCGGGGAAATGAGAAAATAAAAAACGGGCTGCCTGTACAGTGCAGGCAGCCCGCTGGTGGACAATGAGCGATGCAGAAGTCGGTTTACTCGACCCGTCTCCTTGCAAGCGCTGCCTGCTGGATGCGGCGGCGCATGACCATCGCCATCATCATGGCCATGAGGGAGATTGAGATCAGCAGGCTTGCAGGAATCGGGGTCATCTGGTTTTTACCTGAATAGGAATTATTGCTTAGTATAGCGAGTTTTTTGAAAATGTCAATTAAGAAAAGGTTAAAAACACGACTTATAATAATAGGTTTGGAAAAAATAAATTTTTTCCAGCCCTTTACAAAACGGATGAATTGAATATAAAATTGCCCAACTTTTTGATTTGGGCGGTACGGATTTGAGTATTTCGTTGTTGCATTTGTCTTTTGGATGGCTGCCTTCCATGTGGACCAGCCGCTCATCCCATGCCCTGTTTTTTTCAATAACTCCCCGTATGCGTTGATTTCAATCGAGGGCTTCTGCCGGGAGGGTTCACAACCTGTGTCGGCGGAGCAAACCAGCCAGACGCCGGAAATGACCAGCGGCGCTGCACCTTAACTTATCATATCCGTTTCCCGCCTCGTGAAGAGGCGCTTGACACGACCCTTTTTCGCCAAGGAGGAAATTTGATCATGTCCGGTTCATCATCTCCCTATAACCCGTTTCGGGTTGCCCAGCAACAGCTGGATGAGGCCGCGCGCCTGTTGCAATTGGACGCGGCGGTGCATGAATTGCTGCGCTGGCCGATGCGTGAATTGCATGTCACCCTGCCGGTGCGCATGGATGACGGCACGGTGCGGATTTTTCACGGCTTTCGCGTTCAGTACAATGATGCGCGCGGTCCGTGCAAGGGCGGAATTCGCTACCACAGCGAAGAAACCGTGGATACCGTGCGTGCGCTGGCAGCCTGGATGACCTGGAAAACCGCTGTGATGGACTTACCGCTGGGTGGCGGCAAGGGGGGAATCATCTGCGACCCCAAGCAGCTCTCGCCCGGCGAGCTGGAACGTCTCAGCCGTGCCTATATCCGTCAGGTGGGGCGCATTTTGGGCGCCGAGGCGGATGTGCCGGCCCCCGATGTGTACACCACCCCGCAGATCATGGCCTGGATGGTGGATGAGTTTTCCTACCAGCGCGGTTACACCGAATTTGGGATGATCACCGGTAAACCGCTGGGGTTAGGTGGTTCGGCTGGACGGGGTGATGCCACGGCACGCGGTGGCATGTACTGCCTGCGCGAAGCCGCCAAAGCCCACCAGGTGGACTTGCGCGGCGCGACGACGGCCATTCAGGGTTACGGCAACGCCGGCTCGTTTGCTCACAAACTGGGCGGAGAACTGCTCGGTCTCAAGGTGGTGGCAGTTTCTGATTCGCGCGGCGGCATTTACAACCCGGCTGGTCTGGATTACGCGGCGGTGCTGGCTCACAAGCAGCGCACCGGTTCGGTGGTCAACTTTCCCGGCACCCAGCCGGTCAGCAATGCTGAACTGTTGGAATTGGATGTGCAGGTGCTTATTCCGGCGGCGCTGGAAAATGCCATCCATCAGGAAAATTGCGAGCGAATCAAGGCTCGTTTCATCGCCGAACTGGCCAACGGTCCGACCACGCCGGAGGCCGACGCGGTCCTGTTTGCCAAAAACATTGTGGTGCTGCCCGACTTTCTCTGCAACGCCGGTGGTGTGACCGTTTCGTACTTTGAGATGGTGCAAAATGCCTACGGCTATTACTGGGATGAGGATGAAGTGCATCAGCGGCTTGATCAGCGCATGACCGGTGCGTTTTGGAAGGTCCATGAGGTTGCCCGGCAGCATGGTGTGGACTACCGCAAGGCGGCTTATCTGGTGGCAGTCAGCCGGGTGGCGGAAGCAGTTCGGCTGCGCGGTTGGGCATAAATTGCGGCGGGAGAGTGTATAATTTTCAGCATTCGCCAAAGTGATGTTGAATTTTACCCTCTCTGGCAGGCGGTGAGGTATGTCAGTCATTCCCCCTGAGTCGTCCAAAATTCTAGAAATTTATCTGCTGCTGGCGCAGTATCCAATGCTGGCTTCCTCCATCCGCCGGCGGATGCGCGAGGAATTGTTCCAGCGCGGCATCATCTCCCCGGAGCGGTTTGAGCAGGAAATCCGTGAGAAGGCCATTGAATCGCAAAAGCGTGAAGGGCTGGGCGATGAGCAGCGACCGGAAGACAGTGAACGCTGGGAATTGCGCTATCACCGCATCCGCCGTATTTTGACCGATTTTTACTTCGCCTACAACCTGCCCATTGAGCTGCTCCATAAAATTGTGGATGATGTGCTGGCTGACCGCGGCGGCGAACGCCCTCCGGTTGGTTCGGAGATCAGCCTGCGCTTTAACCCGGAACTGGCTCCATTGGAGATGGTGCTGCGTCAGGCTGAAGCTTACGAAGCTCTGCCACCGGAGCAGCGCAATCAGGTGCAGCACCATCTGGAAGAACTGCGGGTGGTGTTGCTGAAAAGCCTGCTGAGTGACCAGCTGGGCTTCATCCGCATTGCCAAACGCTGGTTCACCGTGGCAGATTTCAGTTACATCATTCGCCACCGGATTGGCAGCGGTAAAATCGGCGGCAAGGCAGCCGGGATGCTGCTGGCGTATAAAATTCTGCAAGGCACGGCGCCGCAACTTGCCGAGCGCATCCGACTACCGCGCTCGTACTTCATCGGCGCCGATGTGTTCTACGACTTTCTCGCACTGAATGATCTGGAATATGTCAATCAGAAGTACAAATCGGATGAACAAATCCGGCAGGATTACCCGCTGATTCAGGAGAAATACGCCTGCGGGCGTTTCCCGGAGGAGATTGCCGACCAACTGCGCGATCTGCTGCGCGAGGTAGGCAATACCCCCCTGATTGTGCGTTCTTCCAGCCTGCTGGAGGATAACTTTGGGGCCTCGTTTGCCGGAAAGTACCTGAGCGTTTTTTGCCCAAATCAGGGCAGCCTGAAGGAAAACCTGCGTGACCTGACGCTGGCCATCCGGCGGGCTTATGCCAGCATCTACAACCCGGCTGCGCTCTCGTACCGCCGCCGCATGGGGCTGATTGATTACGACGAGCGCATGGCGATTCTGATCCAGGAAGTGCAGGGTCAGCCTTACCGTAATTACTTCTTTCCTTCGGCGGCGGGGGTGGCTTACTCGTTCAGCCCAATTGTGTGGAATCCTCGCTTGCGGCGAGAGGAGGGCTTTGCCCGGCTGGTAGTCGGGCTGGGGACGCGTGCCGTGGAACGCACCCCGAATGATTACCCCCGCCTGATCGGGCTGAGCCACCCCGCCTTGCGCCCGGAGGTGACCCCGCAGGCCATCCGTCAGTACTCCCAGCATCAGATGGATGTGATTGACCTGCAACAGAACGCGCTGGTCAGCCTGCCGGTGCAAGAGGTGCTGGGGGTGGATTTCCCGGCACTGCGCTGGGTCATCTCGGTGGATGATGGCGAAACGATTCGTCCGCCGTTAACACTCGGGCTTTCGCTGCAGCCGCGCCAGTTTGTGGTCACGTTTGAACGGCTGCTGCAAACTGAATTCGTCCCAATGCTCCGCAGTATCCTCACCCGCCTGGCGGAGGAATACCGCTCCGCAGTAGATGTCGAATTTGCTCTGACCATTCAGCCGGGTGAAGGCGGTAAGCCCGATGTCATTTTTCATCTGCTGCAATGCCGCCCGCATCACAGCTGGAATGCGGACCTGGCTGTGCGCCTGCCGGAACAGGTGCGCGAGGAGGATGTCGTCTTGATCAGTAACCGCATGGTGCCGGTTGGGGTGGTTGAAGGCGTGGAGTACATCGTCTATGTGGATGCGGAAAAGTACTACCGCCTTCCCTCAGCGCACGATTTCAGCGAAACAGCCCGCCGGATTGCCCAAATCAACCGGGCGCTGGAAGGCAAAAACTTCGTCCTGATCGGGCCGGGGCGCTGGGGTTCAACTGACTTCATGCAGGGTGTGCCGGTCACCTACGCGGATATTTTCAACACCCGTGCGCTGATCGAACTGACCAGCCGCAAGGGCGGATACG
>FWPU01009167.1_pt1 | contig 13472 bp, 13 predicted proteins | sample 2228361 | NCBI WGS metagenome assembly FWPU01 (sample SAMEA103939777, study PRJEB20133) | metagenome | reverse complement strand
GGGTAATCCCCGGGACGGGGTAACCTGTCGGATCGGGCCACAGAAACATACCGCCGAAGCATCGCTGGCGATGCTGGCAAGGGTGAAACGGCGCGTGTAAGAGACCACCGGCGGTTGCAGTAATGCAGCCGGCCAGGCAACCCCCGCCGGGAGCAAGGCCAAGCAGGGACTACAGGCTGCTCGTCTTATGGTCCCGGGTAGGCTGCATGAGGCGCATGGTGACATGCGCCCTAGAGAGATGGTCACCCAGACGCAGGGATGGGAAGAAGCTGTTTCGCAGTGTAAACCAGACCGCAGCGTTGGACAGAATGCGGCTTACAGACCAGCCCAGGATTTCAGGCAGCTCGCATGGCTCGAGCTGCCTTTTGTTTGGGAGCATTCCGGGATGGTGTAACCCCGCAAGCGGGCTTTATCAATGCCAGGGTTATCTCCCGTACTTCCCCATCAGTTGACCCCAGGCCAGCACATGTCCATGCATGGCCGCCTCCAGGTCGGCTTTGGTGGCGCCAGGGGCGAGATTGAGCTGCTTATCCAGCGCATACAGCTTGAAGAAGTAGCGGTGCGCCGGCCCTGAGGGTGGACATGGGCCGTTATAGCCGGTCCGGCGATAGCTGTTTGTGCCGGCAACTCCGACCTTTTGCACCCCCTCTGGTAGCTCGCTGACTTCTGGCGGGATATCGTACAACACCCAGTGGACGAACGTCCGTCCGGGTGCATCCGGATCGTCCATAATCAGCGCCAGGCTCTGCGCGCCTTGCGGCACCCCCGTCCATGCCAGGTGAGGCGAGATATCCTCGCCATCGCAGGTGTGTTTGCGCGGGATGGTCTTCCCTTCTGAAAAGGCATTGCTGGTCAGTTGTAGCGTCATTTCGCTCTCTCCTTGCGGAGTTTCTTCCGCTTCGCTGGCGCGGCAGCCAGTCATTGAAGAAATAAGAAGAAGGACAAGCACCAACCAGGAGATTTTGACTTTCAGCGCCTCTGGGCTCATTTCACCCTCCGCGCGATACTGGGTTCGGAACCGAAACAAGCGTTACACGCCGATCAGGATGGCGCGCGCCGGGGCGCCATCCGCGCCGGCGATCTTCAGCGGCAGGCAATGCAACGTATAGCGTCCCTGAGAAACCTTCGAAAGATCCAGCCCTTCGATGATGACCACGCCTGCCCGCAACAGGATTTCGTGGGTGGGGCGGAAGTCGTCATACGGTGAGATGGAAAGATAATCAATGCCGACGAGCTGCGTGCCCCGGTTAACCAGCCATTTCGCCGCATCTGGGGTGAGGGCAACGAAATCGGTCTGAAATCCGTTTGTGTGACTGCCCCAATACTGCGAGTTGCGCGTTTTGAACAGCAGCCGCCTGGTTCGCGGTGGAATTTCGGCGTTTTCCAATACCTGGGCGGTGATTTGATTGCAATCTGGCAGGTGCAGCAGGTAGGCTCGACCGCTCAATACTTTCAGGGGAAGCTGATCAACAGTGACGGCATTCCCGCTGAACAGGTGGTATGGAGCGTCTACGTGTGTGCCGCTGTGAACGCTCATTTCCAGCCGGGTGAGGTTCACGTCTGCGCCTGATTCGATCGTGCTCACCCGTTCCAATACAATCGGTGGATCGCCAGGCCAGATCGGTATGTCCGGGGAGATGGTCAAGGATATATCGTAAACGCGCATCTTGCTTCCTTTCACCCTGTGATTAGTATAGCGTAGCCTGGGCGAAAAAGCAAATATGGCAATGTACCGCAGTTTGCTGAAGCGGAGGGCAGGTTTTACGGTACTGTAGCCATGCGCAGGGTGTACTTCTGCAGCGCTCCCGGGTCGAGATGGACACCCAGGCCAGGCGCAGCCGGCACGTCTATGGTGCTGTCTGAATTGAGGCTAAAGCGCTCCTGAGTGATATCCTCGACATAGTAGCGATCGGTAGCCGAAATGTCTCCAGGCAGGGTAAAACCCGGCAGGCTGGCCAGGGCCAGGTTGGCTGCCCTGCCGACGCCGGTTTCCAACATACCGCCGCACCAGACCGGGATATTCCGCTCCAGGCAGTAGTTATGGATTGCCGCTGCCTGACTGATGCCGCCCACCCGTCCGGCTTTGATGTTGATCACCCGGCAGGCATCGATCTCCAGCGCCTGGCGAGCGTGGCGCAGCGAGAGAATGCTCTCATCCAGGCAAAGCGGTGTCTGGAATTGCGCCTGCAAGCGGCTGTGGTCCAGAAGGTCATCTTCGGCCAGGGGCTGTTCGATGAGCAGGAGATTCAAATCATCCAAAGGCTTCAGCGCCGCCGCTGATTCCAATGTGTAGGCGGAGTTCGCATCTACCTGAAGGCGCAAGTGCGGATGCGCCTGGCGCACGCTGACGGTCTCGTGAACATCCCGCCCGGGTTTGATTTTGATCTTCACCCGCGCGTATCCCTGTTCGAGATAGCGGTCGATGACGGCGAGCAACTCGCGCGGCGAAGCCTGGATGCCCACCGATACACCCACTTCCACCCGCGCGCGCACTCCGCCAAGCATTGAGGCGAGCGATTTCCCGCGCTCTTTGCCAAGCAAGTCCCAGAAGGCCATCTCCAGCCCGGCTTTCGCCATGGGATGCCCGCGCACCGTTGCCAGTGCAGTCTGCATCTCTTCTGCACGCTGTAGCTCCCGATTTAGAACAGCCGGGGCAAGGAATTCCTGCAGGATATGCCACGCAGTGCCGGAGGTCTCATAGGAATATCCCGGATCGCGGTCAGCCGCGCATTCGCCATATCCCCTCAGACCGTCGGCAATGGCTTCTACCAGGATGCAGTCGCGCTCGACTGTCCGTCCAAAGGAGGTCTCAAAAGGTTGGACGAGCGGCATGCGCAGGTGATACAGGTGGATTTGTGAGATTTTCACAGGGTGCTCTCTCCATGGCTCAAGGCGTAGAAGCTACGCGGGTAGGTGCCGGGCAAATAGATAAAGTCGGTCACAATATAACCCATCTGGAACAGATATTCGAACAGGGAGCGGGTGTGCATGCGCCACTCCAGACCGAGGTCCATGCTGCTAGCCTTGACGGCGGGGAAGTCGGCCGGAATTTCAACCAATACAATCGGCGTTGTGGTCGCTGCGTCGGCTTCGTCAGGGTGGAAGCTGAGCTCTTTGGCCGGGCGCGGCAGGCCATCCGCTTCGACATAACTCGGGTTGATGATTTGCACCCCGGCGGCAAAGTAATGCGCCAAATCGAGCGGACGGCGAGCATGCCGGCTCAAGCGCCGGTTGACGCGAGCGGTGTTCACCCACCAGTCCACCTGGAAGCGGTCGGAGGGCAGGCCGATGTTGGCATCATCGCGCATCTCGCCATACGCCTCACGCAGGTAGGTATTGCACACTGCGCCGAGTTTGGTGATGTTTAGAAACGCGTTGCGGCTCAGCAATGGATCGTAGGTCCAGGTGATCAGGTCTATTCCCTGGCGGCGCACCATTTGCCATTGGGCGCGCTTGAGCAGGAAGCCAACGCCGCGATTACGATGATCGGGATGGACGCCCAGCATGTGCGAGTAGTGCTTCGAGCGGTAGCCTTCGGGGGTTTGGTATAGCCCGGTAAAGCCAAAGACAAAGCCGATCAGAGTGGCAGGCGGCGTAGTGGTGGCGCCTTCCTGCCAATAGGCACCGATTGTCAGGCCGCCGTTGTGCACCGCGGCCAGCAATAAGTGCGCTGGGACAATATCCCGCTCGCTCCCTGGCCAGACCAGGTGCTGCAGGTCTTCCACGGCTAACATTTCATCGGGTTTTTCCAGAATACGGAGTAGAGGTTTCATCTCACCACCGTGCATATTTCTACGGTTTCATCGGCTGCGGCGGAAAAGCTGGCGTAGGAATAGCCGTTGCCAATCCTTACCTTTCAGATGGTCCAGCCGGTGCGACAGGCGGGCAGGCATCAGATTGAAGATGCGCGGCGCGGTATCCAGCGCGCAGGTGCGGTTGGCTGCCAGGTATTCCAGCCAGTAGATCGAAACTGGCAAACCGGGAAAGATTGACTCGAAGAAGATCGTGAGTGCGCGCAGGTACGGCGGTCGCGTGAAAACCAGGCGACGGGGCGTTTCAATCGCTTGCATAATCAGCTCGACAATCTGGGCGTAGCTCAAATACTCCGGACCACCGATTTCAATGGTTTCATTGACCACCGCGCTGTTTTCCATCGCCCAAACCAGGCAGGTGACCAGGTCCTCGACCCAGATCGGTTGCAGCAAGGTGGTTCCACGGCCGGGCATCAGGTGGACGTAAGGCACGGCGGCGATGAGTCCCGCCAGGGTGGTGGTGAAACGATCGTTTTCTCCGAAGGCGACCGCGCTGCGCAAGATGGTGTAATCCACGCCGCTGCGCCGGACAAACTCCTCGGCGATTGCCTTGGCTTTCAGGATGGTATAAGCCGAAGCCCGGTCGGCGCCCAGGTGAGAAAGGAAGAAGAGGCGTTTCACCCGGGCGTCGGCAGCCGCCCACGTCACCGCTTGCGTCCCCTGGATGTCCACTTTCAGCAGATCCCCATAGGCTCCCTGGCGCTCGACGCCAGCCAGATGGTATACCACCTCTACGCCAAGCATGGCAGCGCGCAAACCACGCTCATCGTTCAGGCTGCACACCGCCACCTCAACAGGCGTACTGCGGGGCAAATTGGGGGTCTGTGGCGATGGGCGAATCAGCAGGCGGACAGGATAACCAGCCTGAACCAGGTTGCGAACCAATGCGGATCCAATAAAGCCCGTGCCGCCGGTTACCAGGATCATCGCGGAGCGATTATAGCACGCCCGCGCCGCCAATTGGGGTGGGCTTCGTCGGCTGCCTTGATCGGTTCGTGACTTCAGACGTCAGGAAGGCTGGTAGAATACAGCGGATGCGCTTATTGGATTTCTTGCGTTCAGAAGCGGTGCGCCGGGGCTTGCTCGACCCGGCTGAAGACATTGACGCTGCTACGGCTTTTGCTCTGGTGCGCGATATGCCCTATCGCCGTGCCAGCGATCGCCGTCCGGAGACGATCATCGCTGAATGGCAGGGGACCTGCTCGGGGAAACATTACCTGCTCCAGGCTCTCTTGGCTGAGTTGGGCATCGACTCGCAGCTAATGGCATGCACCACAGTGGTGCCAGTGGATCGCGCTGACGTGCCGGAGCACTTGTTGCCCCTCTACGAAGCTGCAAACTGCCGATTTGTGGATGTGCACAATTACCTGCTGATCACGTTGAGCGATGGACGCCGCATGGTGGTAGACGCCACCTGGCCGCTCTCGGCGCGCAAATTGGGGCTGCCGGTGAACGAATCCTTTGTGCTCGGTCAGGATCAGCAAATTGCCGCCGAACCGCTGCAGACCTGGCCTGTCCCACCCAATCGCGATGCTCAGGAATTCAAGGACGAATTGCTGCGATCGGTATTTACGCCAGCAGAGCTGGAATTTCGTGAGGAAGTTATCCGCGCTCTGGCGGAACGGACCGCCGATCGGTAACAGCCCAGGGAGTATTTGATTCAGTCTTCTTCTCTGAAGTCGTCGGCTTCAACAGAGGGAATCAGCACATCCTCTGCCGGAATTGGGCCGGTTTCCAGGGCATGCGTTGAGCGGCGATAGTGCCGGCTCAGATCATCCTGCACCGTGCCCTGCCATAGCGGAACGCCGTCGAAGTACGCCGCGCGGCCGATCATGTGCGCAGCCAGCGGCGCAGTGAGCAAAATGAACGAGATAATGGCAATCACGCGGGTGTAAATGCCGAATTCGTTGAAGTAAATTGCCGCGCCGATCAGGATCAGCCCCACACCCAGCGTGCCCGCCTTGGCGGTGGACGACATGCGCAGGAAGATATCTGGCATCCGCAGGATGCCCACCCCTGCCAGGAAAATCAAGATTGCCCCCAATAACATCAACACCATCACCAGTATTTCTCTCATGTCTACACCCTTCTTTCGAGGTAATAGGCAAAAGCCACGGTGCCGAGGAACGTGATCAACGCCAGGATGATGGCAACGTCCAGGAAATTTTGCTGATTGAAGCGCACCGCGTACACCACGATGAAGCCTATCGCCATCACACTGATCAGGTCCAGGGCGACGACGCGGTCGGGCAGATAGGGACCGCGCAGCAGGCGGATAAACGCCGCGGTAAAGCCGGCGGCAATCAGCGCCAGGATGATGTTCCACAGGATTTCGCTCATGTCTCGAAAATCTCCTTCACCCGCCGCTCGTAGCCTTGTTTGATCTCGTCCTGGAACTGGCGGGGATCATCCAGCCAGACGGTGTGGATGTAGAGGGTTTTCCGGTCGCTCGAGATGTCCAGGGTTAGGGTGCCTGGCGTGAGGCTGATCATGTTCGCCAGGATGACTACCGCAGCTTGGCTTTGCAGCTCGATAGGCACAGCCACAACGCCCGGGCGCAGCGGCATGCGCGGCGAAAGGATGGTGGCAGCCATGCGCAGGTTGGCTTTGGTCAATTCACGCAGGAAGAACAGCGCGAATTCGATGATCTTGGGAAAGCGCACGAAGTACCGGTGCGGCTGCGGCGAGCGGTAGGCTGCCCACAACACCGCATAGCCCAGCACGAACCCAAACAGCAGGTCCACAGGCTCGAATCTGCCGGTGAGCGCCGACCAGGCGATGGCCAGCAACAGGTTCAGCAAGAACAGGCTCATGGTACCATTCCCAATACCGCCGTGATATACATTGATGAGTCCACCAGTTGAGCCGCAGCCGCCTGGCAGACGCGGTACAGCGGCTCAGCCCAGAAACCGACCGCCGTGGAAAGCAGCACAAAGCCAAGCGTCGGCGCCCACATCCAGGCGGATACCGGTTTGAACCTGGCCTTGTCTCCCTGTTTCGGGTGCTGCTTCCAAAAGACTTCGTTCCAAACCTTGGTCATCGAATACAGGGTGAAGAAGCTGACCACCAGACCAACGGCGACGATCAGATACTGTCGGAGCTGGAAGCCGGCGGAAATCAGCGCCAGTTTGGCGAAGAACCCCGATAGCGGCGGCAATCCGGCCAGCGAGAGAGCAGGCAGCAAAAACATCATCGAGATGGCGGGGGCGCTGGCGTACAGCCCCCCTAATTTTTTGAGATCATAGGAGCCGGCCATGGCGAAGACCACCCCGGCGACGAGGAACAGCGAGGTTTTTGCCAGGATGACGTGCACCATAAAGTATATGCTGGCTGCGAGCGCCTCCCCGCTGAACAACCCCAACCCCATTAACAAATAGCCGATCTGGCTGATGATATGGAATGACAGCAACCGGCGGAAATCGGTTTGCGCCGCCGCCCCCAGCACGCCGGTGAACATGGTGAAACCAGCCAGGATCAGGATGATGGCGTGGGTGTAAGCCGCATCGGCGACGAAAAGCAGGGTGAAGACGCGCATCAACGCGTAGACTCCCACCTTGGTTAATAAGCCCGAAAACAGGGCGGTGACGGTGACCGGCGGGGTGTGATACGACGCCGGCAGCCAGAAGAACAGGGGGAAGATGGCTGCCTTAATCCCAAAGGCAATAATGAACAGGATCGCCACCACCGTCACCTGACCATAAGGCTGGACGTTCGGCAGCCGCGTAGCCAGATCAGCCAGATTTAACGTCCCGACCAGGTTAAAAAGCAAGCCGACTGCCGAAAGGAACAGAATCGATGCCAGTAAATTGAGAATCACATATTTCACCGCGCCCTCGATTTGCTCCCTCTCCCCGCCCAAAGCAATGAGGACGAAGGAAGCCATGAGCATCACCTCGAACCAGACGTACAGGTTGAACAAATCGCCAGCGGTGAAAGCCCCGTTCACCCCCATCACCAGGAAAAAGAACAGGGGATAAAAGCCAAACTTGACCCGCGGCAAGTCCATCTGTCCCTGGCTGTACAGCGCTACCCCGATTGTAATCACGCCGGTCACTGTCAGCATGATGGCGCTGAAGATGTCGCTGACCAGGCTGATGCCAAATGGCGCCGGCCAGCCGCCAATTTGCACGGTTTGGATGCCGTCGTGCAGGACGCGAGAAAGCAGGTAAAATGCCGCTCCGGCGATGAGCGCCGCGCCGGCTATCGCCAGCCACTTTTGCAGGCGCGGCCGATTCCACAGCAGCAGCGTCAGTGCAGCGAAGGACAGGGGCAGCAAGATTGGGGCGACGATCATCGCTCAGCCTCGCCAGCAGGTTGCTCATCCAACACTTCATCCGTCGGGCAGGGGATGTCGGTGCAGCGCATCTCGTATAGATCGTCGGTTCCAGATACCAGGTAAGCCTGGCGAATGAGGACGATGGCAAAGGCGGTGACGCCGAAACTGATGACGATGGCGGTCAGAATCAGCGCCTGCGGCACCGGGTCGGCAAAGCCGGGCGGCGGCAGCGCTTCTCCGGGGGCGATGATCGGTGGTTTGCCGGGCACCAGGCTGGCGGATGAGAACAACAGCAAATTGACCGCGTAACCCAACAACAACAGTCCCACCAGTATTTTCACCAGGCTGCGGCGCAAGACCATGTAGATTCCGGCTGCAAACAGGGTGCCCGCGGCAATGGACATCAGCAGGATCATCGTTATTCCTCCGAAATCGTCAGCAAAATCCAGACCACGATGCCGATCACCACCAGATAGACGCCAACATCGAACAGGATTGGCGTCCCAACTTTGCCGACCACCACGATGGCTTCCTTTACCCATTGGCCGGTCATGAACGGCTGGCGAGACAAGACCGGGATCAGGCCACTTGCCAGCGCAGTGAATAAGCCGATGCCCACCAGGGCGCGTGGCGGCAGCGGCAAGCGCTGGCGCAGCGCTTCGGTCGAGGTGGCAATGGCGTACAGCATCAACGCGCTGGCGGCAACCAGCCCGGCGACAAAGCCCCCGCCAATCTGGTTGTGCCCGCGGATGAGCAGGAAAATGGAGAAGATCATGATCAGCGGCATCATATAACGGGCGGAGATCTGCAACAGGAACGACCGCTGAATCAGCCTCGGCTCAGACGCTTTTCTCTCTTGTTTGTCGTGCGATAGCCCGATTAGAGCAAAGACCCCGACAGCAGCGATTCCCAGTACGGTGATCTCTCCCAGCGTATCCAGGCCGCGAAAATCCACCAGAATCACGTTGACAACGTTCCGCCCAAACGCCTGGAACAGGCTTGCGCCAGCGTAGAAATTGGCCAGATAAGACTCGGAGGGATGAGAAGACGCCAGCAGCATCAAAATCGTCATCAAGCCGCCTCCCGCCAGGGCGACGACGATGTCGAACAGGCGCGGCAGCGGTCGAGTCAGTTGGGTGAATTTCGGCAGCCGATAGATTATCAAGATGAACAAGATCACCGTCAGGGTTTCGATGGCGAACTGCACCATCGCCAGGTCGGGGGCGCTGTAGAGCAGGTATAAGATGGCGATGCTGTAGCCAATCGAGCCGAGTAAGGCGATGGTCGCCAGCCGCGAGCGTGTTCGCGTCACCTGGATGGCGGCGATGAGGATGATGGCAATCAGGATCACATCGTAAAAGCGCGGCGGGCTCCATGCCCCAATGAAAATCCCCACTCCCAGGCGGGTCAATTTGGTCAGCAGGGTCAGCCCAACGGTAGTGATGACGATGAAGAGCACGTACACCCGCAGGTAGCCGCTCTGCAGCAGCCGCGTCTGCCAGGCGGCGAAGCGGAGCGCGGCGGCCAAGCTGCGTTGATACAGAGAGGCTGGGCCGATTGCTTCCAGAGAGCGCGCCAGGCGCGCACTGGCGGGCTGAATCCTGCCCCGCCAGGCGAAGAGAGCGCCGCCAAGGGCGAGCGTGAGCACACTGAGGAAGAAAGTGGGCGTGAAGCCGTGCCACAGGGACAGCTTGATGTTTGGGCTGCTCAACAGCAAAGCCTCGGCGCTGGGACGGATGAGTGTGTCGGCGATGAGCTGCGGGAACAGACCGGCGCCCAGCCCGAGGAGCGCCAGGATCGCCGGCGGCAGCCACAGCCCTGGCGAACCTTCGCCCACAGCGTGGAATTCCCGCCCCGCTTTCGCCCAGAATGGAGTCAGTCCCGCCCAGCCCGCCACGGCGACGGTGGCAACGAACGCCGCCAGCGCCAGTCCGGTCAGGGCAAGGGGGGAGCTGCCGACCTCCAGCGTGCTCTCGTAAACCAGTTCTTTGGCGATGAACCCGACGAAGGGGGGCAGCCCGGCCATCGAAACCGCCGCCATGCCGGCTGCAGCAGCCGTGAGCGGCATGTGTTTCGCCAGTCCGCCCAGCTCGCGCACATCGCGGCTGTGTACGGCGTGATCCACCCCGCCGGCGACCAGGAACAGCGCCCCTTTGTACAGGGCGTGCGCCAGCAAGAACACCATCCCGGCTTTGACAGCCAGCGGCGTGCCCATGCCGAATAAAAAGACCAGCCCGCCCAGCGCGCCCACCGTGCTGTAAGCCAGCAGCCGCTTGAGATCGGTCTGGCTGAGCGCCAGCAGGGAACCGATCAGCAGCGTCGCCAGCCCCACCCAGGGGACGACCGAGCTCCACAAATCCATGCCGCCGAACACCGGCAGGAGCCGGGCGATCAAATACACCCCCGCCTTGACCATCGTGGCTGAGTGCAGGTATGCGCTGACCGGCGTAGGCGCTTCCATGGCGTTGGGCAGCCAGAAGTGGAAGGGGAATTGCGCCGATTTGGCCATTGCGCCGAGCAGGATCAGCAGCAGCGCCGCCGGAGCGAGGGTGTGTTGCTGCACCCGCTGTGCCTGCCCAATCCAGTCGGCGATTTCGAAGGAGCCGGTGATGAGATAGAGAAGGACGATTCCGGCAAGCAAAGCCAGGCCGCCGGCGCTGGTTACCAACAACGCCTGCCACGCAGCGGCGCGCGCCGTTTGCCGGTGATGCTCAAAGCCAATCAAGATGAAAGAAGTGATACTGGTGAGTTCCCAAAAGATGAACAGCAGCAGCGCGTTGCCGCTCAACACCACGCCGAGCATGGCGCTCATGAAGATCAGCACCACGCTTAGAAACCGGGGCAAGAATGGGTTTTTTTCCAGGTAAGCCGCACCGTAGATCACCACCAGCCCGCCAATGCCGAGGATGATCAGCGCCATCAGATAGCTCAGCCCATCCAGGTGGAAGGCGGCTGTAAGCCCCAGGCTGGGAATCCAGGGGAGGGCGTAGCGCGCCTGCCTGCCGGCGGCGATGTCCGGCAACCAGAGGAGAAAGAGGAACAGGCACAAGAATATGAACAGGCTGATGAGCGTTCCCGCTCGCTGTTTCATCGCCCGATAGAGAGCGGGCGCGGCAATCGCCAGCCCGATTCCCAGTAAAATGCTCGCCGGCATCAACATGACATTCCGTCCCATCCAATATGGGCATTATTCTAAATGAAGACCGTGAATCTGGCTACTGGCTGGACAAGACACAAAGGATAAACCGGTTGCGCCACCCGTTGGTGAAACTGCTGCCGACTTTGTGATAAACTCTCTTTATGCTCACCGCCGCTGCCCTTGCTCATCCCAACATCGCCCTGATCAAGTACTGGGGCGACCGCGATGCGACCCTGCGCCTGCCTTCCACCGGCTCGATCTCGATGAACCTGGCCGGGCTGTACACGCGCACCAGCGTGAGTTTCGATGATACCCTTGTTGCCGACGAGCTGATGATCAATGGCACCCCCGCTCACGGACAGGCATTGGATCGGGCAAGCGCGTTGCTGGAGCGCGTCCGCCAGATGGCGGGCATGAAGAGCTTTGCCCGGGTGACCAGCGAGAACAATTTCCCCATGGGCGCCGGCATCGCCTCGTCTGCCTCGGCGTTTGCCGCCCTGGCGCTGGCAGCCTCTTCAGCCGCCGGTCTGGCGCTGAATCAGCGGCAGCTTTCCCGGCTGGCGCGCCTGGGCAGCGGCTCTGCCTGCCGCTCGGTGCCGGGTGGCTTTGTCGAGTGGCTTGCCGGCGACACAGACGAAGATTCCTATGCGGTTTCCATCGCCCCGGCGGAGCATTGGGCGCTGGCTGACTGCATTGCCCTGGTCAGCCAGGCGCACAAGCCGGTTGTTTCCCGCCAGGGGCATGTGCTGGCGGTCACCAGTCCGCTCCAGGCGGCGCGGGTCGCCGATACGCCCCGTCGTCTGGACCTGTGTCGCCACGCCATCCTGGAGCGCGATTTTGCCGCCCTGGCCGAAATCGCCGAGCTGGATAGCAACCTGATGCACGCCGTCATGCTCACCTCAACGCCGCGCCTGCTTTACTGGCAGCCAGCCACCCTGGCGGTGATGCAGGCAGTAGTCGCATGGCGACAGCAGGGCATCCCGGTTTTCTACACCATTGACGCCGGTCCGAATGTGCATGTATTTTGCCTGGGCGAGCATGCCGAGCGGGTTGTTTCCTTGCTCCGTGAGATTCCCGGCGTGCTGGACGTGCTGTTAGCCCTGCCCGGCGGGCCGGCTCGCTTAGAATTGCGTTAGAAATCGCCCGCCGAATCGCCATTATCTGGTTGCATCGCCGGAGCAGCGATATAATCAAGATTACGAGAGGTTACTTCTGCTGGTGTAGTGTGAAAGAAGGAATATGTCGGGCGATTTGTTCATTCAACTTCTGGAATTTGTCGGCGGGCTGGCGATTCTGATTGTCGTGCATGAGCTGGGACACTTCCTGGCGGCGCGGGCATTGCGGGTCGAGGTAGAGGAATTTGGCATCGGCTTCCCGCCGCGCCTGATCAAACTCTTCAACGCCGGCGGCACGTTGTTCTCCATCAACTGGATTCCCCTGGGCGGGTTTGTCCGCCTCAAAGGCGAGAACGACCCCAATGTCCCCGGCGGGCTGGCGGCTGCCAGCCCCTGGGTGCGCCTGGCGGTGTTGCTATCCGGTCCGCTGATGAACCTGGCAGTAGGTATTGTGTTGGCGATCGGTTTTATCTACAGCCTGGGCGAACCGGTGCTCGATCGGGTGCAGATTCAAGGGGTTGCCCCCGGTTCTCCGGCGGAACAGGCCGGCTTGCTGGCTGGCGATGAGATTTTGAGCGTCAACGGGCAGGAGATCAACTCCGTTGATCAGCTCCATGAGATCATCTACGCCAACCTGGGGCAGACGGTGCAAATTGCCTATCTACGGGGCGAGCAGGTGGGCGAAGTGAGCCTGGTGCCGCGCAACCCTCCGCCCGAAGAAGGCGCCATCGGCATCATGATGGGTTATGTTGTGCTGCCTACCACCTGGTCGAAAGCCGTCCCCGGCGGTCTGAGGCTGGCGCTGGATTATAGCCGCAGCGTTTTAACCCTGCCGGTGCGCATCCTGCGCGGCGAAGTCAGCCCTGAAGAGGGACGGCCAATCGGTTATAAGGGCATGTTCGATATCTACCAGCAGATTCGCAATCCCATCTGGTTCTTTATGATCATCAGCATGTCGCTGGGCATCTTCAACCTGCTGCCGGTGCCGGCATTGGACGGGGGGCGCATCCTCTTCGCCTTGCCGGAAATTGTCCTCCGTCGCCGCGTGCCAGCCCAATACGAAAATGTGATTCACCTGGTGGGATTCACCCTGCTGATTCTTTTGTTGATTTACGTTAACGTGCAGGATT
>FWPU01010662.1_pt1 | contig 13474 bp, 9 predicted proteins | sample 2228361 | NCBI WGS metagenome assembly FWPU01 (sample SAMEA103939777, study PRJEB20133) | metagenome | reverse complement strand
TCGCAGGCTGTAAGGGCGACGCATGCGTCGTCCCTCCCGCTGCGTTTCGTGGCTCGCTATGAGCAGCCCCGAAGGGGCTTTCGCTTTGAGCTCGACGGTTTAGCGTCGGGCGGGGCTGGAAAACCCGCAAGATGGTTTGCCGGAGTACCCTGTCCCAACTCAAGTCCGAACTTCAGCTTTCCATCTGCCAGAGGAGGGACCCGTACAAAACGTGAGTTATGATTTCCTGCTGCTATATCCTACCAGAAACACCCCAAACCCCAGCAGCCAGGCATAGATCAGGGCTTCGGTGAAGACCTCCGGATGGGCATGGCGATAGAGGCCGTTCTGCAGGAAGAAGAGAATGTCCATCAACGCCAGGAAGACCATTGCGCTGCCGGCCATTGCCGCCCAGTAGCAGCCCCACCAGCGCCCGCGGAGGAGTCCCGCCGCGCCGGCCAGACATGCCAGGATCATCCAGCCATCCGCAGCGATGAAAGAGCGTTCCCAGGGATACCAGGAGGGGCATTGCTGAGCCAGGAAGGACTCCTGTGGGGTGCTCAGGCCGAACGAAATCCAGAAGAGCAGCGTCCCCAGGCCGGTCAGGCCCAGCAGTAGGGAAACGACTATGGATGCGTTTACTTTTCCAGCCGCCATGTTGGCCCCTCTGGCCGGTCCTCCACCACAATACCCAACTCCATCAGGCGCTGACGGATGGTGTCGGCACGGGTCCATTCTTTCGCTGCCCGGTACTCTTGCCGCAGGTCTAAGATGATCTGCATCAGTCCATCTACCAGTTCGCTGCGCATCTCCGGCGGCTCCAGTTGGTCAGGGATGATTCCCAGAATCTGACCGCCCAGTTCGCTGAACATCTGATCAATAGCGGCAAGAGTTCCATGGTTGATGGGTTGCCCGGAATCCAGCTTCCGGTTGACAGCCCGCGCCAGTTCGTGGAGCGCGGCCATCGCCTTTGGTGTGTTGAAGTCGTCGTTCATTGCTTCCAGGAAAATCTCCCGGTACGGGTCCAGATCGGCCATGTAAGAAAGGTCGGCCGTGCCTTCGGGCATTGTGGTTTCTTTCATCCGTGCCCGCACAGCCCGGACGGTGTTGTGGAGGCGGCGAACACCTTGCTCAGCAGCCTGGATCGCCTCGCGGGAGTAGTCCAACGGCCCCCGGTAGTGGGCGGAGAGGATGAACGCCCGAAGCACTTCCGGACGGTAGAGTTTCAGCGCGTCCTTGATGGTCAGATAGTTGCCCAGGCTTTTGCTCATCTTGACCCCATCCACGGTCAGGGAACCGGCCAGAATCCAGTATCGGGCGAAAGGTTTGCCAGTGACGGCTTCCGCTTGAGCGATCTCGCACTCGTTGTGGGGGAAGAGATTATCTATCCCTCCTCCGTGAATATCAAAGGTCTCCCCCAGATACTTGACGGCCATCACCGAACACTCAATGTGCCAGCCAGGGTAACCCCACCCCCATGGCGACGGCCAACGCAGGATATGCTCCGGTTCAGCGCGTTTCCAAAGAGCGAAGTCCGCTGGATGGCGTTTTTCCTCCCGCACCTCCACACGCGCTCCCGGTTCCAGTTCTTCCAATTTTCGTCCGGAGAGTTTGCCGTATTCGGGGAACTTCTCCACGGAGAAATAGACGTTACCGTCCACTTCATAAGCGTAGCCCTTCTCTATCAGGGTCTTGATCCACTCAATCTGTTCCGGAATATGGGCGCTGGCGCGAGGAGAGATGTTCGGGCGGATAACGCCCAGAGCGTCCATGTCCTCAAAATAGGAACGAGTGTACATTTCCACCAGTTCCATAGGTTCCACTCGCTCCCGTCGGGCACCTTTAAGAATGCGGTCCTCTCCGGTGTCCAGAAGATGCCCTACATCGGTGATGTTCTGGACGTAGCGGACTTTGTAGCCGAGGAAACGAAGATAGCGAACTACCACATCCATTGCCACGTAGAGTTTGGCATGGCCGAGGTGAGCATGGTCGTAGACGGTGGGGCCGCAGACATACATATGGACGCGTCCACGCTCCAGCGGTTTAAAGACTTCTTTCTGGCGGGTCAGATAGTTATAGACCTGAAGAGCCATTTTTCTCCTCCCAAACTATTTGTCCGCCTGCTCCGTCGGGCGGGCGAAGATCATCCGCCCGGCAGCGGTTTGCAGCACTTTTGTGACAGTGGTCTCTATCTCCATCCCGATGAACGAACGGCCGTTTTCTACAACGACCATTGTCCCATCATCCAAGTAGCCTACCCCCTGATCAGCCTCCTTTCCCTCTTGGATGACATGCACTCGCAGGTTTTCTCCAGGTAGGTAGACGGCGCGCACGGCGTTGGCTAATTCATTGATATTCAGAACGGTCACTCCCTGAAGTTCCGCCACTCGATTCAGGTTGTAATCGTTGGTGAGGATGGGACAGCGGAGCCGACGGGCCAGCAGGACCAGTTTGTCGTCCGCTGCGCGGGTTTCAGGGGTATCCAGGTCCACAATCCGTACCAGACTACCGGATTCCTCTTGCAGCCGTCGGAGCATGTCCAGGCCACGCCGTCCTCGGTTGCGTCGCAGGGGGTCGGAGGAGTCGGCAATGTGCTGTAGTTCGTTAAGGATAAAGCGTGGCACCAGCATCTCGCCCCGAATGAAGCCGGTGCGGCTGATATCGGCGATACGACCGTCAATGATGACGCTGGTATCCAGGAGGACTGGAGGGATTTCTCCCCAGTCCCCGGACCGCTCTGGAAGCCGTCCGCGCAGAAAGGCGAAGATCTCCTGCTGTCGGGCCGTCATCACCAGTACTCCAATGTAGCCGAAGAGCAACGCGCTCAGAAAGGGCAGAATCTGGTTCAGCGGGCGAGGCAACATAGAAAGGGGGAAGGTGCTCAGAGAGGCAATGATTAAGCCGATCATCAGCCCGATGATGGCAGCCAAGAGTTGCTGGACAGGCATGCGGTGGATTTTTTGCCGCAAAAAGCGCATGGGACGTACAGTCAGATATGGAGTGAGGATCAAGCCGGCCAGTGCGCCAACCAGCATAAAGGTGATACCGTAAAAAATCGGGTCGGTTTGGCTGATTTCGGCAAAGCGCACTCCCAGGCTCACTCCTCCCACAGCAATGACCAGCATGCCGATAATTCGGGAGATAAAATCAGAACTCATCGCGCGCCTCCCGCGGGATTGTAAGCGGCGCGAAGGAAAAGCCGGGGCGGTCCGCTGGCAGGAAGCGAGCGAGGCTGCGGAGGATAGAACGTTCAAAAAACAAATGACAGTGATGAGGGCGAAGCCTTTCTCGCTAATCTGCCATCAGTACGGATTCAGATGATCGGAAAACATCAGAAAATGAGATACCGGTTGAATCCATCGCGCCGCGGATAATAAGCGGGTTTATCTTATCACAGTCCTTACAAAAGTCAAAAATCGCTTCCTTCAGCCGCGGATGTCCACAAGTACAGATTTTCAGCGGGGTGTGCTGGGTCTCCAATAGCAAAACGACCCACGAATTGGAAAGGGTAGTTTCGTACGAATCCATTTAACAAACCATCATCCAGGAGATAAACCGGCATATCTCTGTCGGTCGCTCCCGCGATGAATCGGACGAACTCGTCCTCTGTCCATCCGGAAGGGCGAATCACGGCACTCCCGGTGTGCCAGAAAAGCGGCCCGCTATCTGCATCTCCACAAAGGACTACAGCCCCGGCCGGAATTGTCTGCCTCAGAGCATCAAATTCCGCGCGCTGGGACGGCGAGAGGTACCCGAAGGTCGGATACTGGGCCAGCAGCGGTTTGTGCAGTGGTGTGCGCAGGATGAAGGGAAGCGCCAGAGCCACAACAACGCCGTGCGTAATCCATCGGCGATGGGGCAGAGCCTCCAGGATGGATGCCACCCCGAAACCGACCACCAGGGCCAGGGCTGGAAAAGCTGGCACCATATAACGCGCCCCATTCTGGAAAAGCGCGGTGGTATGCACCGGCGCGTATATGGCAGCCAGGGCCAGTATCCAGGCCATAAGTACGGCGAGCATATCCCGCCGTTTGCGCCAGAGCACAGATGCCCCCACAAACATCAGAGGCAGTAGCCAGCCGAATTCGCCAGGGTACATCAGATACTTCACGAAGGCGATCACGCTGGCTCCCACATGCCCTGCTCCTGCCAGCCGACCGATCTCTGGATTCTCGCTTCGCCAGAAAGCTCCCAGCCATTTCTGGTGATAGAGCATATCTGGCAGAGCGACGAAAACGGCGGCTAACCCCAGAGTCAGTTGCCGCTGCCACCAGCCCTTTCTCGCCGGCCGAGATAGGGCCTGGATCACGGCCAAAGGGGCCAGCAGCGCTAACGCCGTGTGACGTATCAAATAAGCCATCCCTAACGCTATCCCACCGAGGGCTGAGAACAACGTTTGTCGCCTGTGCTCGGCCGCCAGGGTCAGGGCCAGGGCCAGTGTGGAAAACAGCTGGGCGGGCACGTCGGACATAGGTACGATAGACAGCCGCATTTGCGTGTGGGATGTTGCCACAATCCAGGCGGCCACCGCGCCGGTGATCTGGCGTCGGCTAAGCGGCTCTTCGCTGAAAAGCATTTGAGCCATCATCCAGGTTGCTCCAACGGAGGCCAGGGCCAGCAGGGGAGTGGTCAGCCACAATGCCCTCTCGCCGCCTGCAATGTACCCTGTGGCCAGGAGAAGCGGGAATCCGAACGGGTAACTGGTGATCGCTGCATCGGGTTCTCCTGGTAGCCAATAGCAAACTGTAGGGCGGATCCGGGGGGCAACCCCCAGGCGACAACCTGAGCTGTCAGTGGAAAGCGGTGGGCAAATGTCCCGTGGCGGGCGAAGTCCACGGCCATCTGTACATAGCAGAATGGATCCGATCCGATGCCCCCCTGTTGTACGATGGCGGAAGTACTCACTCGCTGCCCAGGCCAGGGTAAAAGCCAGCAGTGCAAAAGCCCCCCGACGTAGCCAGACATCCGGAAGTGTTTTTTGCTTTCAGAACGAGGGCTCCGAGTGAGCAAATCGTCGCCCAGAATGTACATGCCGCTCAGCAAGGAAACTCCTGCCCACAGCGGACTGGCCAGTGGAGCGCTACCGGTCGCGCGGCATATTGCCAGAAGTACGACGGCAACCCAGTATCCGGCGTGAACTGTAAACCGGGGCCATGGTTTGGACGAATGAGTGGTGAGATATAAACCCGTTATCAGCACAGCAGTGGCCCATACGACCATAAGCAGGACCAGCGCGTCCAGGCCACCGCTGCTCTGCGCCGTCAGGTAGTGTGGCTCATATATCAGGCTGGGTAGGTCCCAACGGCCCAAATTTCAAATCCTCCTCTACGCAAGACCGTTGTGCCCTTTGAACAGTTATGCGCTATTCTGCTGCGCAAATACTACGCCGCCATTCTGCTCCCCCCAGGGCCAGCAACCGCTTTAGATGAACTCTCAGGTACTGGTCCACCATCTGAGCCTTCAGCGCAGGGTCTACGTACTCGGTAATGATGAACTCCAGGACGGCATTTACCTCTGAGTGTTCCAGTTCATGGGCGAATTCGTAGGCATCATTGAGGTTCTGGATTTTCTGAAGGGTGCTTTGAGGAGAAAAATTTGCCGCTTTGCGAATGCTCTGCAACATCTCCGTATCGGCCGGAGCACGGAGGCGGTCCGGAGAAAGGCGGGAACGAATGTGCTCCAGGAAGCAGATATGCATCTGCTCGTCCTCCAGCATTCCCTGCCAGACCTCAACGGCGCGAGGTACATGGGCAAATTTCCGGAGCAGGCCTTCGTAGAATTCATATGCGGCCTTCTCACAGGCAATGGCAAGGGAAAGGAGCGTCTCTACTGTGTTCTCTGCTTTCTCGTTCATTGCAGTTCCCCTATAGGGTGGTGGATGGGCGGTATTCCCCCCAAACCCGTCGCAGGACGCCGCAGATTTCGCCCATGGTGCAATCGGCCTCCACCGCGGCGATGAAAAGGGGCATCAGCGGTTCATCGGCGGAGCGGGCGGCGGCTTCAATGCGGGAGAGCATCGCCGAGGCACGTTCCGTATCCCGGCGGGCCCGCAGCGCGGCCAGCCGCTCCCGCTGGCGGGCCTCCACTGCTGGGTCCACCACCAGCCGCTTCAGCCGCCGGGTTTCCTCTTCTATCTGGTATGCGTTGACCCCTACAACGACGCGCTCCCCGCGCTCTATGGCTTGCTGGTAACGATAGGCGGAATCGGCGATCTCCTGCTGGATGTAGCCCCGCTCAATAGCGATCAGCATGCCTCCCATTGCGTCTATCCTATCAATGTATGCCTGCGCCTGGCGCTCTATCTCGTTTGTCAGGTACTCTATGACGTAGGAGCCGCCCAGGGGGTCCACCGTGTTGGCGACGCCCGACTCGTGGGCGATAATCTGCTGGGTGCGCAGGGCGATGCGGACCGAGTCCTCCGTGGGCAGCCAGAGGGCCTCGTCCAGTGAGTTGGTGTGGAGGGATTGTGTGCCTCCCAGCACCGCTGCCAGTGCCTGCAGGGTGACCCGGATGACGTTTAATTCCGGCTGCTGCGCGGTGAGGGTGCATCCAGCCGTCTGGGTATGGAAGCGGAGCATCCAGGAGCGGGGGTCCTTTGCCCCGAACCGTTCCCGCATGATACGGGCCCACAGGCGGCGGGCGGCGCGGAATTTCGCGATCTCTTCCAGGAAGTCGTTATGGGCATTGAAAAAGAACGATAGGCGCGGGCCGAAAGAGTCCACATCCAGCCCGGCGTCTATGGCGGCCTGGACGTAAGCGATGCCGTTCGCCAGGGTGAAAGCGACCTCCTGTATGGCGGTGGAGCCGGCCTCGCGGATGTGGTATCCGCTAATGCTGATGGTGTTCCACTCCGGCACCTCCGTCGCACAGTACCGGATGAGGTCAGTCACCAGGCGCATGGAGGGACGGGGCGGGAAGATGTAGGTGCCGCGAGCGATGTACTCCTTCAGAATGTCGTTCTGGACCGTACCGCGCAGTCGCTTCGGGTCCACCCCCTGTTCTCTGGCGACGGCGATGTACATCGCCAGCAGGATCGCGGCCGGGGCGTTGATGGTCATGGAGGTGCTGATGCGGTCCAGCGGGATGCCATTGAAAAGGACGCGCATATCGTCCAGGCTGCTGATGGAAACGCCCACCTTGCCCACCTCGCCGGAGGCCAGGGGGTCATCGGCATCGTAGCCCAACTGGGTGGGAAGGTCAAAGGCTACGGAGAGGCCGGTCTGCCCCTGGGAAAGCAGGTACTTGTACCGGGCGTTGGACTCTTCGGCGGTGGCGTACCCGGCGTACTGGCGCATCGTCCAGAGCCGACCCCGGTACATCGTGGGCTGCACGCCGCGGGTGAACGGGTACTCGCCGGGGAAACCCAGGTCTTGCAAGTAATCCAACGGCACATCGGCCGGGGTGTAGATGGGCTCCAGCGAAATACCAGAGAGGGTTTCAAATCGCTCCTGCCGCTCGGGAAACCGCTGGAGCGTTGGGCGCAGGGTTCGCTTCTCCCATTCCTCACGGCCGCGAGAGAGGTCGTCCATAGAGCACCTCCGAGAGAATTGGCGAGTTACTGTAAATATACCGCGAAAGCGGTGTCTGTCAAAACGTGAGCGTATCGCACCGGGGACATACAGGGGGCAGAAAATGGCTCTGGAGCGCCGTAAAACGGCCGAAAAAGGGGGGTGTCTGCCCATAATGAACTTGAGCCAACCCCGCAAGATGTAGGGCAATTCCTGCGGAGTTGCCCTACACGGATGTCCAACACTTGTGACGCTCCCCCAACCCCGATCTCCCCGCCCCGATGAATTGTGGTATAATAGTGGTGAACGGCTTTCTAACGCGGTGTTAACGTCTCTCTATCCCGATTCTAACGGATGCCGGGTATAATGGGGACGGCTTAAACTTCGCCGGGATCTGATGCGATGGGAAGTGGGCTTACAGGGCAGATGTCCGGCAAGCCTGAAGCGGATTTTCAGGAGGAAACATTATGATGCGAATGGACCGGTTCACCGAGCGGGCGCAGGACGCCGCCCAGCGGGCGGTGGAGATTATGACCCGCTATGGGCATACTCAGGTAGATACGGAGCATGTGCTCCTGGCATTGCTGGAGCAGCCGGATGGGATCGTCTCCCAGATTCTGGCCCAGTTGGGTGTGGACCCGGACTGGATCGCTAATCAGGTGGATGAGATTCTGCGGCGTACCCCCAAGGCGGGCATCTACGGCCGGGGTATGGTAGGGCAGATTTTCATTACCCCGCGAGTCAAACGGATTCTGGATGAAGCGAATACCGAGGCCCAGCGTCTCAGCGATGACTACGTTTCCACGGAGCACATCTTTCTGGCGATCATTACGGAGCGGGGCACGCAGGTTGCTCGCCTGCTGACCGAGGCCGGCGTTACCCGGGAACGAGTCTACGCGGCCATCCGTGCCATCCGTAGCGGGCAGTCCTTCGCCGACACCCGCCCGGAGACCCGCTACCGTACCCTGGAAAAATACAGCCGTGACCTGACCCGTCTGGCGCGGGAGGGGAAACTGGACCCCGTTATCGGCCGGGACGCGGAGATTCTGCGCGTGATCCAGATTCTCTGTCGCCGGACCAAGAATAACCCTGTCCTCATCGGCGAGCCGGGAGTGGGGAAGACGGCTATCGTGGAGGGCCTGGCCCAGAAGATCGCTTCCGATAACGTCCCCGAAATTCTCAAAGGCAAGCGGGTCATGCAACTGGACCTGGCCGCGATGGTGGCGGGTACCCGCTTCCGGGGGGAATTTGAGGAACGGTTGAAGGCTGCCATTGAGGAAATCCAGCGCGCTCAGGGGGAGATCATCCTGTTCATTGATGAACTGCATACCGTCGTTGGCGCGGGGGCGGGGACGGGAGCGCTGGATGCTTCCAGCATGATGAAGCCCGCCCTGGCCCGGGGGGAACTCCAGTGTATCGGGGCGACCACGCTGGATGAGTACCGCCAGTACATTGAAAAGGATGGAGCGCTGGAGCGGCGCTTCGCCCCCGTCTTCGTGGATGAGCCGACAGTGGAGGAAACGATTGAGATGCTGCGCGGTCTGCGGGACCGCTACGAAGCCCATCACCAGGTGCGTATCTCCGATGAGGCCCTGGTTGCCGCCGCGCGCCTCTCCCATCGCTACGTCACCGACCGGCGCCTGCCGGACAAGGCGATAGACCTGGTGGACGAGGCGGCGGCGAAGGTGCGGGTGGCCCTCCATACCCTCCCGCCGGAACTGAAGAAGATGGAAACCGAAATCTCCCGCCTCCAGATGGAGGAAGAGGCGGCCAGCAACGGCCGGGACTACGAACGGGCGGCCGAAATCAAGGTGCAGCGGCTCCGTCTGGAGGAGACCTTCCGACAGAAACGGGAGGCCTGGCAGCGGGAACACCGGGTGGACAACGTGGTGGACGAGGAGGACATCGCTCAGGTAGTGGCCTCCTGGACTGGCATTCCGGTGGCCCAGATGATGGAGACCGAGGCAGAGAAACTGTTGCGGATGGAGGAGGCCCTCCGCCAGCGCATTGTCGGACAGGACGAGGCGATCGCGGCCGTTGCGGATGCCATCCGCCGCGGACGTTCCGGCCTGAAAGACCCCCGTCGGCCCATCGGGTCCTTCATCTTCTTGGGCGCTTCCGGCGTAGGCAAGACGGAACTGGCCAAAGCGCTGGCCTGGTTCCTCTTTGATGACGAGGACGCGCTGATCCGGATTGATATGAGCGAGTACCACGAGCACCACACCGTCAGCCGGCTCTTCGGTGCCCCGCCCGGTTACGTCGGCTACGAGGAGGGCGGCCAATTGACCGAAGCGGTCCGGCGGCGCCCGTATCAGGTTGTCCTTTTTGACGAAATAGAGAAGGCCCACCCGGAGGTCCTGCATTCCCTCCTCCAGATTCTGGATGATGGTCGCCTGACCGATGGGCAGGGGCGTACGGTGGATTTCCGTAACACGGTCATCATTATGACCTCCAACGTGGGGACGGAGTTTGCCCGCAGCGGGGGCGCGCTGGGCTTCCTGCGCGAGGGGGAAGACCGGCGGGAAGAGGAGGAGAGCCGTCGCCGGATTGAGAAGGCGCTGAAGGAGACGTTCCGGCCGGAGTTCCTCAACCGGGTGGACGAAATTATCATCTTTAACCGCCTGACGCTGGAGCACATGGAGCAGATTGTGGACCTGCAGATGCGGGAGATTTCGGAGCGGTTGGCCGAACAGGGGCTTCAGGTGGAGTTGACCGATGCGGCCCGCAAGTGGCTGGCCCGCGAAGGGTATGACTCCCAGTTCGGCGCCCGTCCGCTGCGTCGGGCCCTACAGCGGCACGTGGAGAGCCCGCTCAGCGTCCACCTCCTGCGCGGTGAATTCCGGCGTGGGGATAGGGTACGGGTGGATGTCGGCGAGGCCGGCCTGACCTTCACGCGGGTGGATACGGAGGAGCCGGTACTGCAAATGCCGGAGCCGTCACTCCAGGCCTGATGACTATCACCTCCCGCAGGCGTTCCGTCTGCGGGAGGTTTGTTTTACCGGCACGGCAGCGAGGGGATGGGGACCCGGTAGATTTTTCCCCCGGCCAGGACGAAGAGGTCGTTGCCCGTGTCACTGACCGTCAGCGCCTGAAGCCCGCGAAATTCCCCGCCCGAGGCGCGCAGTTGGGTACAGAAGGAGCCGTCTGCTCTCAGGACGACGATGCGGTCCGTCACCCCGTCGGCCAGATACACCGGACCATTGGTCAGTTCCGGGTCCACAGCCAGGGCGATAAAATGGGGGGCCGGCGAGGGGACGCCGGTGACGGCGAACGGTTCCGCCTTCCCATCCAGGTAGCGGGCAACCTGCCCGTTCTCAAACAGCACGTAGATGTTGCCGTCAATCGCCAGGTCCCGCGCGCCGATCAGCGATGGCGCCTCGGAAGAGAAGTAGGCCTCCGCGCCGCCGGTAAATGGTTCGTTTCGGGGCCAGTAGCGCCATATCTGGCCCACAGCCGGGTCCAGCAGGTACAGGCGCCCCTGATATGTGCCCATTGCTACCGGATCGCTTCCTCCCGGTGGCGGGGAGAAGGGTAATTGCCGCGTTTCTCCCCAGCGGGAATCGTACGCCCAGAGATTTGCCCCTCGGCCCAGAATAAGTAGCGTCGGGGAGGTCCGACCCGACTCCGGCTGATAGCGGGCGATGTCTATCGGGGAGGCCCCCTGTGGCAGAGGGATGATCTCGCTCTCCCCTCCCATCGGGATGCGTCGGACCTGCCCCTCGTCCTCCAGAACCGCGACGCTCTGTTCCCATGCCGCCAGACGCCGCCCCGGGGTGGACCCCAGATCGGCCACAAGGGCCGGAGAGACCCGTGTGACCCCATCCATCCCGTCCAGCGTGTCCTGGGCCAAAGTGCGAAGCGCCGTGGACGGCGGGTCGTTGTATTCGGCCAGGAGGGTCAGAACTGCTTCCCAGTGGGGGCGGGCGGCATCCGGGCTGGGAGCCTGCTGGGCGGCCTGAATGTGTTCCTGGGCTTGCGAAATTGCCCGCTCCTTGAGAAGGTCCCGGCCGTACCGAACCCAGGTGAAGAGGGTGATCAGCGCGACCATGACCAGGATGATGAGGGCAACGGCGGCCATCTGGCGCGGGTTTTCCGGCGGAGGAAGACGCACTGGGCGGGGGGCTGTTCTCCGGCGGCGCTCCGCGCCGGGGAGGAGGCGGCGGAAAAGGGCACGCCCGCCGCGACCGATGGCGGACGCCAGTGCCCCCAGGCCGCTCCCCAGAGCCGCGACGCCTCCAACCAGGGCTTTCCCCGCAGCGGTTACTCCTCTCCACGATCCCCTACCGATGGCCCGTAATCTACCGATTAGAGTGCTGCCCGGATGGCGCAACGGAGAAGGGGAAGGCGCGCTGGGGATGATGCCAGGGGGGCTTTCCGTCTCCCAGGGCTGAGGAAGCGGGGTGGGAATTTCCCCTTCCATCTCCCAGAGAGGGGCTTCCGCTATGGATACCGGTTCCGGGAGAACCTTTTCCTCCTCCGGTACCAGGGACGGCGTGGCGGGGGCTTCTACAGGTTGCAGGGCCCTGCGACGGCGCGATGGAGGTGGAGGCGGGGCCATCTCTCCTTCCGGCCAGCGGACGACCAGCGCCGTCAGGGATTCGCCTCCGGCCAGCTGTTCCAGGCCGTCCAGTATTTCTTCCTCCTCTCGCCGGAGCACCAGGTCCAGCGCGTCCAGGGCAACGATCTCCGGAAGATTCTGGGGGGAGAGCAGGAGCACCGTGCCTGGCTGGATCGGGCTGTAGGTGATGGTCACATCTGCCCATGCTCTGCTGCCCAGGAGAGGAGCGGGCTGTTGTGGATGTTGCTCCTCCGCGTCTCTGGCGAGAAGACGCGCCCACACCTCTCCGGCCATGGCCAGGAAGACCTCATCGGAACGTAGCGCAGCGCAGGCGAGGTTCCCCCGGCAACGGCTCTCGGCCGGAACCTGGTGGTTGAAATGGAGAAGGACGCGATGGGCCGCGACGGCTGCCCGACGCAAAGCGGCGATAGGGCTTCCGGAGGTGGACCAGAACGCCTGGGCGACGGCGTCGCGGATGTCCCGGTAGAGGCGGGAGGTCGCCGGGCCGCGGAGTTCCAGCACCATTGCGAAGGTCTCATCCTCTCGCCCGGAGGCCGGATGCATAGGGGGAGGGAACCAGGTGCAACAGGGATGTCCTCCCGGTTGCCGCTGACCGTTTACCACACGGATCAGCCCGATCCAGGGCTTCATACTTGCTCCATATCTTCGGGGAGATTGAGGAACTGGACTCTGGTGAAATGCTCTTTTTCGCTCCCGGCGGGTGCTCTCGGCGGGTCTGCGACCCGCCGATTGCCGGACGCCGGTCACAGACCGGCTTTGAGCAACGAATTAGCCACCGGACACTTTCAGAATTGGACACGGATTTACGCGGATGATCGCCGATTTTCTTCATCATCCGCCTGAAAATTTATAAAAATTATCCGCGTGAATCCGTGTTTATCCGCGTCCTGTGAAAAACTGTCAGGTGGCCAGAGCAACGAAAATCGTTGCCGTCAGGCCGAAAGACTGCGGAAATCATAGCACCCGGAAAATTCGCCAGACTCCAGTGAGGAAAATGAGCCGTTGCCTATAGAATAGCCCAGAAATGGGAGATGTCAAGTCGGTTTCGCCGGGGCCTATGCGACCGATCTCCTGAAAGCGGAATACCTGGGGGTTGTGCAGCAATCCTTTCGGGGAGCGGCGCGCTTGTGAAAAGAGGTTCTCCGACACCCCCGCCTCTTTTCCGAGTGGGGTGGTAACTATTCAGTCGCCTCCGCCCGACGCTAAACCGTCGGGCTCAAAGCGAGAGCCCCTTCGGGGCTGCTCGTGGCGAGCCACGAAGCGCAGCGGGAGGGGCGACGCATGCGTCGCCCTTACAGCCTGCGAGCAGGGTTATGCTGTAGGGGCGGCTTTGAAAGCCGCCCTTACCCGGAGGGTTCACCCTCCGGCGGGGATGGCTGAATAGGTTGACAATGGCAAATTTTAAGTT
>FWPU01010661.1_pt1 | contig 13475 bp, 15 predicted proteins | sample 2228361 | NCBI WGS metagenome assembly FWPU01 (sample SAMEA103939777, study PRJEB20133) | metagenome | reverse complement strand
AGCTCTACGGCGCCCAGCCGGTGGCGGGGATGGAGCACCTTCACGGCAAGAAGGGTAAGTCCATGGTTCACATCGGTGCCGTCGACGCGCCTGTGACCATCGCGGAGATCGACGCGGCGGTCGAGGAATGCGCGAAGCTCAAGCAGGGCGAGCTGCACGTCCTCGGTTGGGAGTGGGAGATGGGCTTGGCGGGCCCGAACAACGATGTTCGGAGGGCAGGACCGGTGCAGGACCTTGCGAAGAAGAAGGGCGTCAAGCTCCTGCTTCTCCAGATCCCCCGCGAGGTGATGGAGCAGCAGGCGGCCGCAAAGGGCGACGTGCGCTTCTTCGAGTTGGCATACCTGGAGGCAGAGATCAAGAAGACGAAGAAGCTCACCGTGGAGGTCGCGCTCAAGGACTTCGTCATTCCCAACACCGAGCTGATCCCTGAGGAAGTTCGCAGCAAGGTCAAGAAGTGGTCCGACTACATCGACTACTGGGCGGTGGATTGGGATTTCCAGAACGATACCTTCATGCAGGGGTGGGTGGCCTACCGGACCCGCAAGGAACGCAAGCTCCCGCTCACCTCCGACGCGCATACCTACGAGAAGCCGGGCCGGTATCGCATCCTACTCAAGGTGATCGACATCTTCGGCAACGACACCTCGCAGGCCTTCGACGCGGAGGTGAAATAGGCATGGCCAAGGCCGTCATCTCCTACGACAAGGATCTGCCGGAGATCCCGGGCCGCAGGCCTTGGGAGGAGCCGACGTCGTTCCTGGTGAAGGACGACACGGCCCCGACCGGCTGGCGTGAGGACACGTCGGGGCGGAGGCCGAGCCGCCTGCTCCTCGTGCCGAAGATACGCGCCGCCGTCGACGCTTGGCGGCAGCAGGGCTACCCCGGCGCATCCGAGGTCAGCCGCAGGCTCTTCAGCTACTGGTTCGAGGAAGACCACGAGGTTCCCGGCTTCGGCGTGCCCTTCCGTTACTATTTCTGCCAGCGGGAGGCCATCGAGACCCTGGTCTGGCTCGTGGAGGTCGCGGACGAGCGGGACGTGCAGAAGCTCATCCAGACCCACGCGACGAAATTCAAGAGGGACCTGCTCACTGACAACATCGTCTTTCAGACGACCATGGACGGGCGGCGGCAGATTCGCCGTTACGTGCCAGAGCTGGACGGGGAGGGTGTTCAGGACCTCCCGCCCGAGAACCTGCGTCGCTTCGCCTTCAAGTTGGCCACGGGCTCGGGCAAGACCTGGGTGATAGCGATGGCAATCGTCTGGGCCCGCTTCCACAAACAGCTGGTGGCGGACTCGGACCTGTCCACCAACTTCCTGATCGTCGCGCCGAACGTGATCGTCTATCAGCGGCTGGAGAAGGACTTCGCCAACAATCGTATCTTCAGGGATCTTCCACTCGTTCCCCCGGAGTGGCGGCCGTTCGAGCCCAAGGTAATTCTCCGCGGCGAGTCGAGCGAGCCCGACGCGTCCGGCAACCTCTTCCTCACCAACATTCACCAGCTCTACGAGTCGCGTGACCAAGAATGGACGCCCCAGAACGCCGTCGAGGCACTTCTCGGCAAGAAACCGGCGCAGGATCTCGCTGCCTCTGGCCAGCGTTCCATGCTGGAACGCGTGAAGGGACTCAAGGACCTCGTGGTCCTGAACGACGAGGCCCACCACGTTCACGACGAGGGCCTCGCCTGGAGTCAGTCGCTGTTGGCGATCCACCGGGCGCTTCCGAACGGACTCGCCCTGTGGCTCGATTTCTCGGCCACACCGAAGGACCAGAACGGGATGTACTTCCCCTGGGTCGTCTGCGACTACCCGCTGGCCCAGGCCGTGGAGGATCGAATCGTCAAGGCTCCGTTGATCGTGACCAAGGAAGACGACCCGAAGCAGCCCAAGAACGACCCGGACCACGTGACAAAGGACAACGTGGCCGAGAAGTACGGCTACTGGCTCCGCGCCGCCGTCCAGCGATGGAAGGAGCACTGGAGCGTCTACAAGCGCCTCGACACGAAGCCCGTCCTCTTCGTCATGGCGGAGAAGAACGTCTACGCGGACGCGATCGGCCAGTACCTCTGGAAGACCAAGGAGTTCGGCTTCAAGGAGCATGAGGTTCTGGTCATTCACACCGACGAGAAAGGAGAGATCACGAAGAAGGATCTGGAGAAGGCCCGCGAAGCGGCCCGCGACATCGACAACAACAACATCAAGGCCATCGTGAGCGTGATGATGCTGCGCGAAGGGTGGGACGTGAGGAACGTGACCGTAGTCCTCGGCCTGCGCCCGTTCACCGCGAAGGCCGAGATCCTGCCCGAGCAGGTGATCGGACGCGGTCTTCGGCTAATGAGCAAGGCTCAGATCGGGCCAGAGAAGACCCAGACCCTGGAAGTACTGGGCACGCGCAACCTGCTGGAGTTTGTTAAGGAAGAGCTGGAGAGGGAGGGAGTGGGTGTCACGACAACGAAGACCGACCCTCCCAAGCCGATCATCATCGAGCCCGTCCAGGAGCGCATCGCCTACGATATCGCCATTCCCTTGACCAAGCCTCAGCTCGTGCACGACATCCGCAAGCTTTCCGACTTCGACACTGCGGCCCTCGATCCCATCTTCGAGCAAGAGGACTTGGAGGAGGTCTACAGGGTCAGGCTGAGGCTTGAGTTCGCCACGACCGAGACGGAGGTCCATCAGGCGGACATCACCGCCGGCGAACTTCCCAAGCCCCAGGATTTGCTCGGCTCCATCACGAACAAGGTGATAGACCGGGCCAAGCTCCCCAGCCGATTCGCCGAGCTCTATCCGGCGGTCCGGGCGTATGTCGCCAGTCGATGCTTCGGCCGCCAGGTAGACCTGGACGACGAGGCCATCCGTTCTCACCTCTCACGCTTGGAGATACAGGAGGGGATTGCCAAGTACCTCGCGCGGAAGATCGCGGAACTGACCCTCGACCGGCGCGCCATCGAGTTCGAGCGTGCGGACTTCAAGCTCTCTGAAACGAAACCGTTCAGCTGGCGCCGCAACTTGCCGCCTCTCGTGGCGAAGAAGACAGTCTTCAACTACGTGGCGACGTATAACGACTTCGAGCGTCGCTTCGCCGAGTTCCTGGACTCAGCCTCTGATGTGCTGCGGTTTGCGGCCCTCGGCACTACGGAACAGGGCGAATCGGGGACGCAGTTCCGCATCGACTACCTCAAACCGACTGGGGCGATCGGCTTCTATCACCCGGACTGGGTCGTGGTGCAGAAGACGGCCGAAGGCGAGGTGAACTGGATCATCGAGACGAAAGGCCGGGTGTGGGAAGGCACGGCGGCCAAGGACGAGGCGATGCGCATCTGGTGTGATCGGATCAGCGCCAAGACCGGCACCCGCTGGCGGTACAAGCGGATCGACCAGTCCGATTTTGACGGGACCGCCCCGACGCGGCTGGCGGAGCTCACCGATGCATAACGCGAAGACGGGAATCAACACTGCGGATCTGCGAGAGCGGATTATCCGATCTCTTCGGGCCCAAGGGTTCCGAGTCCGAAATGGACAAGTCCTGCCCCCGAAGGACCTCTCCAAAGAGAGAATCCGTTAGCTCCATGAGACCGCCGTCGAGCACAGGATCGAGCGGGCGCGAGATGGTCTGTTTCGCGTGGAGAAGGATCTGCTGCGCTACATCGCATCGGGCCACGAGGTAGATCCTCTGCGCATGTCTCCTCGTTTGGTCGAGGTCGAACCCGAATCGGAGGAGGAACTCCTCTTCCGGTATGCCAGATTGCACTGGAGCATCCCGGTTTCGGCTGGGTATGGAAGGCGCCTGCGCTTCCTGGTCGTCGACGATACCAATGGGAAGCTCGTAGGCCTTATCGGGCTGGGAGACCCGGTCTACAGCCTTGGACCCCGCGATGAATGGATCGGCTGGACGCCCTCTGACCGGGAAAAGCGCCTGGGACACGTCATGGACGCGTTCGTGCTCGGGGCAGTTCCCCCGTATTCCTTCCTTTTGTGCGGAAAACTCGTGGCGATGCTTGCCGCGAGCGACACGGTCCGCCGTGCGTTCAAGAGAAAGTACGGAGGAACCAGAACGGTCATCAGGCGGAGAGTTCACGATGGGCGTCTTGCGCTAATCACAACGGCTTCGGCGCTTGGACGGTCTTCTGTCTACAACAGGCTTCGGTTCGAAGATAGGTTGCTCTACCAGAGCGTGGGGTTCACCAAGGGGTCGGGCGAGTTCCACTTCTCGAACGGCCTGTACGGCGCGATCACGGAGTTTGCGGAGAAGCACTGTGAGCCGACTGCGAAACAAGAACGGTGGGGAACGGGCTTCCGCAATCGCCGTGAGGTGATCAAGAAGTGCCTCCCGGCGTTGGGCCTCTCAAGCGACTGGGTCTACCACGGCATCGAGCGCGAGGTCTTTGTCATCCCACTGGCCGAGAATACGCGCGAGTTCCTGCGCGGAGAACACACCCGCCTGCGGTGGTATGGGCAGCCGGAAACTCGCCTCTTCGAATACTTTCGGGATCGGTGGATGCTGCCACGTGCCTCCTGGGATGAGCGATTCAGGTCATGGTCCAGGGATGACTGGGTAATCTGGTCGAGGGCGGAGAATGGCCGTGGGTGACACCTTCTCGGACCTTCCCGATGCCCTGGTGCGGGATCTCCTCGCGCAGGCGACACCTGTTGCTGAGCGGGTATCGACGCACCTGAACAGGCTCCGGCAAGCTCGGGGCACCATCCGCCAGCGCGTCCAGTCGGCCGGTTTGATTGCGCGCAAGGCCGACCTCGATGTCACCAGGGAGCCTTCCGTTGTGGGGATCGATGGTTCCTACCAGGTCCACCGCCTTACGGCGCTCGACCTGTGCGCGGCCGCAGCAGTGGCCGTGGAAGGCACGGCCAAGGAGGCGCGCCGCCACTGGCAGGAGCCCTACCACAGGATGTGGGTGAACAGCTTCGAGCACAGCAAGAACGCGACGAACGCCCTTCGCGGCCTGATGATCTCGATGGAGCTTGAGCTTGCCGCCGAGGCGCCGCATGACCTCGTTCTCCTGGACGGTTCCTTCATCGTTTTCGTCATCTATCTGAACCAGGGGCTGACGAGCTTCAGGGAGGCCCCGGCGCTTCTGCGCGAGGAGTTCCAAAGGCGCTGGAGCGAGCAGCATGTCTTGGACCGTTTCCTTGCTTTGATCGCGAGCGACCGAACCGTTGCCGTTCCGAAATACAGTGGGAGGAACGAGCTCGAGAACTTCCTCAAGGAGAACGATCTCCCGGAAACCGATGGGAAGACCCTGGCGACGATCATCCTCGAGCCTGACGAGTACGTCACACCGCTTCCGATCTTCCATTTCGGCGGCGAGGACACGGAGTACCACTTGCCCGAGGAGCATTGTCCGCGTGAGCGCCAAGAACAGATGAATCGCTCCATTGAAGACATGCGTGTCGTGTTCTATAGGCCCTACGGGTGGGCACCCGCCGTGCGGCTCGAAGTCACCGCACCCATTGCTGCGAGCCAGGTCAAGTTGTCCATGGTACTGGAAGGAATCAAGCGACAGCTGTTCAGCCCTGCGGTTACGGAGCCATACCCGCTTTTCTTGGCAGACCGCATGGTCAAGAGCCTCGGCGCGGGTGTCGCGGTGATTGAGCAGACCGTTGCGCAGCATGCCGTGGGGGCCTCCGCCGACACGGAGGCGACCCTCCTGTGCTTGCAGAACTACCGCACAGAAGGCGGCCGAGGAGGCAGCTGATGCCGAATGATCGAACCAGAGATGTCGCAGTTGTGGGGAGCCCCTCCACCAACACGGAGCTGACCGTCGATCTCCTGCAGGAGGCTACCGACGAGAGACTGGTTGGTGCGCTCACGGCATTCGAGGCCGTCCAGAACGGCCAGCGCATCACGTCGGTCGGCCAGATCGTGGGCATCGAGCTGAAGAACAGGTGGCACGAGGACTCCGTGTTCCGAAACCTGGTAAAGCGAACAGGGGAGATCCCGCCGATCACGAACCGCCAAGACACGCGGACGGCAGACCTCGTCGTGGGCGCGACGTTCCGTCAGTCAACGAACGGCTTTGATCCCGAAGTCTTGGGGATGGTTCCTCCAACCGGGACCCGAGTGTATCGGGTCGATCAGGCGCTCCTCGACCGGCTCCTGGAGGTCTACCGCTCCGAGATCGTCTATCTCGGGCGAGCGTATGCGAACGATGTCCTCTACCCGATGTGGTTCAAGCACTTCGGGAGTGGACCCGGTGGCGCTGGCGAGGCATACCACCTGGGTGTGTTCGGCAAGACGGGCTCGGGGAAATCAGGGCTTGCGAAGATGATGCTCTGCGCCTACGCGCGCCATCCGCAGCTCGGCATCCTTGTGATCGACCCCCAAGGCGAGTTCTCCCTCGAGCTTTCAGGAACACGCGTGGGTCAGCAAGGGCTCCAACTTGATCAGGTGATTCGTGGCCAGGGCCGAGCGATCCAGGTCTACCGAATTGGGGACCTTCAACTGGATGACTGGGCGACCTTTGAGGAGATGGTAATCTCCCTTCGCTTCCTGGAGCAACTCGCCATTCCGAGTGCTTCTGGGGAAAACGCGAGGCGCGCCGCGGAGGTCATACGCGGTGCACTCGAGGGAACCCACAACCTCGATAACCTTGGCACGCTACCGGTGCTGCAGGATGCTCTCAACGCCATCAACCAGCCGAACAACGCCGGGTTCATCTACGCCACGCGGACCAGGGCACAGCAACTCCAACAGCGCGTGCAGCGTTTCCTCGGGGACCAGCAGGCTCTGAATCAGTTGCTCACGAACTCATGGGCCCCGATCTGCCAACTCTTCAGCCGAGGCCAGAACCGTCAGCGGCTCTTCAGCTTCTCGGGCCAACAGCCGGGCATCATCAACATGTTGCTCGGCTCGGCCGGGGCATCCGGGCCGAGACCGGTAATCGTCATCGATATTTCCCGGCAAGGGAATCAGCGCTTCTGGTCCGAGGAGCTTCAGCGGCGCATCCTCGGTAAGCTTCTGAACATCCTCGTGTCGCAGGCGACGTCAAGTCTAAGCACGCAGCAGAGCGCAAACGTTCTCGTCCTTCTTGATGAGGCGCATCGCCACGCCCCCAGTGGGAGGTTGGAGGACGATTCGGAGGCGGATCGGCTGCGCTCCCTGCTGCGGAGGGCGGTCCGAGAGACGCGGAAGTATGGAATCGGCTGGTTCTTCATCAGCCAGACGCTGGGCGGTCTGGACAACGAGATCCTCCAGCAGCTGAGAATCCTGGCCTTCGGGTTTGGCCTCGCGATGGGAACGGAGTTCGACCGCCTCCGCGACTTCGTGGGCGGGGACAAGCGCGCCTTGGAGCTCTACCAGTCCTTCCGGGACCCACAGAGCTTCCCGAGGCGGGACCTCCAGGAGTTCCCGTTCATGGCGGTTGGGCCCGTGTCCCCTTTGGCGTTCAGTGGGAAGCCTCTCTTCTTCACGGCGTTTACTGACCCGGCGGAGTTCCTGCGGGTCAACAATCTGCAGGTGCAGCCGCGCCGGAGCTCGTGAGGAGTTGCTGGAAGGCGTGAAGCTGATCGCCTGTTTGCGGGAGCTGCGCGATGGGCCGGAGCGCCCGCTCGGTGATCGCGGGTCGGCGGATCATGTCGGGGAGGGACAGGACCTGCTGCTGGATCTCGGGGGCGAGGCGGAGCAGGCCCATGACCTGGGTGACCCGGGCGCGGGTGATGCCCTCCCGGCGGGCGATGTCGGCCTGGTTAGGGGCCTCGCCCGACGCGAGCAGGGCCTGCCACTCGATGGCCTTGCGGAGGAGCTCGACCACCCGGGGCGTCTTAGGTTCCTTCGGTGGCCTGGGCTTGCCCCGGCGGGGCGGGATGGCCGAGAACACCTGGTCGGCGGGGACCTGGCGCGTCAGGCGGCCGATGTTGCCGTTCTCGAAGGCCCCCTTGCCTGCCTGCCGCGCCGCATCCGCGGCTCGCGGCGCAGGCAGGGGCCCCAGGGCGATCTCGACGGTCTGTTCGCGGTAGGCGGCCACCCCCTCGACTCTGCTCGGGGCAGGGGGCGCGTCATCCGCGCCGTCCACGGCGACGTGGACGACCCGGAACCAGACCTCCGGCCGTGGCGCCTGGTCCTGCCGAGCAGGTTCTAAATCTGGCACATTCGGGGAGCCAGATGTGATTCGAACTTGGAAGGTGTATGGTTGACGTCCACAATCACGATCAAGAAACGCTGTGAGGAATACACGCGCAAGAAGGCCAAGCGCATAACGGCGGTGTCGAGGGCCACACTTGCACCCCAGGGATCACCGCTGAGCTCTTTTTGGCGCATGCCGCCGCAGGGTGAGCAGCCACAAGCCGGCGGCATCGCAGCCCCTGGCCGCCTTCCTCTTGATCCGTCGATACTGCGTGTCGCTTAGGAGAAGCCTCCACCACTTAGGATTGCGCACTGCCATAGAGGACATTGTCTTGGAAGCCCTCACATCCCCTCTCGTTGGTTTCATGATTCTCTGTTCCGCATCGGGGGGCGGGCGCTTGCCCATCTTCTTCAAGCCCTCCAGATAGACCTCGATCGCCTCCAGGGCGTTGCGGAACGCGGCCCGCTTCGTCTTCCCCCAGGTATGGCATCCCTGGAGCGCAGGAACCGATGCCGAGAATGTCCCGCTCTCTTCGTCCCTGGTGATTATAACGGTGAACTTTTTCGGCTTTCCTCCTTTGTGGCTCATCGCCGTTCCCGACCCTCGGCCTCTATTTGATTCAATCATTCAACTCGTCCCTGTAAGCCATGAGCAAAGCCTTGGCGAGCCGACGCGCCATCGCGCGCCCCTTTTCCTGGTGCGCCATGACGATGATCGTTCGCATCGCCATCGCCAGCCCACGCTTCTGGGAGACGAGAACCGGGACCTCATACGATGCGCCTCCCACGCGCCGACGCGCCATCGCCAGCCTGGGCCTTGCATTCCTGATCGCCACAGACAGCAGTTCGCCCGGGGCCACCATGCCCCTCAGCTTCCGGCGCGCCTCCTCCAAGGCGTCAGAGAAGATGCGCTTGGCGCGGATTCGGGCGCCGTCCCGCATCAGGTAACGGATGAACTTTTCAGCCTGACGCCCGCCGGCCATTTTCAGTTGCGCCATAACACACCCCGCGCCTAAGCAGGCGTCCTGTGGCCCGATCCGACCGGAGCAACCCGCCATGCACCTTCGCGCTTCTCTCAGATAACCGCCCGCAAGCCCCCGAGCGATGAGCCCGGATTGACACATATGGTCTTCCCGATCGAATCCACCATTGAGCCAGACCTTCGGGGCGACTCGTGGATGTGGCCGTGCAGGCTAAGCGGCGGTTGCGCCATTTCGATGAACCTGCGGATCGCCTTGCTGCCGATGTGCCTGCCGTCGTAGAGCACGTCCAGATGGGTCTCGTGGGGCGGCGCGTGCGTCACCAGCACGGTGCGATCCCACCCCGTTATCGGCAGTCTCTCGAAGTCCTCCTGTATCGTCCCCCGGGGAAGAAGGGCCGCGGCCGTCTCGCCTAGGTGAATGAAGCCTTTCGGAGTGCTGAAGACGGCGGAAAACTCCGTCGGGTCGTCCTGGCCGAGAACATCGTATTTTTCCCAGTCCTTGAGGGAGAAGGGAGTGAGGGGTACATACGAGTAGCCGCTAATCTTCCATCCCCGTGCCAGTCTGCACGTCCTCTCATGGATGTACAAGGCAAGGCCCTCGCGGGCCCAGCCTGCCAGCCTCTCGGCCAAGTACCCCATGTCGTCGTTGCCGAGCAGCCAGAAGACGCGCGGCTTGACACTTATCAGCCACGCGGGTAGGAATTCCGAGACGAACTTGCGTTGCCTCGCCGGGACGCTCTCGAAACTGCCGTCATTCGGCAGAATGTCGCCGCCTAGGACGACGGCGTCGACACGACGCCGGTTCGCCTTTTCCGCGAGTTACCCGTAGGCGGCCGTATCGCCATGGATGTCTGTGGCGTAGATCAGCCTCATAGGATGCTGACGGAGAAACTCGATTTGAAACGGGACGCCTTTGTCGGCTCCTGAAAATTCGTCACGTTGACGGCCCACCATCGCCCGTCGCTGGAGTTCAGGCGGAGAGTCGTCCATCCATGCGAGCCATGAACGGAAGCCATCAGTCCCATCTCTTTCGATGCGCCCTCCATGAACCTCTTCCACCATGCCGGGGGTGGACGTACGGACGCCATGTGCCCGATCGCCAGGATCCTCCGCTCCAGGTCGCACCAATGGCATTTTGGATGGAGGACATCCATGGAGTGAGGATGCTTGGGCAGGACCCACTTGAGCGCCTTCTCGGTTCCCATGTCGCTGTGCCCGAAATATCCCCTCTGGCGGGCTTGGACGATCTGGCGGGCGTTGGGAGGCCGCCTGTGCCTGGAGGCGTCGATGAGCTTTCGCTCCTGGCGCCTTTGCGCCGGGCTCATGCGGATGATGTCGATCCCTTTGCGCCGTAGCAGGCAGCGGGTTCTCTTGAACACCGCACTCCGGTTCCAGCCAGACGCTTCATCACGAATGTTATGAATGTCCCTCGTGCGAAGGCCCAGCTTGGCGGCCATCTTGGCACCCTCCCTCTCGGAACGCGAGGCCAAGGTGCGGACTTTGCGGTATAGGTCATTCATCATCACTTTCCCTCTCATGGTTCGCACGGAGGTCACGTCCACGTCTGGCGGTGGAGGTTGTAGATCATCGCGCCACGACCCTGAATCCGATGTGGGCCCGGTTGGGGGGCGGCTTGGTGTACCTTCGCGCCGAGTAGGCCGGCCCGTCGAGCCATCCCCCGCCCCGCATGCAGGCCCTCTCCCGGCCCTGGCCTCCGGTCGGCTCCTTCGCCTCGCCGGAGCCGGTCCAGATCCAGCACCATTCCCACACGTTGCCGTACATGTCGTGCAGGCCCCATCCGTTCGGCCTCTTCTGGCCGACTGGATGGGACTGCCAGCCGGAATTGCGGTTGCTCCAGCCGTATTCGCCGAACAGGGACACGTCATCCCCGAAATGCCATTTCGTCGCCGTCCCGGCGCGGCAGGCGTATTCCCACTCCGCCTCGGTAGGGAGCCGGATGCTCCTCTTCGTAACAGCGGAGGCCCATTTGCAGAAGGCGTTCCGTCCTTCCCATCCGATGCAGCCGGCCGGGTGCTCGTCCGTGTGGGCCGGGTCTATGTTCCTCCAATTCAATCCGGGTATCTCCTGCCATTTCCCGTCGCGGTGCCCGAAGCCCCATCCCGCCTTCTCCGCCTCCGTGACGTGCTTGGTCGCCGCGACGAACGCGGCGAACTGGCCCCGCGTCACCTCGTACTTGCCCATGCGGAAGGCCGTTCCGATTTCGACCCTGCGCGCCGGTCCCTCCTTGTCATGGATGGGCAGGTCGTTCTCCTCGTCGCTGCCCATGATGAAGCCGCCCGGCTTGATGTATACGAACCCCATCCTCACCCCGCCCAAGTCCAGGGTCAACTGCCCCTTCGCCCCGGCGGTCGTGCCCAAGGAGGCGAGCGTCCTCTGCGCCGAAACCCTCACCAATCCGGTGAGGCCCGGGATCGCCCTCTCCAGCCACTCCGCCGCCCGCGCCTTCGCCCCTTCCTTGTACTTCCCCGACTCCTTGGTGGCTTGCGCCGCCCAATCCTCCCCCAGCGCCGCTTGCCTCACCGCCTCCGTGGGCTTCGCCAGCTCCTGCTCCGCCAGCCTCTTGAGGTTGTCATCGGAGCCTTTCGCCAGCATCAGCAGCCCCTTCTCCCACTCCCCCCTCACGAGACACAGGAATTTCCCCACCGTCGCGTTCGCCCCCGGGTCCTCCGCGTTCGCCCCCGGGTCCTCCGCGTTCGCCTCCAGCGACCTGAACTGCCCCTTCAACCGGTCCGCCTCCCGCTTCAGCCCCTGGAGCTCCTTCGACCGCTCCCTCGCCTCGGCAAGCAGCGTCGCGTCCCTCACCGCCCCCGCCGCCTCCTCCGCCTTCGAGGAGAGCCTCGCCGCGTCGGGAACGGGCTTCCGCGAGTCTTGGCCGAGGACGCAGACCGGCACGATCAGCATGAGCTGGGCCGCGACGATCCTTACCATTGCTTGACTCCCTTCGACCCAATCGACTCCGATATCAGGGCCCCGTGTAGGCCGTTACTCATTGTCGCGGCATCTTCTCCAGGCCTTCTTTCCTGGCCCACCTCCACGTCACAGGAACCAGAGAGTCCTCCAGCTCGCCGCGAGGGGCGGCTCGGAGAATCTGGCGGTAAATCCCGACAGGCATCTTGGCCAAGACTCCCACCCTGAGCTCAGCCTCTCTCATGGATTTCAAACGCCTTGTCTTGAGCGCGGACTGTAGTTGATCCCTGCACGAATAGGCCAAATTCATCGCGTGGCGGGCCGCGCTTTCCATCCGCTTCCAATTCGACTCGGCCACGGGTCCTACTTCTCCAGCCCGATGTCCATATGGGCCAGGGCCTTCAGGTCCTCGAACTTTTTCGCGCACCAAGCCTTCAAGGCGGTGCCATTCGCCTTGATGGTCGCCACCACGTCTTCGATCGTGGCGGGATCCTCGATCGACTCGTGACGGGTCGCGTAGGGCGGCGAGATCCAGACGTGGGCCATGGTCTTCATGGGGCCGAGCCGGACATAGATGTCGCCGGCCGTCACGGCGAGCTCCTTGAAGTGGCGCCACGTCGCGTCGCTCCGGGCGGCCCTGGGGTCCCACCCCTCCGGCGCGTCGTCCTCCTTCACGGCGAGGGGGATCGCCGACACTTGGACGCCCCGGATGTCACGCCATACCTTGACGTTGCCCAGGCTCACCATCTTCAGCGCCAGGTTCCGGGGCAGTTCCTCGTGGTGGACGCAGCCGGAGTAGTGGCACGGGACGTTGTCCGGCGACGGTTCTTCCTCCGCGTGGCGCCGTATCGCCTCGACGGCCCTCGTGACGTACTCGTCATCGTCGGCACAAGCCATCATGTCCCCCAGCTCCTTGCACTGGATGCAGCGACGGACATGGTTCGTCCTGAGCATCCGGCTCACGCCCAGCCGACCCCAGGCATCGTCCGCCAGGGATTGATGCCTCTTCCCGCGCATGACTATCCTCCCGATGCGCTCGCGCGTCTGCGGACTTTCGGCCAAACCCCTCCAACTCTAGGGATCGACTTCCGTCCCCACCGGGGCCCTTCGACGATCCGCTTCTTCTTCGCCTCCTGGACCCATTGATCCACGTCCGACGCGATGAACCATTTTTTGTCATCGAAGACAACGTAGGGAATACCCTTCTCCCGGACCATCTTGGCCACATGGAAGATGATGAAGCCGGTATAGCAGCATGTCCCCTCCGGAACGTGGTAGCCGCTCTTGCGCCGGTAGCGAACGGGGATGGCCAGCCACAGGACGGGCTCGCCGTCAAAATCGCGCACTTCGTCGCCGTAGTGGGGCTCGGCCTTCATCGCGGGTTCCAAATGAATTCGGCCGCCGAGTCAAGGGGCATCCGCTCTACGGCGGGGGGGCAGACGCCATCACTGCCCGCAGGATCTTCCTCGCCACCCCCGCCTCGTCGATCG
>FWPU01001563.1_pt1 | contig 13476 bp, 9 predicted proteins | sample 2228361 | NCBI WGS metagenome assembly FWPU01 (sample SAMEA103939777, study PRJEB20133) | metagenome | reverse complement strand
TTTTTTCAAAGCCTGTCCGTTTATTCGGTCAGGCTTTTTTATTGCATAGTGAAGAAGGTTTCCGCGGGAGAGCCTGCCTGCCGGCAGGCAGGTAAGTCGTTGCCTGTTTTTTTTCAAAGCCTGTCCGTTTATTTTGTAAGGGTTTTGTTTAAAGGACTTTTCGTAATCAAAAATCCCCCCGTGGATTGGGCCGCCATAACCATTGAAGCATGGCAAGGTTAACCTGCAACGGCAATTATCATGTCTTTCTCGTGTATATGCTTTTCGATGGCAAGGGCAATGTCTTCTTTGCGGGCTTTATCAATCTTTATTAGAAGGTTTTGATAGTAGGCGGGTGGCAGCTGAAAAAGATGCAATGCTTTAAAACGTTCCATGTGGGCAAAAGCATTGCTCATTTCGTTTTGCAGGTTTCCGATAAAATGGTTTCTGGCCAGCTCAATTTCTTTTTCAGAAAACCTGCCCTCTCTGAGTTCCCTTATTTGCCGAAGGCATTCTTCTATGGCTGCATCGGTATGTTGTTGGTTTACATCGGCAGCTACAGAAAAAACAGAAGCTTTTCGATAGGTGTTAATGTGCGCATGGATGCCGTAGGTAAGTCCTTTTTCTTCGCGAATAACTTTCATTAATCTGGAACCAAAAAAACCACCTAGCAAATAAGTACCCAGCGCCAGATAGGGATAGTCGGCATGGTGTCGGGAAATGCAGGTTTTGCCGATTCTGATGGAGGCCTGAATAGCATCGGGCTTGGGCAAAGTGGCCTGCTTTTCAACAGCCGGACGTGCTGCTTTTTCGGGATCGGCATGCCTTTGCCAGGGCAATTGTTCAATAAGATCCAGTACAGATTTTTCGGTTTGGTTGTTGAATTTGCCGGCAACAAACAAATCAAAATCCCTGTAGTAAGATGAAAAGTAATCTGTAAGCATTTGGCTGGTAAGGGCATTCAGTTGCTCCGGTTCGGGTTCTGAAGCATAGGGGTGCTCCCGTCCAAAAAGATGCTGACGAAACAGGCGCGAGGCCAGATAGCTTGTTTTTTCCTGGTTTACCCTAAGTTGTTGAAGGTATATTTCCTTTTCCAATTTAAGCTCCCGGATCGGAAAGCAGGATTCTGTAAGGCATGTACGGATAATTTCAGATGCCTGAGGCAGATTGTTGGTCAGACCGTAAACAGTAAAGTAGGCATAATCGGCAGATGAGCCTGTTTCGATGTGATAACCCAGTTCATCCAGTTGGTTGGCTATTTCGTTGCCCGACATGCCGGTTGTGCCCCGGGTAAGTAATACAGAGGTGAAATGCGAAAGGCCCGGTGCAGGCTCAAACCATTTACCGGCTCTGAATACAAACTCCAGGCGTATTATTTCCTGGTCGCCACCGTTGAGCAAAAATACAGGAGCTTTGCCGTGCTGGCTAATTGCAAGCGGTTCTTTGAGGTGAAACTGAAGCGACTTTTGAAAGGGCGGTTGCTTTGACCGATTGGGCATTGGGCAGGTTAATCGGTTACTGATTCCTCCGCTGCTTTTTTCACCTGGAAGAGCAACGAAAACCGGAGCGTTTCGGCCAGGGGGTTTTCGCGGCTGTTGGTGGGTACCAGGTAGGCCACGTCAATACCAAAGTTTTTCTGATTTCTGAAGCCCAGTCCGAGGGTCATGTATTTGCGGTTGCCTTTTTCTTTGCTTTCAAGAAAATATCCGATGCGCGCAGCAAAAGTCTTGTTATACCAGTACTCTACCCCGCTGTTAAGAATAAATTCCTTGATTTCTTCTGCGAACCCGTTCGGGGCATCGGTAAATGAACCGAACATGCCACCCAAAACCGACTGGTTGTTGTTAACGGTGGGCACCATTAGCTTGTTCAGGTCTACAAGAAAGGTAAACGAGTTAAACGGGTCAACGTCGCGTGTATAGGCAGCCCCGAACCTTAAGTTGGTGGGAATAAAGTTCCGGTTGGCATTGTCGGTGTACGAAACCTTTGGCCCGATGTTGGAGATCACAGCAGCTAAAGCCAGCTTTGAGGTTTGTACGCTTTGCAGTTCCCTGGTGTAGAAAACACCCAGGTCAACCGCCACGGAATTAATGGGCCGGGCATCTACCGTTCCAGACTGCAGCGAACCGGTGAGGTTGGAATATATGTACCGACCGGTGAGACCTACACTAAACGATTCGGTGAGCATGCGCGAATAGGTGATATCGAAAGCCAGTTCACGCGGATTGAAATCGCCTAATGGCTCATTGCCCGATCCGCGGAAGCTGATATTTCCCAGGTCGAAATATTTAAGAGACCCGGCAATAGCCTGTTCTCGAGAAATTTTGTAAAAGCCCGGCAGGTAGGCAATCCACATGTCGTTTACAATTTTTCCAAGCCAGGGTGTCCAGGAAAGAGCGCCTCCGTACGAGTCTTCAATAAAAACTACTTTGGCGGGGTTCCAGAAGGTGGCGTTGGCATCGGGCGAAAGCGCCGCGCCAGCATCGCCCAGGGCGGCTGCACGTGCATCGGGGCTGATAAGCAAAAACGGAACGGCCGTGGTAATTACCCGAAAGGTGGTATCGCTGCCCAGTATGATGCCGGGCTGCTGGGCCCGCGCTATGCCCGCTGAAAAGAGCAACAAAAGAATTAAATGTTTACGATTCATGAATAAACTTCAAGGGTGTCAAAGATAACTATTTCAGATATATAAGTTTTGTAACCCGCTCATTTTTAGAGCCATTGGTTAAAGAACGTACAACCAGCCTGGCCAGGTATATGCCGGGAATAAGATTTTCGGCAATTTCGTCAGGCCTCCAATCAGGTAATTCGGTCCGAACCGTACTTTCGGTAATCTGATACGTTTGCCTTGAAATAAGGCCTTTCAGCGGACTGAGAATTTCCAGCTGTACGTCTAGATCGTGCCCGGCATAATTATGGCTGAAATAGATGCGGGTTGAGCCACTGAAGGGATTGGGATAAGCGGCAACTTCTGTAATGATCAACCCGCCATCGCCAACCCTGAAGGTAGTGGTAGCCGCAGATGAGTTGTTGTGGGTATCCCAGGCTTTCAGGGTAATTCGGTGCACACCCGGGGACAGGTTAATGAGCGGGTAATGCACGGTGCCGCGGGTGTAATCATCGAGGTCAGACTGGTAATAGCGGGTAAGGTCAATCAGAACATCGTCATCCAGAACTGCCGAAAGGTTATTGCCTATTCCAAAGCTGGAGGGAGAAATGCCGCTTGCATCGTAAAGTCTTGCAATAAGCAGGGTGTTAGAAGGCACTTCGCCCCCTTCGGTAAAGGTGGTGTCGCCCACATAAAGTTTTATGATGGGTGGTGTTGTATCGACCATATAATTTTGTTCGCTTAACCCCACTTTAAAATTTCTGCTGTAGCCGGCCGCGTTTTGCCGTGCATGGGCAGTATAGGCGTAGGCATCGGCTTTTCCGCTTCCAACTGCATAATTGATGGATTTGGGTAATGTAAAACTGGCCGTAAACCTTCCATTTTCAACGCTGGCCTGCCCCCGGAACAACAGCGTGCGATACGCATTATAAATAAACGGAGTGTTCTCATTTCCAAGGGTTGAAATTTCGGTGGGTTTGTCGTACAGGGTAAGCTGTACAATGCCATTAAAAGATGTATTTACCGAGCCATTGGTATTCCTTACTTCGCCTGCAATGGTTACCCGCGACAGGGCCCGCAGGGTATCGCTGTTGTGCTGGTTGCTTATTTCTGTAAAAACAATGTTGTTTTCAGGAATTAACAGGGATAATGAGGGGTCGCCAATGAGCGAAAAGTTTCGATTAGCCACGCCGGCCAGGCTGTTGTTTTTGGTAAGGCGAAAAACTTCACCCAGAAACTGTGGGGGGTTGTTAAAAAGAGCTTCATAAAAAGCTTCGTTCAGGAAAAAATTATTGCTGGCAAAAACCGGTCGTGAAGTGCTAACCAGGGCAATGGCTCCCGCTGCAGGCTTTAGCAAAAGCAGTTCAGCACCTGAAACAAACACCGGGTCATCCTGACGGCCGAATTCGCAGGTGGCCGTTACCAGTATGGGCAGCCTTTTGTTTTGTAAGGAGCTAATGAGGAGTTCGTCCAGCAGGCGTTCATGTGCCCATTGCCTTTCTGATCCATGCCCGGAGTAGTTTATTATAAAGGCACCATCTGAAAACAGCCTTTCCAGCTCAGCACGGGCTTCAGGCGCTTGCTGGCCGGCAGCTCCGGAAGTTTGCGGAAAGGCATCGAGGTAGAGTTTTCGAATATCGGCATGGGCGTAGTGCTGTTCAATGTTTTGTGCAAGCAGGTCGGCATGCAGTGCATGCAGGTTGTTATCTCCGTCATCTGCCACGAATGCAATGGTTTTTCGCCAGGCGCGGTTAAGGGAGGGGGTTGTTTCGTAATAGATAATTTTATCAACAACCTGGCGGGCTTCGGTTATGGTTTTAACCGGCAGCCTGCCGATAGAAACATCGAGGGTATGATTAACCGCAGGCGATTCGCTCCATTCGCCTTCGTGGGTTTCCAGAAAGCCGAAGTAATCGTCAGATGAATAAGTGAGCAGGGGATGAAGTGAGTTTCGCGACTGATAGGTAGGTACAAAATTCCGGTTGTTGGGAAGAATATTCCGGTAGTCGTACGATGCCTTGCCAAAAAGCAAAACAGCTTTTAATGTTCCAGGTGTTTTATCGTATTGATGTTTAATAAAGTTGCGCAGGGCGGTGATGTCCTGGCGACCTCCTGAAAATTCGTTATACACCTGTGTGGTGGTTACCACGTTTACACCCCACCCGCTAACGGTCTGCCGGTGCGCTGCAAGTCTCAGCGCTTCGTATAAAAAATCATCATGGGTAATAATAATCAGGTTGGCGGCAGGAAGTCCGCGAAGGTTTTGGTTGGGCACTTTCCCATACGGCTCGGGTTCGGGGGCATTGGGGTTAAATGCCGCGTAGGTTTGGAGCGTTGCAGAAGGAGCAGAAAAAGAAACCACCCCTGACTGAAAGGTGGTTTGCTGCAAGGCTACGTTAAATGGATCAGTAACATTCCATACCTCGGTTTGCGGGGTGCAGTTAGATATTCTGAATGCACTAACCGGATTTTGTGTGCTTGTGCCCGACCGGAAGATGAGCTGATTGCCCGGCAGACGAAGCTGTTGTTTTGTTTGAAGGAGAAAATAGCTCAGGTACCCGATTGATCGGGTTGAAGTGCTTTTCTGGTAAACATAACGAAGGGAGAGCTGCTGCGATGCGGCAATATTGAGGGCTGCCACCGGAACAATAAAGGTATCTCTGTTCACCTGTCCTTTTACGGCATAGCGGTCGTTGGGTATGGGTCCCATGGCTTGTGTGCCCACCGGCTGGTTGTTTATGAAGATATTAAATGTTGTAGAGGCGAACGACTGAGCCATTACCTCAGAAACCAGCAAAATGTTCGACTCGGGCAGAACGCCCGGAACCCGGAAGTTAAAAGTTAGTTCTGTAGTCAGGTCAAATTTTTCGCCAAACCACTGGCGCCCGGACTTCAGTTCGTTATGCAGGTCGGTTTCATGGTAAATTAAGTTATCGAACCAATCTACTACCGGAAAATTTCCATCCTGATCCGGCAGGGATGTTATGCGTTTGCCGCTGGTAGTGCCTGAGGTTATGAAGTAATAGTTATATTCAGAATACAGATTCTTTTCATAGCTAAATATCTGGCGTTGCTGGTCGAATACAATTTTATCAGCCCCTTCGGCATAAAAATAAATGTAATCATGTTGATTAAACACACCGTCCTCCTCGCCAGTTACCTTGATGGCCAATTCTGTTAAGTCATCCGGACGGAAAGCACTGTTTGCCTGGGGTAACATGCCCGAAGGATAGCCGAAGATTTTGATCTTTCTCGGATCGGTGTTTACGTTAAATCCCATTTTACTGAGCATGGATCGGGAAATGCGATATACACCAGGTTGTTTAACCCGAAGTTTAAACCAATGCCCGGATTGAAGCACAGAAGTTTGGGCCTGCCCTTCCGGTTGAAACAGCAGTAAAGCCAAAACGAATAAAACAAAATATCCTGGCATAGTAGGTTAACAGGTCGTTTCTTCCTATGTACGTTTGCGAATGAATAACGACATCAGCAGATATAACATTATAATGAACGGAATAGCCCTAAAGTTCAGTAAGGCTATTAATAATACGCTTATTGCCAGGAAAGTAAACCGCAACTCATTGCCCTGCCACCTGAATTTTTTGAATTTAAGGGCAAACAGCTCTATGCGCGATACCAGCAGGGCCGAACTTGCCATGCAAAGCAGCATAAAAAGCGCCCAGTTACCCATCCAGGCTATCCAGGTTGCTGGCAGTAAAGGCAAGGAGGTAATAAATAAAGCATTGGCAGGCGTAGGCATGCCTTTAAACGAGTCGGTTTGGGAAGAATCAATATTGAAAATGGCCAGCCGCAGGGCAGAAAATGCTGCTACCGAAAAAGCGAAATAAGCCACCGGAAAAGGCAAAGGCTGGCCCATTTTGTACAGCACAAATGAGGGCAGCAACCCAAAACTCACCACGTCGGCTAGCGAGTCCAGTTCACGGCCTAACGGTGAGCTTACCTTAAGCCAGCGTGCAGCAAAGCCATCAGTAAAATCAAAGAAAGCTGCGCCCCATACAAACCAGGCTGCCGGCACAGGGCGATTTTCGAGTACAAACACTATACCGGTACATCCGCATAGCAGGTTGCACAGGGTAAGTGCGTTGGGGATATGGGCTTTTACTTTCAATGCTTTTTTAGTTGGTTAAGGCACAAAAAGGATTGGTTTGTTTTTCCTTGCCGATGGTAGTGGAAGGGCCGTGGCCGCAATACACAATTACACTATCGGGTAACACAAATAGCTTTTTATGGATGCTTCTGATAAGGGTATCGTAATCACCTCCCGGTAAATCTGTGCGGCCGATGCTGCCGTCAAATAACACATCGCCAGCCAGGAGCCACCTGTTTTCCTCGTTGTAAAGGGCGATGTGTCCGGGGCTGTGCCCTGGAACAAACAATACGTTTAGTTCATGACTGCCCAGTTTCAGGCTTTCGCCTTCCTGCAGCCAGCCATCCGGTGAGGTTTCATTATATCTTTCAAATCCGTAAGCAGGAGCATAAACTTTTACCGATCGCAGCACGGGCTCTTCCAGTTTATGAATATACAATGGCACGTTATACCGGCTTTTTACAAAGAAATTACCCAGCACATGGTCTATGTGGCAATGCGTGTTAATAAGCCGTGTAACGGTAAGATTATTCCGGGCGATGAAATTGTTTAATTGCTCTTCTTCTGCCCGGTTGCTGCATCCGGGGTCGATAATCCAGGCTTCACCCTGGCTTTCATAAAACACATACGTGTTTTCCATAAACGGATTAAAAGTAAATTGTGCAAGCTGAAGCATGGTAACTTTCGGTAAATCTCAGGTATTTTTGAAATCCCTTTCAAAAGTAAGGCAGAAATTTTAAAAGCGTGCAGCAGATAGACTATATCATCGTGGGGCAGGGACTTGCAGGCTCCTGCCTGGCACTCAGGCTGCTAAGGCTCGGCAAAAAACTGGCTGTTATTGATGCGGGCAACCCGCACACTGCCAGCCGGGTAGCTGCGGGTTTGTTCAATCCGGTTACGGGAAAAATGCCGGCCCTTACCTGGATGGCCTCAGAATTGTTTTCTTCTTTAGCCAGCTTTTACCTCGAAGCAGAAAGATATACACGGACTTCATTTTATCATCCCACTCCGGTTTACCGGCCGTTTATCAGTCTGGCCGAGCAACATGCCTGGATGGAAAAGGCCTCAGCAAAAGGTGTGGAGTACTTTATTCAAAAAATTCATTATAAACCTGCTTTTACCCATGAGGTAACCAATCCGTACGGCGGAATTGAATTAAGACAATGTGGGTATATTAACACTGCAAATTTTCTGAAAGCGGTGAAAAAAGTTGTAACCGAACAGGGCATTTTTATGGAAGAGCCGTTCCGCGAAAACGAACTGAACCTTGCAGGCGGTTATGTACGGTACAAGCATCTGGAAGCCGGTAAAATTGTTTTTTGTACAGGCGTGTCTTCAATCCGGTTTTTTGATTTTGTGCCCATCAGGCCCCTTAAAGGCGAAGTGCTTAAACTGCAGTCATCGCACACACCGCAATGCATTTACAATCGCGGTGTTTATGTGGTTCCCGGGGTGTGGATAGCAGGTGCAACCTATACCAAAGCCGACCCAACCTGTGCCATTACCGGGGCTGCTCGCACCGAACTGGAACGAGGACTGAATGCGCTCATCCGGTTCCCCTATACAATTACCGGACAGGATTACGGTTTCAGACCCACCATCCCCGATCGCAGACCGGTTTTGGGGTGTCATCCGCAGTATCCCCATGTGTACATTTTTAACGGTTTGGGTACCAAAGGCGTATCGCTGGCTCCTTATTTTTCGGCTCAACTTATAAATTACATGGAAAAAGGTGTGCCTTTAAACCAGATAGTTGATGTGAAACGTTATATATTTCGCTAATTTTAGAATTACATGAGGGCACTGAAAAACATCGGATTTCTGCTTTTGCTGGCGTGCACGGCATACGCCCAACAGGCCCGCGAAGTATTTGGCAAAAACCGTATTCAATACCGAACCTTTACCTGGCAATATATAACCAGCGAAAACTTTGATGTATATTATTACGATGGCCGCAGAGACATAGCCACACAGGCCATTCAATATCTGGAACTGGAATTCGATCGCATTACTGACCTGATAGGTTACTCGCCCTATTACAAAACTAAAATTTTTCTGTACAACTCATTAACCGACCTTCGGCAGAGCAACGTTGGGCTTAATCACACCATATATAATATAAATGGAGAGCTGGACTTTGTAAAACCCTATGTGGAAGTGGCCTACCCGGGTACAGGGCAGGAGTTTAAGGCCGAATTAACCCTGCGCCTCACTGAAATGCTGATTAACGAAATGATGTATGGCGGAAGCCTGAAAGACATTTTTCAGAGTGCCTACCTGATGAACCTGCCCGAATGGTTTGTAAAAGGGGCCGTGAATTACGTGGCCGTAGGATGGACGGCCGATATGGATGATTTTGTAAGGCAGGTAATCAGAACCCGGCAGATAAAAAAACTTAACCGTTTTAACGGAAACGAGGCGGCCCTCATTGGCCAGTCGCTCTGGAGTTTTATAGCCGAACGATATGGGAAAAGCAGCATTTCGAACATTCTTAACTACACCCGTATTACGCGAAACGAAGAAAAGAGCCTTATCTTAACACTGGGTATATCCTACACGAAGCTGCTGGATGAATGGCAGGCTTATTACGCCCAGATGGAAAACACTGTACGGCAGGCCTATATAGCGCTGGATGAAAACCTCCGGTTGCCCGTGTTTCAGAACCGCACCACCGAATTCACTACTATAAAACTCAGCCCCGATGGCCGGTACCTGGCCTATGCCGAAAACGACCGGGGCAGCTATCGCGTAAAGGTACGTTCGCTGGAAAACGGCCGCGAAACCACCATCCTTGCCGGCGGCAGCAAAGTATTAAACCAACGCGTAGACTACCGCCTTCCGGTAATAAGCTGGGCCGATGCCCAAACCCTTGGCGTAATTGCAGTAAAAAATGGTGGATATACCTTCTGGCTCTACGACCTGAATACCCGTACCAAAATTCCGCGTGAGCTGGACCGCTTCCAAAATGTAAGAAGCCTGAGCTTTTCGGCCAATGGCCGGCTGGCCGTTGTAAGTGCCGACTACGAGGGCCGCAGCGATTTGTTTCTGCTTAGTACCCGCAGAGACCGCGTAAGGCGCCTTACCAACGACTGGTTTGATGACCTGGATCCGAGTTTTATTCCCGGCACCAACCGCATTGTATTCAGCTCAAACCGAACCACCGATTCGCTTCAGACCAAAAAACCCGCCTTACACGACCTAAATGATAACTACAATCTGTATGTGTTCGACCTGGACACCACTAACCAGGTATTAACCCGTATAACCAATACCCTTAGCAATGACTATGCACCCCTGGCCATGAACAATGATGTGTTCTACTATTTAAGCGACCAGCGGGGTATTGTTAATCTGTTTAAATACAACCGCTCAACCGGAGTGTACACGCAGGTTTCGAATTTTGCATCGGGTATTGTATTGTATGATCTGAATTTTTCAACCGCACAGCTTGCCTTGGTTGCCCGTCAGCGTCTGCACGATGACATTTACCTGGATAAAAACTTTAACCTGAACCGCAACGTATTTACACCTCCAACCCGCAGAAAAGAATTGCAACAGGCCCGTTTTATAAGAGACCGGAAAAAGCCTGAAGAAAACAAAAACATCACCCTGAAGGAACTGCTTAACAGCCGGCTACGCGAAACCCAAAAACAGGACAGTACCATACTTACAGACACTGTAAAAGTTAAGCTGGATACCCTGATTGCCCAAACTGCCGACAGCACGGTGAGGGCCGATACGGTTGCTATGCCTGCTGACCAGGAAAAGATCATTAATACCGACAACTATGTATTTGAGGATGAAGCCGTAAGGCAGCAGCCTGCCGAAACCTTTCTGAACCGGTACATCCGGTCGCGCGACCGCGGAAAATTAATGGGGCCCTTTCCGTACGAGGTGAAATTCGGAAGACAATCAATGGTAACCTCATTTGTTATTGACCAGCTGCGTGGTTTTGGTTTCCTAATGGAATTTCAGATGAATGACATTCTGGAAAACTACCGGTTTTACGGAGGCTTGATGAGCAGCTTTGATTTCAGGAACGGAGATGTTTTCGGGGAGTTTCAGTTGCTGCCTTATTACGTTGACTTCAGCGCCCGGTTCGACCGTAAGGGTTTGCGCTGGGAGCCTTTTTCCGACAGTGAATCATTTCATTATTCTTTAAACCGCTTTGAGCTTGGGGCCGCCCTGCCCCTTTCGGACCGCGCGCGGTTATCGGTAAAACCTTTTGCCGCACTGGTAACGGCCACCAACCTTGGAAATCCGAGGGTTCTTATTACCCCGCCCACCATCCCACCCCTTACCGATTACTATGCGGGAGTACGCAGCGAACTGGTGTACGATAACTCGGTAATGATGAACCTGAACAGCATAGAAGGTACACGGGGCAAACTTTCATTTAATCACTGGGAGGGACTTAACAACCCGGCCCGGAGCTTCAGCCAGGTATCGCTTGATATTCGCCATTATCAAAAAATCTATAAGGAAATTGTGCTTGCCGTACGTGGCTATGGGGGTATGTTTTTCGGAAAAGCACCCAAGCAATACCTGCTGGGAGGCATGGATAACTGGGTGTTTAACCAAATGAATAAAGGAGGTACAACGGCTACGGGCGAAACCAATCCTCTGGGGTCGACCGTGCGCAATACCGACATATTGTTTGTGGAATTCGCGTCCAACCTGCGCGGTTTCGATTACGCTACCATGTTTGGAAACAATGTACTATTGTTAAATGCCGAGCTGCGTCTGCCGCTGTTTCGTACCCTGAGCAGCGGCCCTATTAGCTCAAACTTCTTCAGAAACATGCAGTTTGTAGGCTTTTATGATATTGGCTCAAGCTGGTCAGGACCGCCACCTTTCCGCAGTGGTACGGCTGTAAGCTATGACCGTGTAAATAAATATCCGTTTGAAATTGAAATTAAAAAATTCCTGAACCCATGGTTGTACAGTTATGGCGTGGGGTTGCGTACCATTATGCTGGGATACTACATGAAATTCGATCTGGCCTGGCCGGTACAAAATTACAACGTAATGAGCCCGCGGCTTACCGTAACACTGGGTTTGGATTTTTAAACTTCTGATAAACTATTCAACTGTTTTATCATGATAAAATCCATGACCGGCTATGGCTTTGCTTCGGCCGAAGACGACCAGCGACAGATAACAGTGGAAATAAAGTGCCTAAATTCCAGATACCTGGACCTGAATTTGCGCCTGCCCCGCGTTTTCTCTGACCGGGAGATGGACCTTCGCGTGTTGCTGGGTGACCGGCTGGAGCGCGGAAAAATTGCCGTGCAGGTGGATTACCTGCGCAAATCAGGTGCCGACCTGCGGCAAACCTGCAATGAAGAACTCTTCATCAGGTATTACACCGAATACAAACGGCTGGCCGACCGCGTAATGGCGCCATACGACTCGCTGTTCCAGCTGGCGCTCAACGCCCCCAAGGTAATGCAAACCGGCCTTAATGCCATGGCTACCGATGAGGAATATACGCTGTTAAAAAATACCACGGAACAGGCACTCATCCAGTGCGAGCAGTTCAGAACAGCCGAAGGCCAGGCACTGGAAGAAGAGTTTACCGGACTTATCCGGTCCATCCGACAGGGACTACAGCGAACCCTTGACCTGGACCGGATACGCCTGGAAAAGGTTCGGGAGAAACTAAAAAATCAGGTCATGGCATTGATGGGCGAGGAAGGCTTTGACCGCAACCGGCTGGAACAGGAACTTATTTACTATGCCGAAAAGCTGGACATCCGCGAGGAATGCCTCAGGCTGGAAAACCACCTCGACTATTTCGTGAAAATTATGAAGGAAAATGATTCTGCAGGAAAAAAACTCTCTTTCCTTGCGCAGGAAATAGGACGTGAAATAAATACCCTTGGTGCCAAAGCCAATGATGTGTCCATACAACAGATAGTGGTAGCCATGAAAGAAGACCTTGAAAAGATTAAAGAACAACTGGCCAATGTGCTGTAGCTTGAAGGCACCAGCTTAAAACGTAATTATGAATACTATAAATTACTTTGCTTATGGCTCAAATATGAGTTCCAGAAGATTAAAAGAAAGATGTCCTTCAGTTAAATTTAAGTGCGTTGGGTATGTAAAAGATTACGAACTGAAATTCAACAAAAAAAGCAAGGATAATTCAGGTAAGGCTAATTTGGTTAAACAACCAGGCAAAGAGGTTTGGGGAGTTGTGTTTAGTATTTCCAAACAGGGATTACCTTTTTTGGATGAGGCAGAAGGAGGGTATAAACGAAAATGTGTAGAAGTATTTCTAAAAGGTAATAGAGTTGAAAAGTGTTACGCCTATCTGGCAACTAAAAATTTGGATGATAATCTTTTACCTTATGACTGGTATTTGCAACACTGCCTGAAGGGCGCACAGGAACATAAACTACCGGATGAACACATTAAATTTCTTGAAAGCTTTCAATCAATGCCGGATTCTGATCAAAACCGTGCAAATCGCGAAAGAAAATTATACACCTATGATGGATGTTAGCCCCTCTTTATGCCCCGGCATACGAATTTCAAATCCATAGTACTCTACTCGGTAATCTCAGCCGCCTTCATTGGTCCGGGAACGATTACCACCTGCCTAACTGCCGGGTCATTGCATGGCCTCAGGCTGTTGTGGGCCGTAACCCTAAGTATTGCAGGATGCCTGGTATTGCAGGAAATTTCGGCACGCCTGGTAATAGGTACCGGCATGTCGCTTGCCGAAGCCGCCGGGAAAGCATTTGGTAAAAGCGGGCGGCTGTGGCTAACCGTAACC
>FWPU01010660.1_pt1 | contig 13478 bp, 11 predicted proteins | sample 2228361 | NCBI WGS metagenome assembly FWPU01 (sample SAMEA103939777, study PRJEB20133) | metagenome | reverse complement strand
GTCCCGGCGTTGATTGTGGAGTCGCCGCCGCCCGTGCGTACCATCGTCGGCTCGCTGAGCGACCTGGACAAGGCGCTGGCGGCGCTGGGGCTGGCGCGTGAGGAAGACGGGCATGAGCGATGAAAACCTATCCTACGACGCGCTGAAACGGCGGCTCGAGCAGGCGGAGGCGGTGCTTGCCGCCCTGCGCCGCGGCGAGGTGGACCTGGTGCTGGGCGAAGCCGGCCCGCTGGTTGTGCGAGTCAAATCCCTGGTCGAAGAGAACGAACGGTTGGCGCAGGAGTGGCAGGCCACCTTCGACGCCGTCCGGAGTGCCGTTTTCCTGACCGACGAAACCTACACCATCGTCCGCTGCAATCAGGCCGCCGCAGAACTGTTCGGCCGGCCCATCGAGCAGATGATCGGCGCAAAGTGTTACCGGATTGTGCACGGGCAAGATTCCCCGTACGAAGCCTGCCCTTTTCAAAGCGTTTGCCGGGAGAAAGAGCGCCGGACGATGGTCTTCGAGCAGGACGGCCGCTGGCTGGAATTGAGCATAGACCCCGTGCTGGACGCGGCCGGGAACTTCACCGGCACGGTGCATGCCGTCAACGACATCACTGAGCACAGAGAGATTCAAGAAGCCCTACGCGCCAGCGAAGAGACGTACCGCAACCTGTTCCATAACGCCCAGGTCGGCCTGTACCGCACCCGCATCGAGGACGGCAAGATCCTGGAGAGCAACGAGCAACTGGCCCGCATGTTCGGCTACGACAGCCGCGAAGAATTCATTGCCGAGTATGTGACCTCGCAAAACTATGTGGACCCCGGCACGCGTGAACGCATGCTGGAGCAAATCCGGCGCGATGGCTACATCCAGAACTTCGAGGCCCGCTTCTATCGCAAAGACCGCTCGATTTTTTGGGCGCGCTACTCGGCCCGCATTTACCCCGAGCAGGGCTGGATCGAGGGCGTGTCCGAAGACATCACCGAACGAAAACGCGCCGAGCAAGCGCTCCAGCATCATGCCGAACGCCAGGCGCTCTTGCTCGAAGCCAGCGAAGCGCTGGCCGCCTCGCTGGAATTGCCGGACATCCTGCAAACCCTGACCGAGACGGCCGCCCGTCTGCTGGAGGGGGGCAGCGCCGCCACTTACCTGCTGGAGCAGGGCCAGTTGTGCCTGGGGGCGACCACCCCGCCCCTGCCGCCCGGCTTCCCGGACGAACTGCGCTGCGCGCCGCCCGCTGACCATCCTCATGTGATGCAAGCCATTCGAAGCGCCTCGATCGTCGTCCTGCCCGATACCCTGACGGCCGAACTCACCCCAGCCGAACGGGCCATCAGCGAAATGCGCCGCCTGCGCACGGTCGTGTACCTGCCGCTGGTCGGCGGGGAGGGCGTGCTGGGCGCCCTGATTCTCGGCTCCACCGACGCCCCGCGCACTTTCTCGGACGACGAACTGGCCTCCGGCCGCACGCTCGCCATCCAGGCCGCCCTGGCCATCCAAAACGCCCGCCTGTACGCCGAACTCGAAGCGCGCGTCGAAGAACGCACGCGTGAACTGCGCGAAGCCCAGGAGAAACTCGTCCGCCAGGAACGCCTGGCCGTGCTGGGCCAACTGGCCGGCAGTGTGGGTCACGAACTGCGCAACCCGCTGGCGGTCATCCACAACGCCGTCTATTATCTCGGCCTCGTCCTGCCACAGGCCGACCCCAAAATACAGGAATACCTGCGCACCATCGAAAGCGAAGTCCGCACCGCCGACAAAATCATCAACGACCTGCTCGACTTCGCCCGCATCCAATCGGTCGAACGGGAGGCCATCCCCGCCGCCGAACTGCTGCGCCGCGTCCTCGAACGCTATCCCGCCCCGCAGAACGTCCACCTCACACTCGGCCTGCCTCCCAGCCTGCCGCCCCTGTGGGTGGACGCGCGCCAGATCGAACAGGTACTCGGCAATCTGGTGCTGAACGCTTATCAGGCCATGCCGGAGGGAGGGCAGTTGTCAGTGTTCAGTGAGCAGTCACCGAACACTGAACACTGGCTCCTGATTACTGTACGCGACAGCGGAGTCGGCATCCCGCCCGAAAACATGAGCAAACTCTTCGAGCCGCTCTTCACCACCAAAGCCCGGGGCATCGGGCTGGGACTGGCCGTCAGCAAGCGGCTGGTCGAGGCCAACGGCGGCCGCATCCAGGTCCAGAGCGAGGTCGGTAAAGGCACAGCCTTCACCCTCGTCCTGCCCGCAGCCGGGGAGGAGGTGAAATGAGCCAACCCACCAGCATCCTCATCGTGGACGACAACCCGTCCATGGCAAAGACGACCGCCGACATCCTGGCGCTCAAGGGCTACACCGTCCACACCGCCCATTCCGGCCGGGAAGCCCTCAAGGTGCTGCGCCGCGAAAAAGTCCACCTCCTGCTGACCGATGTCATCATGTCCGACATGAACGGCGTCGAACTCTACCTGCAAGGGCGCAAAATCACCCCTGCCCTCATCGCCTTCCTGATGACCGCCTACTCCGCCGACGACATCATCCAGCGCGGCCAGGCCCAGGGCGTCAAGGCCATCCTCACCAAGCCGCTCGACCTGAATCTCCTGCTCATGCTCATCCAGGGCGTAGAAGACGCCTACCTGAGGAACCGGCCATGAAAACCCATCGTTGGCTTGTCCTGCTGAGCCTGATCGCCTGCCTGGCGCTCTTTGTCTGGCCGGCCAACGCCGCCGGGCGGCTGGTGCGGGTCGGCGTCTATCAGAACGAGCCAAAAGTCTTCATGGACGAACACGGCCAGCCCGCCGGCCTGTTCATCGAACTGCTCGAGAGAATCGCCGCCGAGGAAGGCTGGACGCTCGCGTACCAGCCTTGCGAGTGGGAGGCCTGCCTGACGGCCCTCGAAAGAGGCGAAATAGACCTGATGCCCGACGTGGCCTACTCGCCCGAACGCGACGAACGCTTCGACTTCCACCATACCCCTGTGCTGGAAAGTTGGTCGCGGGTCTACGCCGCGCCCCAGGCCGGCATCACCAGCCTGCGCGACCTGGACGGGAAGCGCGTCGCCGTGCTGAGCGGCTCCATCCAGGAGCAGGTTTTCCAGGGACTGATGGACGGCTTCGGCTACCGCGTGACGCTCGTCCCGGCCGCCTCGCTGCCCGAGGCCTTCGAACTCGCCGCGCAGGGTCAGGCCGAGGCCGCCATCGCCAACCATCTCTTCGGCGACTATTTCTGCGCCCGCTACGGCCTGCAAAAAACGACCATTGACTTCAACCCGACGCAACTGTTCTACGCCGTCGCCGAGGGCCGCAACGCCGACCTGCTGGAGGCCATAGACCGCCGCCTGAACGAGTGGATTCCCGTCCCCGGCTCGCCCTACTACACCACCCTCGGCCGCTGGAGCGATACCTCCTTGCCAACGCGCCTGCCGGCCTATCTGACCTGGCTGCTGGGCGGGACGCTGGCCCTGCTCATCCTGGCCCTGGCCACCGCGCTGCTCTTCCGCCGGCAGGGAAGCGCCCGTCTGCGCCAGTTGCTGCAAACCCGCCGCGAACTGCGGCAGAGCGAACAGCGTTACGCCACACTCGCCAACATGTCGCCGGTGGGCATCTTCCGCACCGACGCCTCCGGCGCCACCACCTACGTCAACCCGGCCTGGTGCGCCATCGCCGGCCTGCCCGCCGAACAGGCCCTCGGCTACGGCTGGATGGAGGTCACCCACCCCGAAGACCGCCCGCGCTTGCAGGCCGAATGGAACGACTCCACCCGCCGCGGCGCGCCGGCCCTCTCCGATTACCGCTTCCTCCGCCCGGATGGGACTCTGGTCTGGGTCATGGGGCAGGCCGTCCCGGAGACCGACGCGGACGGCCATCTGCTCGGCTACGTCGGCACCATCACCGACATCACCGAGCGCAAACAGGCCGAAGAGGCCATTCGCCGCTACGTCGCCGAACTGGAGGCCCTCAACGCTCTGGGCGAGCGCGTCAACCGTTCCGTCTCGCTGCAGGAGGTCGTCGCCGGCGCCATCCCGACCCTGGTCGAAGTCACCCGGAGCGAGGTCGCCTTCCTTTTCCTGCGGGAGGGCGAACGCCTCCTCCTGGCCGGCAGCGGCCCGCCCGAAGGGGTGCGCCGCTTCGAGAACATCCCCGAGCACAAAGTCGGCGAGTGCATGTGCGGCCTGGCCGTGCGCGAGGCGCGCCCGATGTACACCGCCGACATCTACAAAGACGCCCGCTGCACCTGGGAAGAATGCAAGAAGGCCGGCTACCGTTCCTTCGCCGCCCTGCCGCTCCTGGCCGGGGACGAAGTCATCGGCGTAGTGGGGATCGCCTGCTCCGAAGAGCGCGACTTCTCCGCCCAGGCTGAATTCCTGGAGACGCTGGCGGCGCAGGTGGCCGGGGGCCTGCGCAACGCCCAACTCTACGCCCAGGTCCAGCAGCACGCCGCCGAACTGGAACGAAAGGTGGCCGAGCGCACCCGCGACCTGCACCTGGCCCTTGAGAAAGCCCAGGAAGCCGACCGCATCAAATCGGCCTTCCTGGCGACCATGTCGCACGAACTGCGCACCCCGCTCAACTCCATCATCGGCTTCACCGGCGTCCTCTTGCAGGGACTGGCCGGGCCGCTGCAAGAGCAGCAGGTCAAGCAACTGAGCATGATTCGCTCCAGCGCCCAGCACCTGCTGGCGCTCATCAACGACGTGCTCGACATCTCCAAGATCGAGGCCGGGCAACTCGAAGTGCGCCGCGACCCCTTCGACCTGCGCGCCGCCATCGAAAACGTCCTGCGCATGGTCACCCCCGCCGCCCAGAAGAAAGGCCTGACCCTCAGCGCCGCCATCCCTTCCGGCCTCGGCCCGTTCGTCGGCGATCAGCGGCGGGTGGAGCAGATTCTCATCAATCTGCTCAACAACGCCATCAAATTCACCGAGCGCGGCGAAGTGCGCCTGGAATGCGAAACCCGCGCCGGGCAGGTGATTCTGCGCGTGCGCGATACCGGCATCGGCATCCGCCCCGAAGACATGCCCAAACTCTTCCGCCCCTTCCAGCAACTCGAAACCGGCCTGGCCCGTCACCACGAAGGCACCGGCCTGGGGCTGGCCATCTGCAAACACCTCGCCCACCTGATGGGCGGAGACATCACCGCCGAGAGCGAATGGGGTCGGGGCAGCCTCTTCACCGTCACCCTGCCGCTGCCCTAGACCCGTCCCCAGAGGAGAGACACCTATGGCCCACATTCTCATCATCGAAGACAACGAGAACAACCTCTACCTGAGCACCTTCATCCTCGAAAAGAACGGCCACCGCGTCACGCCGGCCCGCGACGGGCTGGAGGGCATCCGCCTGGCCGAAGCACTGCGCCCCGACCTCATCCTGCTCGACATCCAACTGCCCGGCATGGATGGCTACGCCGTGGCCGGCCGCCTGCGCGACAACGACGCCACCACCGCCATCCCCATCGTGGCCGTCACCTCCTACGCCATGGCCGGCGACCGCGAGCGCATCCTGGCCGCCGGATGCCAGGGCTACATCGAAAAGCCCATCAACCCGGAGACCTTCCTCGCACAGGTGCTTTCCTACCTTTCGCCCAATCCAGCCCAATGAGCACGGCCCACCGTCCATCGTCCATCGTCCATCGTCTATCGTCCATCGTCCATCGTCCACCGTCCATCGTCCGCCGTCCACCGCTTGCCCTGAGCGAAGCCGAAGGGTCCACCGTCCATCTCCTGAGCCTTCCCGTCTCCCCGCAGCCTGGCTCGAGAAAGGAGGCCTATGACCAAAATCCTTTTCGTAGATGACCTGGAGTCGAACCGCTATCTCCTCCGCACCCTGCTAAGCGCCTACGGCTACGAACTGCTGGAAGCCGCCAACGGCGTCGAGGCCCTCGCCCTGGCCCGCCGCGAGCGCCCCGACCTGATCCTCTCCGACATCCTCATGCCGCAAATGGACGGCTTCACCCTGTGCCGCGAGTGTCAGCGCGACGAGCAGTTGCGCGCCATCCCGTTCGTCTTCTACACTGCCACCTACACCGACCCGCGCGACGCAGAATTGGGCCTCAGCCTGGGCGCGGTGCGCTTCATCACCAAGCCCATCGAGAACGAGGAATTTCTCGCCATCCTGCGCGAAGTCCTCGAATCGCACCGCCAGGGCGAACTGCCCGCCGGCCAGGCCACTCTCGAAGAAGAAACCGTCTTTTATCGCCTCTACAACGAAGCCCTGGTGCGCAAATTGGAAGACAAGATGCTCGCCCTCGAAAAGAGCAACCGCGCCCTGGCCGCCAGCGAGGAACGTCTGCGCCATCTGACCAGCAGCGTGGCCCATGAACTGCGCAATCCGCTGGGCGTCATTCACAACGTGGCCTATTATCTCGCTCAGTCTTTGCCGCAGGATATCGAGCCGGGCAGCCGCCACGCCACTGTTCGCGAACATCTGCACATCCTGGAACGCCAGACGCAGAACGCCTTGGTCACCATCGCCAACCTGCTCTACTACACCACCGCCTCGCGGCCGGACCCGCGGCCTGTTCCCGTTTCCGAATTGGTCGAGCGCGTCCTGAGGCGCTTCCCCGCCCCCGCCGGCGTGCGCGTACACCTCGACCTGCCCGCCGGCCTCCCGCCGCTGTTCGCCGACCCGGCCCACATCGAGCAGGCGCTGGTCAACCTGGTGCTGAACGCCTACGAAGCCATGCCGGAGGGAGGAGAGTTGGCAGTGAGCAGTGAGCAGTTATCAGTGTTCAGTGAGCAGTTACTAAACACTGAACACCGAACACCGAACACTGAACACTGGCTCCAGATCACCGTCCGCGAAAGCGGAAACGGCATCCCGCCCGAAAACTTGCCGCGCCTGTTCGAGCCGCTCTTCAGCACCAAACCCCAGGGCATCGGGCTGGGACTGACCGTCAGCAGGAAACTGGCCGAGGCCAACGGCGGCAGGCTCGAGGTCGAGAGCGTCTCGTCCCCACAGGGAGAAGCGGGCCGCGGCGCGGCGTTCACGCTGATTCTGCCCGCGTAACGCTAGTCAAAAACTGCACCAGCCTCAAAAGTCGTCCTTGTAGTGGCCACTTTAGTCGTTTTTTTGGCCTGCGACTGGGGACGTTACCGTTGCACTGCATCCCGTTGACAGTTCAACGGCTTACGAACAGAAAAAGGCCTCTCTTTGCATTGTCATATTTACGCGAAATGTACTTCGCAATCGTGAGATGGATCATTGCGTTTCCCCTTTGAACCGCCTGGCTGCAAAAACCAGCAAGAAAATAGCGGTCGCCGTCAACACGATGGCCGCGCCGGAAGCGATGCTCAGGTAATACGAAAGGTACAGCCCAACCACGCCAGAAAACGAGGCGATGAGCGCCGCCAGCCCCATCATGACCGGCAGGCGATGGGTGAGCAAGTAGGCTGTCGCGGCCGGCGTGACCAGCATGGCGACCATCAGCGCCACACCGACGGTCTGTAGCGAGACGGCAATCGTCACGGCGATAAGCGCCAGCAGCAGGTTTTCGAGCAGTCCCACCGGCAGGCGCAGCGTCACAGCCAGGATGGGGTCGAAAGACAGGGTCAGGAATTCCTTGTAGAACGCGGCAATCGTCAGGAGGACAATTCCGCCGAAGATCAGAATCAGCCACAGGCTTTGAGTCGAGACGCCCAGCACGTCCCCGAACAGGAAATGGCTCAGGTCCACTGCGTAACTGCGGACGGTGGAAATGAGCGCGATCCCCAGCGCGAACATCCCGGCGAAGATGATGCCAATGGCCGTATCTTCCTTGACTTGGGCCTGCTTGCTGACCGCCCCGATGCCCAGCGCGGCGATGACGGCCGTGCCAAGTGCCCACCAGAAGAGCGAATCGCGCGCCCCGCCGCTGACCAGGTAGCCGAGCGCCACGCCCGGCAGGATAGTGTGCGCCAGCGCGTCGCCGAAGAAGGCCATGCCGCGCAGCACCACGTATGTGCCTACCACTGCGCAGACAATACCAACCAGCACAGCAGCGGCCAGCCCGCGTAACATGAAAGCATAGGAAAGGGGTTCGAGGAGCCAGGACATTTCAATCCAGTGGACAGCATTCATCTATCAGCATCGCGCCTTGTTTGCTCAGTTGCAAGCGGCCGCCGTAGGCGCGAATCAGTTTTTCGGGCTGCAGTGTCTCTGCGGGCGTCCCAAACCCAATCAGGCGACGGTTCAGCAGCATGATGCGGTCGAAATAATGCGCGGCCTGTTCCAGGTCGTGCGTGGCGACCATGACCGTCACCTTGTGACGCTGCAACTCGTCTAGCAAGGACAGAAGCCCCTCCTGCGAGGGCGCGTCCAGGCCGGTGAGCGGCTCGTCCATCAGCATCAGTTCGGCTTCCTGCGCCAGGGCGCGGGCGATGAACATGCGCTGCTGCTGCCCGCCAGAGAGTTGTCCGATCTGGCGGTTTGCCAGTTCGTCTAGTTCCACCGTCTTCAGCGCACGGTGGACGTGCTCCCAGTCGCGCTTCTTGGGCCAGCCCAGCGGCCCCAGTTTGGCGATGCGCCCCATCATCACCACGTCGGCTACGCTAACCGGGAACTTCCAGTCCACCTGGCTGCGCTGCGGCACATAGGCAATGCACACATGCCCGCGCGGTCCGGAGCCATACACGGAGACCTCGCCGCCGGTTGGCTGCAATACGCCTGCCACCACCTTGAACAGCGTACTTTTGCCAGCGCCGTTGGGGCCAACGACTGCCACCCGTTCGCCGGCGTGCAGGTGGAAGGTGACATCCCTCAGCGCATAATTGCCGTTGTAACGCACCTCCAGGCGATGCACGTCGAGGATAGGCTGGTCATCGAGATGATGAGAGTGAGAGTACATATAAAAATTCCTGCCCCCTCTCCTTGAGGGAGAGGGAACAACGCCGTTTTTACCGTGTATCTCGCCCCTCTCCCTGAGGAAGTCCCCTACGGGGATGATAAGGGGATGGGGGCGTTGCGCTGAGCTGCCAGGTCGAGCCGCCGGGTCGAGCTTGTCGAGACCTTATCGAGACCCGTCGGGTCGAGCGTGTCGAGACCCAGTCGAAGCGTGAGGACTAAATCACTTCAACGCTTCTACGATTGCATTGACATTATAGCGCATGAACTTGATATAGGTATCCGCTTCGCCGCCCGGCTCGGACAGAGAGCCGGTGTACACATGCACCAGTTTCACGCCGGTATCCTGCGCCACCTGCTCGGCCAGCGCCGGGTTGACGGTCTTGCCGACGAACACTGCCGGGACGCCCTGCTGCCTGATTTCATCTTCCAGCGCGGCCAATTCTTGAGCCGAGGGCGCGGCGTTGACGCTGAACGCTCCGATCAAGGCGCCCACTTGCCCCAGCCCGTATTCCTCGGCGAAATAACCAAATACCAGGTGATCGCTCACTATCTTGCGACGCTCGGCGGGAATCTGCGCCACCTGCGCGCGGATCCAGCCATCCAGTTCACGCAGGGATGCGATGTAGGCGTCCGCGTTCGCCCGGTAAGCGGCCGCGTTGGACGGGTCGGCCTCCGTCAGCGCGGCAGCAATGTTCTGCGTCCAGACGATGACGTTGTTCGGGTCGGTCCAGGTGTGCGGGTCGCCGCCTTCGTGGGCGTGTCCTTCTTCACCCTGCTCTTCGCCTTCATGCTCCTCGCCCTCGAAGGCCAGCGCCTCGCTGCCCTCCGAGGCGTGGATGAGGATACCCTTCACGTTGGCTTCCAGCGTCGGTTCGAGCGCCTCCTCCAGCCCCATACCGTTGATGACAACGACCTGCGCCTGGCTCAAGGCGGCCATGTCTTGCGGGCGCGGCTCGAAGGTGTGCGGGTCCGCGCCGGGCGGGAAGAGGACGGTCAGTTCGATCAGGTCGCCGCCGACTTGCGCGACCACGTCGCCGACGATGGTGGTGGACGCGACCACTTTCAGTTTGCTCGATGAAACGGCCGGCGCGCCTCCGCAAGCCGCCAGCAGCAGGCTGGCAAGCAGGATGAGGGGGAATACTTTTCTCGTGAACATTTTTCTCTCCTTTTGAAAATGAAATTCGTTTTCAACAAGAACGGGCGCAAGAAAACCGGACTCCCACCGCTTCGGACTCCGGTTTGGCTTGTCTGCGCGCCTGAAGTGCTACCCGTCGAATTGGCTGTGATAGAGGGCCGATGCCAGCGCCAGCGTCACTAGCACGACAGCCATCCAGGTCATGACCGGTATCTGCCGCCTGGCTTCTTGCCCGCGCGCTTCGGCCTCACGCTGCTCGCGGCGTTGTTTTGCTTGCAAATTGGCGCCGACCGCTATGGTGGCCGGCATGGCGGCACAGAACATACACATATCTGGCTTCTCCTCGTCAGTTTTGGTTACATTCCGCACACAGGCCGAACAATTGCAGCCAGTGTTCCTTTACCGTGAAACCGTGCTCCCCGGCCACACGCTCGAAAAAGGCTTCCATGTTGTCGCCTTCGAAATAGACCGCTTTGCCGCAACCCTGGCAAATGATGAGATGCTGGTGGCCCTCGGCGTGCGGCAGGTAGGCGTTGCAACCGCCGGGCTGATGCACGCGCTGAATCAGGCCGAGTTGCTCCAGTTTTTCCAGCGTGCGGTAGACCGTCACCAGTCCCAGGCCGGGGCAGGCAGATTTGGCCTGTGCGTATACCTCCAGCGGGTTGAGAGCGGATCGCGTCTGCGCTACCGCCTCCACTACCGCCTTGCGGGCATTGGTCAGGCGATAGCCGTTGGATTGCAGTTGGGCGAGCCAGGAGGATACGGTCATAGCACTTCTTGAAAATCATTTTCAATTATATGAAAAGGGTTGAATTTGTCAAGTCTTTGGCCACGACTGAAGTCGTGACTACGACGACCGCGCCTGGCTGTATCCTCACGTCCACAATGGCCATCGGGAAAGGTACATAATGACCGGCCGGGTAGGGGAAATCAGGGTCTTCGGGAGCGGTCAGGAACGGCAGCGCTTCATCGAACGCCCGCAGCCTGACCTGACCCTGGGCCTGAATTCTGATTACAGGACCGCCTGCCAACCCCCAGGCGACCTCCCCGGCAAACGTCTCTCGCACGTATTGTCCTGTCCAGCCAGGAGTAAAGCGCGTGTTTGGCTCTACGAGCAGGGGGATTTGTGTCATCACCGTCTCTCCCTGCCCTTCATAAGAGACCTCCAGGCCGTCCTCCCTGAGCCTGAATGTTTTGATGCGGTTGCCGTCCAGGGCAGTGAACACGAGGGTATCTCCAACAATGGCAGGCCGGTACATCTCGAACGGCTCGTCCAGGTCGGTGAATGCGCCGGGATAGGCGCCGGGGTCTGCCCCTTCGCCTTTGGACAGGTCCCACCGTGAAGGCTCGCTCAGTCCCACGGCTTCCTGCCAGGAAGGACCAATGAGTTGCTGCAAGGAACGTCTCTCCTCCGTATGCGCCAGAGAGAACCAATACGTGAGCCTTGCTCCTCGAGCGTCGAACAGGGCCAGGAAATTGTCTGTGGCCAGGACGCATTCGGTTTCCTGATCTCCGTCCAGGTCGTCGGCGCAAGTGGCAAGCGGAGCGCCTTCCCATTGTTCGATGAATTGTCGGACCGGCTCGACCAGGCGCTGATAATGGGCTTCGAGTTGGGTATAGGCCTGGTCGCGCGGCAGAGAGCGGATTTCCGGCCGGCCGGGCCTGGCAGGTAAATTTTGCAAATCGTCGACGGTCAGGACCTGGATGTAAGGGCGGCTGGCAAACCAGGACAACATCTTTTCGACCCTGCCTGGGCTGCCCCAAGTGCTATTGCGCAGGCTGCCGCCCAGGATGAGCAGGTCATTTTCATCCTCGTTGAGGGCTGTTTCTATCATGGCACGTCGCACGTCCAGCGAGGGGCCGTCGGGCGTGGGTTGACTCGTGTCGTCTTCGATGGCAATGGGGATGATGGTTGTGTGCGACAACAAGGGGCGATATAGATGCCTCGCGTCGCTGCTGGCTGCAAAGGTAAAGGTGCTCGCTGGTGTCTCGCCATATACGAAGGGGCTGGCCGGCAGCCCAAACAGGGACTGCTGGCCCGGCTGATCGGGCAGGAGCAGCAAGCCGTCTTCTTGCATTCGACGAATGCGAGGCAGCAAACCCATCGCATCCAGCGCAGACAGGTTTTCGGGCGTCTTCAGGTCGAGCAAGACGATGGGAATCTGGCAGGTCTCTGCCGCATCCAACAGGTACTTGAGGCCATGACGCTCGCCGCGCGGGCCGCTGTGCGCCCCGTCCCAGCGACGCAGGGCCTCGGCCGGAAAGCGCGCGGAAAAGGTATCGTAGAACGTCAGCAGCAGGGGGGCAGTTTGGGTGGGAGGCGGGTCATCCAGTCTCAGGCCGGTCAGCGCGTCTTCGGGGGTGGTCACGTCTACGCGGGGGCGGGCGGGTGCCTGCCAGCGGGGAAGCGTTACGATAACGGTAGCAAGATGCGGGTCGAGGGTGAGGCGCGCAGAATCGGCCGCAGCGGGGATGCGGATGAGGAGCGGAGCCGCTTCGGGGTGCGCATCGTCCCCGATTTCGACGTTCAAAGAAAGATCGTCGCCGTGCTGAAAGGCCAGCAGGTCAACGCGGATTTGCAGGGCGTCGTCTTGCAGGCGCAGGTAGGCGGCGATGAGGTCATGGGCAGGCGCAGCGGCGTCGGGCGGGTCGAGAGCGCGCAAGGCGGCGGCCCAATCGTTGCGCGAGGCAGGCGGTGACTGCGGAGGAGGCAGGCAGCCCGCCAGCACCAGGCCAAGCAACAACCCGAACAAGGCACGTGTAACGATGAGTGCCTCCCTCAACGCAGCGAGACGGTCACGGTGTAGGCGGCATAGTTCAGGGCGCTGCTGCTTGGCCCCGCGAGCAGGCGCAGGGTGTAGGGGCTGCCGGCAAACAGGCTCAAGATCAACTGACTGGCCTGGCCACATGGCAGGTCGTTCCAGGTTTGCAGGCGCACGCCGGCCTGGATGAGTTCCAGCGCCAGAGGGCCGCTGCCCGTGCAGTGCAGCATGACCGACACGGTCATCGGCTGCCCGCTCTGACCGTTGAGGGTGAACTGTATCCAGTCGTCCGCGTCGCCTTGCGGAGAGGAAACGTCGCTGCTGTATTGGAACGCGCGCATCTGTGCCGCCGACAGGGTGAGGCTGACGGCCGGCGCCTGGGGTGAATCGTTGTCTGTTGGCGCGGGGGACTGGGCGAATGGCAGGATGGGGGTGGAGGCGGCGCCCGCTTCGGGGCCAGACGGGGAGCCTGCTTCCGTTATTGCAGGCTGGGAGGCGGCTGAGGCGCCCGTCGCCGCCGGTTGGGTCGCTGCGGTGATAACCGGCACGTCGGGCGCGCCGTTCACCTGTACGAATTGGGCCGTGATCCAACCTGCTCCGCTGGGGCTTTGGGGGAACTGGATGAGGTACCAGTTGCCGCTGGCGTCTTTGCCCACGATTTGCACCTTTTCGAACATGTAGACGGTGCCGAGCAGGTCGCTTTCGGCCGAGGGGGCGCTGCGCACGTTCAACTGGCTGGTGGTTTGGCCCTCCACAGGCTGGACGGGCGGCGTGGGGGTGGGCGG